>ERZ857965.1980-NODE-1980-length-18639-cov-4.871341_pt1 | contig 18639 bp, 20 predicted proteins | sample MGYA00519758_ERZ857965 | MGnify/ENA primary metagenome ERZ857965 (study PRJEB31778, sample SAMEA3449381) | human gut metagenome | biome: human gut; feature: human-associated habitat; material: faeces | place: United Kingdom | collected 2010/2012 ... | reverse complement strand
GAAAGACAGCGGCGTGCAGCTGAAGTATCCCGTCCGCGCCCTGCTTGGCGCCAACGAGGAGACCAACATGCACGATGTGGACTACTACGCCGAGCATTACCCCATGCCCGCTTTCTGCTTCACCCCGGATGCCGAGTTCCCGGTCTGCAACGGCGAGAAGGGCGGCTTCAACGGCGAGATCGTCAGCCCCAAGCTGGACGGTATCATCACTGCTTTTGAGGGCGGCGTGGCCCACAACGCCGTGCCGGACCGTGCTTCCTGCACTGTGCAGGTCGCCGCCGGCGCCTTGGTACAGACCGAGGGCGTGACCTTCGAGGCAGGGGAGAGCGGCTCCACCATCATCCGCGGCTGGGGTAAGAGCGGACACGCCGCTATGCCCGAAGGCACCGTCAACGCCATCAGCCTGATTGTGGACTGCCTGCTCAAGAGCGGCGTCTGCACCCCGCAGGAGGATGCCTACCTGCAGGTGCTGCACACCCTGCACGCCTCCACCGACGGCAGTGCCCTGGGCATTGCCGCAGATGACGGCCTGTTCGACCCGCTGACCATTATCGGCGGCACGATCGAGATGAAGGACGGCGTTATCCGCCAGAGCTTCGATTGCCGCTATCCCACCAACACCGACCCCGAGAAGATGACCGCCATCATGACCCAGGTCTGCGGCGACGCTGCCCACCTGGAGGACCTGTCCAGCCGCGTGCCGTTCTACATCGCAGCCGACAGCCCGGCTATCCAGACGCTGATCACCACCTACAACGATGTGACCGGCGAGGGCAAGACCCCCTTTACCATGGGCGGCGGCACCTACGCCCGCCACTTCCCCTATGCGGTCAGCTTCGGCCCGGAACATGTGGATCTGCCCCTGCCGGAATTTGGCGGCCCGATGCACGGTGCCAATGAGGCAGCGCCCATCGACAAGCTGCTGGAGGCCGTGAAGATCTACATCCTGGCGCTGCTGCGTCTGGAAGAGATCGACTTCTGAGGAAAAGCCAATGAAGATCCTGGTCATTGACGGGCAGGGCGGCGGTTTGGGCAGGCAGCTGGTAGCGGCCCTGAGCGCCCAGTGCCCGCAGGCACAGCTCACAGCGGTGGGCACCAACAGCCTGGCCACCAGTGCCATGCGCAAGGCAGGCGCGGTGCGCACCGCCACCGGCGAGAACGCGGTGGTGGTCAACTGCCGCCACGCGGACGTCATCGTGGGGCCTATCGGCATCGTGATCGCGGACGCCCTGCTGGGAGAAATCACCACCGCCATGGCCGCTGCGGTGTGCCAAAGCGGGGCCAAGCGGGTGCTGATCCCGGTGAACCATTGCGACAACTACATCGTCGGCGTGCCGGAACAGCCCATCGGTGATCTGGTGACCGCTGCAGTGCAGAAGGTGACCGACCTGTGCGGCGGCAGCTCCTGCTGACCTTAGAAAACTGAAACGACAACACCCGCCGGGTGGCTTCTGCAAAACAGCAGAAGGCCCGGCGGGTGTTTTTGCGTTGATGGACGCTCAGATGAGGCCGTTGTCGGCGCCAAAGGCCATGGCGTCAAAATCGGGCGACACCGGCACGGTGGACTTGGCCACGGCAAAGTAGTCGTCCAGATCCGGTTCGGTGCCGTCGATGTCAAAAAAGATGATCCTGGGTTTGCGCATAGAGAAGCTCTTCTCAGGCTTGTGTGGGGGCGGCAGGCTGGGCAGTACCTTCCCGCACCAGTGCAATGAATCCCTTCATCTGGGGGGTCAGCCATTTGTCCCGGTGGTAGAACAGCTGCCGGTGCATCTCCACCCGGCAGTCCGGTACGTTCAGCCGGGCCAGTGTCCCGGCGGCCAGTGCGGCACGCACGATGTATTCCGGCAAAAAGGAAAGGCCCATGCCCCGCTCCACCATCTGGCACAGCAGCGCGGCGCTGCCCAGTTCCAGATAGGGCTGCAATTGCAGGCCGTGGGCGGCCAGACACTGGTCCAGTGCATCGCGGTAGCTCATGCCCCGCTCGGTGAGCAGGAATTCCTGCTGCACCAGCTCTTCCAACGACACGGTGTCCCGGGCGGCCAGCGGATGCCCGGCGGGCGCGATGAAGCACACCGGCTCCGGTACGTCCACGGCCTGCACCAGCGTAGGCTGCAGCAGGGGATGGTCCAGCGTATAGGCCAGGTCTACCTGATTGGTGGTCAGCATCTGCAGCATGCCGTCGTCAGTGGCGGTGCAGAGCACCAGTTCCACCTGCGGGAACTGCGCGTGGTACCGCTGGAGCAGGTCGGGCAGAAAGGTGCTGCACACCGAGTCGGCCAGCGCGATGCGCAGCCGCCCGCTGATCTGCTGGGGCAGCTGCAGGGCGGCCTGTGCCTGCTCCACGGTGGCCAGCAGAGTGCGGGCGTAGCCCAGAAAGGTCTCACCAGCACCGGTCAGGCGCACGGTCTTGCCCACCCGGTCGAACAGGGGGGCACCCAGTTCCGCTTCCAGCTGGGCGATCTGGGAGGACACCGCCGACTGGGAGTAGCCCAGCTGCCGCGCTGTGCGCGAAAAGCTGTGCAGCTCGGCAATGTGCAAAAAGGTGTTGATGTTGCGCAGTTCCATAGCAGGCTCCTCAGCGGCGGGTGATGTCCCGCACGGTCAGCACGGGATCGTCTACAGTAAAGTGCACTTCCAGCCCGCCGAACTCCATGCCGTAGACCCGCGCAGGGTCGTGCTGGTAGGAGGGGCGGGGGTCGTTGGCCAGTACCCCGCGCAGAGCGTCGCGGTCGGCCTGCGGCACGGCGGCCCAGAGTTCTTCCGGGCAGGACACCTCCAACAGGTGGCGCCGGGTCTGGCCGGTAAAGCCCTCGGCAGCGTCCGGGTGACAGTCGGCGTAGGGGATATAGGGCTTGATGTCATAGATGGGGGTGCCGTCCATCAGGTCAGCCCCGCGCACCAGCAGGACGGGGCCCACCTCCGGGCGCATCTCGATGCCTTCCAGCTTCACGCTGGAAAGGCCCAAGGGGTTGGGCCGGAAGGGGGACCGGGTGGCAAACACGCCCATGCGGGTATTGCCGCCCAGACGCGGCGGCCGAACGGTGGGGGACCAGCTGTCCCGCACCGCGCCGGAGAACTGCCACACCAGCCAGATGTGGCTGAAATCCTCCAGCCCGCGCACGGCGTCGGCGCTGCGGTATTCCGGGGTAAAGATCACCTCGCCCCGCAGGCTGTCCACCAGCCCGCTCTGCCGCGGGATGCCGAACTTGGTGGGAAAGGCAGTGTGGATGTGGGCAATGACCTTCAGGGTCATCTCTTCGGGTGCTGTGGGCATAGGACGCTCCTTGTTCAGTAGATTTTTTCGATGACGGTCTCCGGCGGGATGCCGTACCGGGTGCGGAAGGCCGCCAGTTCCTGCGGGGTGCGGATGAGCTGGACGTCCTCAAAATGGCCGTCCGGGTGCACAAAACCGGCCACCTGCTCCCCGGTGCAGATGCTGCACCGCAAAGCGGGCCGCTGCACGGCCGGGTCGTAGGCGGCAGACGGTTTCTTTTTGGAAAAGAACATGGCGGACCCTCCTTATGATAGGTTATAAACCGCGGCAGAAGCCCACGGCCCGGCCCTCGATGCGGATCTCGTTCAGCTGGGGACCGGTGTAGACCATGGGTGGGCAGACGGCGGCGTTGTCGGCCAGCAGCATCACAGTGTCGCCCTGCCGGTGAAAATGTTTGAGGGTGGCTTCCTCGCCGATGCGCACTGCGGCGATCTCGCCCTGCTCCACCTCCGGCTGGCAGCGGATGCAGACGATGTCGCCGTCGCAGATGGTGGGAGCCATGCTGTCGCCATGGCAGGTCAGCGCAAAGTCGGCGTGCCACGCCGCCGGAACGCCGATGTACTGCTCGATGTTCTGCTCGGCGGTGATGGGGGTGCCGCAGGCGATGGAGCCCACCAGCGGCACCATGGCCATGGCGGGCAGCGGCTCAAAGCCCGGCGGAGGGCAAGGCACGTCCAGCCCCAGCAGATAGGCCGGGGTGGTCTCCAGTGCCGCGGCCAGCTCTTCCAGCTTTGCCTGCGGGATGTCGTTGACCCCTTTTTCCAGCTTGGTGATGGAGGATTTGGAGCGGTATCCCATGCGCTGGGCCAGCTGCTCCTGCGAGAGGCCCAGTTCTTCGCGCCGCAGCCGGACGCGGGTGGAAAGTTCGGACATAGACGCCTCCGTTCAAAACGAATGGTTGTGCGGTGAAATGGGTGCTTCTGGAGGCAGTATACCAGAAAAGTGGGCGAAAATCAACTTTTTTCGCGCGATTTTTGAAAATCGGTTGACAGACAATCAACTTGCGACTATACTACAACCAAAGATTGTTGAACGACGTGAAACCGACAAAAAAGGAGCGGAGAACATGGCCAATACCAGACTGATCGAAGAATACATCCGCGACAGCGGCTACAAGCTGCGGCATGTGGCCCACGCGCTGAACATCAGCGAGAGCGCGCTGCACAGCAAACTGCAGGGGCAGACCCAGTTCAAACTGAACGAAGCCGAAAATCTGTCGGCGATGCTGGGAATGACGATGTCGGAGCGGGATGCCTGCTTTTTTGACACCCAGAACCGCTATGAGCGCAGCCTGGCCGCTGCAGAAAGGAGAAAGCCGAAATGACAAAACAACAGCGTGATGCCACCCGCAGCGCCCTGCTGGCCTATGGCCGGCGGCAGTGGGCGCGGTCGCCGGTGAACCGCCGGTGGGAAAAGGCCATTGAGGACAGCATGGCCTATTACAAGGAAGCGGATCCCATCCGGGCCGATCTGCTGCAGCTGCGCTATCTGCAGCACCGCAAGGAGGCCGACGTGCTGGAACAGCTGCACATCGGCCGCACGACCTACCAGAAAGCGGAACTGGACCTGCTGAGCACCATTGCGGTGTATGCCGCCCAGAATGGTGCCTTCAACTGAAGAGATGCTGATAAAATCCCATTGATTTCCGCAGCAGGAAGTCGGTGGGATTTTTGCGTCGGAGGAAAACTGCCGCGACCCGGCCAATGGAGCGGATCCATAAAAACATGCCTCGTAATATCCAAAAAATACAATAAAATGTTGAAAATGACTGAAATAGTTGCTATAATGACGATACGGATAAAAAGAGAACATGATATAGCATAATGATCCGCTTCCTGCATTTGCGGGATTGCTCCAATGATTTAGCACAATGAGGGATTTTCCCCGCATTTGCGGGGGTAACAGAAGAAAAACAGAGTAAAAATCGCTGAAAAACGTGAAAGTCCTGTTTATGGGATGACATGTCTGTTATTCTTTGCTTATCAGAAAAACACCGGCTGCCAATGGGAACGATGCTTTGGAGGTGGAACGATGAAACGACCGGAACGATCCTGCAAGGTACGGCGTTTTGCAGGCAAAACAGACCCGGACAACAGCAGTCTGTGGCTGCCGCTCTGGATGCATCTGCGGGACACAGCAGGCATTATGCGGTTTCTGGTGCAGCAGTGGCTGCCGGAAAGTGTGCGGCGGAATCTGGACCTGGACGAGGAACTGCTGACCCGGACTGTCGTTTTTCTGGGGTGGGTCCACGATATCGGGAAAATCACGCTGGCCTTTGCCGGCCCGATCATGAGCCTGCTGCCGGAGGCAAAACAGCGATTGGAGGAGGATACCGAGCTCCGCTGGAACGAGCAGAAAAAGAAATTTTCCCACCATGCGCTGGCCGGGGAGGCGATCCTGCGGGAGCTGGGCTGCCCGGAAGGGTTGGCCTCGGTCGTGGGGGCGCACCACGGCAAGCCGCAGGAGGCAAATAATGTTCTGGACCAGCTGGAGGATGGAGTGTACGAAACAAATTACTGGCCCAAAGGACGGAAAACATTCTGGTGGAGCTGCTGGCAGGAACTGTTCGATCACGCCCTGCAGGAAAGCGGATTTTCTGACGTGAAAGAGCTGCCAGAGCTGTCGGTCCCGACGGAACTCCTTCTGACCGGCCTGCTCATCATGGCGGACTGGATCGCCAGCAATCCCCGGTATTTCCCGCTGATCCCGGTAGAGGAACTGGGCGACGAGAGCCTTTATCCGGCCCGCGTGGAACGGGCATGGCAGAAATTCGCGCCGACCCTTCCCTGGGAAGTGCAGGAGGCCGCAGCGGACCCGGCGGAGTTCCGGGAGCGGTTCGGCTTTCTTCCGAACGAAGTGCAGTAGGCTATGCTGGAGGCTGTGAACAACGCACAGGAACCGGGCATTTTTATTCTGGAAGCCCAGATGGGCGTGGGCAAAACCGAGGCTGCGCTGGCAGCGGCGGAGGTTCTGGCACAGCGCTGCGGGGAGGGCGGCATCTTCTTTGGTCTGCCGACCCAGGCCACCGCCAACGGTATTTTTGGGCGGCTGCTGGACTGGGCGCAGAAACAGTCGGACGGGCTGGAACACTCCATCCGGCTGGCGCACGGCATGGCGCAGCTGAATACAGACTATTTGAAATTGCAGCAGGAGCCGGTGCCGGTGGAGGAGGACGCCGACGACCCGGAGGAACGGGTGATGGTGCACCAGTGGTTTCAGGGCAGCAAACAGGCGCTTCTGGCCAACTTTGTCATTGGCACGGTGGATCAGCTGCTGATGGCGGCCTTGCAGCAGAAGCATGTGATGCTGCGGCATCTCGGCCTGGCGGGCAAGGTGGTGGTGATCGACGAGTGTCATGCTTACGACGCCTACATGAACTGTTATCTGGACCGGGCACTGAACTGGCTGGGAGAGTACCGGGTGCCGGTGATCCTGCTTTCGGCCACACTGCCCGCCAAGCGGCGCACCGAACTTGTGACCGCATATCTCAACCGGAAAACGCTGCCGGATGCACCCTGGAAAACCTGCCGCGGCTACCCGCTGCTGACCTGGACCGATGGAAAACAGGTGCAGCAAACCGGCATTCCGCTGCACACACCGCCGCGCCGGGTGACGATGGAATCCCTGACGGAGGAACATCTGCCGGAAATGCTGCAGAACGCGCTGCGGGAGGGTGGCTGTGCAGGCGTGATCGTCAACACGGTGCGGAAAGCGCAGGACCTTGCGGCCCGCCTGCGAGAAGAGCTGCCGGAATTTGAAGTGCTTGTGTTCCACGCGCAGTTCCTGATGCCTGACCGCGCCGAAAAGGAACAACGCCTGATGGAGCGCATCGGCAAGCGCTCGACCCCGGCGCAGCGCGACCGGCTGATCGTGGTGGGTACGCAGGTGCTCGAGCAGTCACTGGATATCGATTTCGATTATATGATTACGGAACTGTGCCCGATGGACCTGCTGCTGCAGCGCATCGGACGGCTGCACCGGCATCCGGGCCGGGCGCGTCCGCAGCCGGTGCAGGAAGCCCGCTGTGCAGTGCTGGACACCGGGACCGAGGAATTTGACGAGGGCAGTGCAGCCATCTATGGCGAATGGCTGCTCGGACGTACCCGGAAGCTTCTGCCGCAGGAAGTGCAGCTGCCTGCAGATATCGCCCGGCTGGTACAGGACACCTACGGCTGGGAGCCGGACTGCCTGCCTGCAGACCTGCAGAGCACGGCGGCACGGGGAACATATGAGCTGGAACAGGCCAAGAAGCAGCGCAGCGCCAAGGCCTTTGCCATTTTGTCGCCGAGAGCATGCGGTGATGCGCTGGACGACTGGATGAATGAGGTCGGGGCGACCAGCGACGCCGGTGCCCGTGCCGCTGTGCGCGACGGCGACCCGTCCATTGAGGTGCTGGTCATGATGCAGGACGGCGCAGGCAATGTCCGCTTCCTGCCCGGAGAGGGAGAAGCGGCCGGGCCCTGTGTGGCGGTGGACCAGCCCCCGCAGCCGGAAGAAGCCTTGCGGATCGCGCGGCAGAGGCTGCGTCTGCCGGGGTACTTCAGCAAGCGATGGAGCGTGCAGCAAACCATTGACGCGCTGGAAGCCGAGACCCGGAAGCATTTTGCGGCATGGCAGCTCTCCCCGCTGCTGCGCGGGGAACTGGTCCTGCTGCTGGACGAGCGCCGCACGGCACACCTTGCCGGGAAGGTGCTGCACTACGACCGTGAGAACGGCCTGACCTATCAGAAGGAGGATGAGGATGGAGACGATGGAGTTTAACCTGCTGCAGGAACGGTGGGTCCGGGTGCGGACACAGGACTGCACTGTGCAGGAAGTCTCGCTGACCGACGCACTGCTCCATGCACACGCGTATGTGGACCTTGCGGGCGAGATGCCCACGCAGGACGCCGCCATGCTGCGGCTGCAGCTGGCGGTGCTGCACACGGTGTTCTCCCGCGTGGATGGGAACGGTGTACCGGCACCGTTTGAAGAACCCCGGGATGCTCTGCTGCGCTGGAGCGAACTGTGGCAGTTGGGGCACTTCCCGGAACAGCCGATCCGGGATTATCTGGACAAATGGCAGGACCGCTTCTGGCTGTTCCACCCGGAGCGCCCCTTCTGGCAGGTGCCGGAAGCGAAGATCGGCAGTCCATTCGGAGCGAAAAAGCTGAACGGAGAAGTGTTTGAAAGCGAGAATAAAACCAGCCTGTTTTCTGCCTGTGCGGGAACAGGAAAGGAAAGCATGGACTACCCGCAGGCTGCACGATGGCTTGTGTCTTTAAACAATTATGACGATGCGGCGGCTAAGAAAAAGGCAAAAGACCGGCCGCTGCCGTCGATGGGGCCGGGGTGGCTCGGCCGGATCGGTGTGATCTATGTAAAAGGCAGCAATCTGTTTGAAACACTGATGCGGAATCTGATGTTCCTGCAAGATGGCGGAGAGCTCTGGGAACCGGATGTTCCGTGTTGGGAGCTTGAGGATGCAAGAAGCGGCGAACGAACTGAGGTGGCATGCCCGGATAACTTTGCGGAGCTGATGACGACGCAGTTTCGACGGATCCTTCTGGAACGGAAGGAAAACAAAGTTGTGGGCTATACGGTCTTGGGAGGAGACTTCTTTGATTCCACGAATGCATTTGCAGAACCGATGACGCTCTGGAATAAAAAAGAGGACAAAAAGACAGGGCTGGTGTATTACGATCCGCGGAAACATGAGATGGGAAAACAGCTCTGGCGGGAGTTTTCCGCTATCAGTGATAGGGGCGGCCATAAACCCGGCGTGATCTGGTGGAATACCTATTTGCAGGGCCGGAAATTGCTGAGCAGAAAAGAAATTCTACAGGTTTGTGCAGTTGGGGTGGAATACGGAGCGCAAAGTGCCTCCATGAAAGATTGTTACACGGATGCGCTTTCGATGAATCTTGAACTGCTAAATGAATTGGGCCGTACATGGCAGATCTGTGTTGACGATGAGGTGAACAACTGTGAGCAGGCTGCACGGATCGTGGGTCGTCTGGCACAGAACCTGGCCCTTGCGGCAGGGGACAAGAACGACACCGGTGCCGAAGCCGCCCGCGCGCAGTTCTATTTTGCGGTCGATCAGCCGTTCCGGCGGTGGCTGCAGAGCATTGACCCGGAGACGGATGAACCGGTCGAGAAGGCGGCCGAGTGGCAGGTGCAGGCATACCGGCTTGCGGCAGAATTGGGCAAGCAGATGGTGGAGCAAGCGGGAGCTGCCGCCTTTGTGGGCCGCCGCATCCCGGAGGCAAAGAACAAGGATAAGAGCTGCCTGTATACGGCACCCAAAGCCTATAACAGCTTTCTATATTACCTGCGGAAGCTGTACCCGAAACAGGATGAAGGAGGGACAGAATGAAAACCAATGAGGTGAAAGCCTGCGTGACCCGGCAGCTGCGTCGGCTGCAAGTTCTGCCGGAGCCGCAGAGACGGGCCGAGCTTGCCGAGCTGCGCCGGGGCGTGGGGCGTCAGCCCGGAGACCTGCCTGCGTTGTGGGGCGCTCTGCTGGCCGACATGCCGGAGCAGCTGCAGGGCAGCAATGGCCCGTCAAAGGCGGAATGGGCCGTCTATACGGCGTTGACCCTGTTTGCCCTGCACCAGCAGGGGGAAGCCGGTGTTTCCATGAACCAGCCGGGCAGAACACTGGGCGGTGCAGTGCGGCAGCTGGCCGAAAAAACGGCTGCCGGGCAGGACTGGACCGAGAGCAGTGTACTCCGGCGGTTCAACGCGCTGGCAACGGCGGATTCCATGCCGGAAGTCTCGCACCACCTGCGCGGGATGATCCAGCTGCTGCGGCGGGAAGGGATCCCGCTGGATTATCCGCAGCTGGCCGAGGATCTGTATCAATACCAGTTTGTGGACGGTGCGCCGAATGTCCGTTTGCGGTGGGGCCGGGACCTTTATGCGAGCCCCACGGAGAAAACCAAAGAGAACGAAAAGGAGAATTGAGATGGATACCAAACGCCTGTATGTTGATTTTCATGTTCTGCAGACCGTGCCGCCCAGCTGCGTCAACCGCGACGACACCGGCAGCCCCAAGACCGCTGTCTATGGTGGGGCCGTCCGTGCCCGGGTGTCCTCGCAGGCGTGGAAGCACGCCATGCGCGTGATGTTCACTGAGGAAATGAGCGATGCAGTTGAGACCGGTTACCGCACCAAGAAGGGCACGGATCTGGTGGCAAAGCAGATCAAAGCCCTTGCTCCGGATGCGGATGCCCTCAAACTGGCCCAGAAGGTCATTGCAGATGCAGGCATCAAGAGCGATGACAAGGGCACAAAAGCGCTGTTTTTCATGAGTACGGCACAGGCAAAGGCATTGGCAGAGCTGGCTGTAGAAGGCTGCAAGGACAAAAAGCAGTACAAGGAAGCCCTGAAAGTGGCTCCCTCTGCGGACATGGCGCTGTTTGGCCGCATGGTGGCAGATGACCCGTCGCTGAACTACGACGCTGCCGCACAGGTGGCCCACAGCATCTCCACCCACACCGTGCAGAACGAGTTCGACTATTTCACCGCCGTGGACGACTGTGCCCCGGAGGACAACGCCGGTGCCGGGCATCTGGGCACGGTGGAATACAACTCTGCCACCCTGTACCGCTATGCGACGGTCAATGTTCTGGAGCTGGTGCGCACGCTGGGCGCAGAGCAGGCGGCACAGACGGTCCGGGCGTTCGGTGAGGCGTTCATCCGCTCCATGCCCACCGGCAAGCAGAACAGCTTTGCCAACCGCACCCTGCCGGATGCCGTTTACGTCACCCTGCGGCAGGACCAGCCGGTGAACCTCTGCGGTGCCTTTGAAAAGCCGGTGCGCAAGAGCGAAGAAGGCTATGCAGAACCGTCCAAGATGGCGCTGAAACAGTATGCAAAGGAACTCTACAATACCTTTGCAGAGGCACCGGAGCAGAGCTTTACGGTGGGTACCGGGCTGGAAGAACTGGCACAGCCCATGCCGCTGAACACCATGCTGGCGGTACTGGAAAAGGCCGTAGAGGAGAAGCTGTCCGGGAATGAGGTGTGACCATGGCGACCTTATTGCTTCGGCTGGCTGCACCCCTGCAGTCCTGGGGTTCGGACTCCAAGTTTGAGACCCGCAAGACCGACCGGGAACCCACCAAGAGCGGTGTGGTCGGCCTGTTAGCGGCGGCGCTGGGGCTGCGCCGGGACGACACGGAGGGCCTTGCCCGGCTGAACGGCCTGCGCTTTGCCGTGCGGGCGGATCAGGAGGGCAGCCTGCTGGTGGATTTTCACACCGCCAAAAGCCGGGACACCTCCTATGTGACCTACCGCCACTATCTGCAGGACGCCGTTTTTCTGGCAGGGCTGGAAAGCGAGGACGAAGCTCTGCTGCGGGAGCTGGAAGCGGCTCTGCGGCACCCGGTCTACCCGCTGTATCTGGGGCGGCGCTCCTGCCCGCCCACCCTGCCGCTCTGTCTGGGCATCCGGCAGGGGAGCCTGCTGGACGTCCTCCGGACGGAACCCATGCAGGGACGAAAACCGGAAACAGGGAAGCTGCGCATCGTGGCCGACGCCGACCCGGCAGACCCTGCGGCAGTGCCCCGGCAAGATCTGCCGATGTCCTTCAGCCCGGTGCACCGGCAGTACGGGTTCCGTCCGGTGCGGGAATGGCGGCTGGACCGGCCGGAAATGCCGGAACCGACGGAGCACGACCCCATGGCGGAATTGCAGAATTGAGGTGAGATGCAATGTATTTGTCCCGCGCAGAACTTGACCCCACCCGCCGCAGTACCATGATCGCGCTGACTTCTCCACAGAAGTTCCACGGCGCGGTGGAAAACTCGTTCTCCGGCGAACGACGCCGCAGGCTGTGGCGGCTGGACAGCCTGAACGGAAAACTGTATCTGCTGCTGCTCAGCGAGGAGCTCCCCGACCTGACCGGACTGTGTGCGCAGTTCGGGACGGGAGCCGCGCCGGAAACGCACCGCTACGAGCCGCTGCTGGAACGGGTGACCCCGGGCAGCTGTTGGCAGTTCCGTCTGACGGCAAATCCGACCCGCACCCGGAAAGACCCGGCGGACCCGCTGGCGCGGGGTGCCCTGAAGCCCTGCTATCTGGAAGCGGAGCAGGAACAGTGGCTGCTGGAGCAGGCCGGGAAGCACGGCTTTGCCCTGACGGAGGGCGCTTTTCAGGTGACCCGGAAACAGACCTGTCACTTCCGGAAGAACGGAAAGCGGCCGGTCACGTTGCTGGCGGTGACCTATGAGGGCATCCTGCAGGTGACCGACCCGGAAGCGTTCCGGGAGATGCTGTGTCAGGGCATTGGCCGCGGCAAAGCCTACGGCCTTGGCCTGATGACCATCCTGCACGGAGGAAGCAGCCATGGATGATGTGCCGGGCATTTCGGTGCTGCTGCTCGGCCCCGGCACCCGTGTGACCTACCGTGCATGCCTGCCTGTACGGGCTGGCCCATGCGGTCATTGTGGCGCTGGGGTGTGCGCCGGGACTGGGATTCGTGCACGTCGGGCATGAGTGCTCTTTCGTGTACGACATTGCCGACCTGTACAAGGCGGAGGTGACCATCCCAATCGCATTTGAGGTGGCGGCGCATGCCCCGGAGGACCTGCCTGCCGTCGTGCGCCGCCGTGTCCGGGATGCTATGGTGGAGCATCATATTCTGGAACGGATGGTCCACGACATCCGTTGGCTGCTGCTGACCGAGGAGGAACAGCTTTTCCCCGCACACGCGGGGGTGATCCCGTTCGCGCGATTTCCGCTTTCCCTTCTGCCATCTTTTCCCCGCACACGCGGGGGTGATCCCCGTGACCGCCTGTGCGGAATCATTGACACCATCTTTTCCCCGCATACGCGGGGGTGATCCCAAAACGGCAAACAAGACCAAGCGCATCAACGTCTTTTCCCCGCATACGCGGGGGTGATCCCACCCCCGAAGCGTGGTCGTGGCAGACCGCCACCTTTTCCCCGCATACGCGGGGGTGATCCCAGACCCAGACCCGAACGGAACCGCTCCAAAGACTTTTCCCCGCATACGCGGGGGTGATCCCCGGCGCACAGCCTATCCAAGCTCTGAGCGGCGCTTTTCCCCGCACACGCGGGGGTGATCCCGACCGCATTGCTCAGTTCCGCATCCATAAGACCTTTTCCCCGCACACGCGGGGGTGATCCCATGATGTACTCGGATTATTGTCAGGTCGCAAACTTTTCCCCGCATACGCGGGGGTGATCCTTCCTTTACCCGGAAGTGCGGCCCCATCTGTTCCTTTTCCCCGCATACGCGGGGGTGATCCTAGTCCATGTATGCGTTATCCATGACAGGATAACTTTTCCCCGCATACGCGGGGGTGATCCTGTCCACCAGCAACTGGAAAGGCTGTTCTTTGGCTTTTCCCCGCATACGCGGGGGTGACCTCAAGGGCAAGCGGCGCATGGTGTTCCTGCCGGGGAGGCTGCCGACGGACCGGAAAGCCGCGGCGGATGAAAAATCAGGTTGTACAAATTCGATGGAAAAAGTTTATGCAAGACTCCATATTGCAATATATGAAATTTTGTATTATCATAAATCTGCAAGCGATCTGTCTCTTGTGAGGAGGGGCGGAACGCCCAAAATACGCTTCTTTCCTGTGGAATTTCCCACGGTCCACCTGATGCGGATTGAAAGATAGGTCGAGAAGGGAAGAGCAACCATGATGAACACAAGTCTGCTCCAGAAGTCTGGTCTGGCAACGCTGCAGGTCGCGCAGATCCTGGCAGGGCTGGAACCGGGAGACCGGATCCCCACGGTGACGGAACTGAGCGAACAATGCGAGATGGCACGGGGAAATATCCAGATCGCGCTGAACAACCTGAAACAGAATCATGTGATCCGTCTGGAATCCCATGGGCAGAACGGCACCATTGCAACAGAGATCGACTATGTGGCAATGGCGCAGTATTGCAGCAATACGGGTCTGACCTGCGTGATGCCTATGCCGTATGGCCTGCGCTATGAAGGTCTGGCCAGCGGACTGTATGAGGAACTGAACCAGAAAGGGGTCACGGGTGCGATCGCATTTATGCGCGGTTCCGGCTACCGGCTGAACTGTGTGGAAGAAGGGCGCTTTCATCTGTGCGTCATGAGCCAGCTTGCATTTGAACACTATGCGCAGGAGGGCAAGGACATCCAGCTGATCGCGGCCTTTGGCCCGCAGAGCTATGTGGAACAGCATCGGGTCTTTGTCCGCCCGGACTTCAAGGGCGACTGGCAGAACTGCAAGGTGGGCGTAGATGCCTCCTCGGTGGACCAGGAAATGCTGACCCGGTTCTGTTTTGCCGATAAGCCGGTGCAATATGTGCCCATCATCTATAGTCAACTGGTGCCGTTTCTGCACAGCGGCGTCATTGATGCCGGCGTCTGGAGCGCCGATATGCTGCCGGAGGGGCTGAGCTATTATCCGATGCCCCGGCTGGATGAGCAGGAAAAAGATACCGTGGCCGTGCTTGCCTGCCGGAAAAGTGATAACATCACCGCGCAGCTGGTGCGCAAGATCTTGTCGGTGGAGCGTGTGGACCACATCCAGCAGCAGGTGATGCGCAAGCAGATCATTCCGCGCTACTAAGCAAAGGTGCTGTCAAACAGAAGTCACATCTGCATGGAGGACATGCGGATGTTTCTTTCGGGATGAAAATACAAAATATTGTATAAAACATTTTCTTCCGAAAACCGATACAGGATGTCTGATTTTTTTGCAGAAAGAAAAGGAGATCTCGCATGAAAAAGATCACTCGGCGCAACTTCCTGATCGCATCCGGCAAAACCGTTGGCACACTGGCAGCTGCCTCTGCCTTTATGGGGTGTGCCAGCCCGGAGCAGGCGGAGAACTGCTTCCCCCGGTCTGCAATGCCCGTCCGGACCGATGACCGCCTGACGGCCATCGACAACATTGTGGAAAACTACATGGGACAGGGATATTTCCCCGGCGCAACGATCGTGGTGGCACGCGGCGGCAAGATCGTGTATGAAAAGGCATACGGCTACGCAATGCTCAACGACATGGGCGTGCGGCTGGACGATCCCCGCCCCATGCAGATGGATACCATGTTCGACATGGCATCCTGCACCAAGATCATGGCCACGACACAGTCCATCATGAAGCTGTACAGCGAGGGCAAGATCGACCTGAATGCCACGGTAGCAAGCTACATTCCGGAGTTTGCCAAGAACGGGAAGGAAAACGTCACCGTGCATCAGCTGCTGACTCACACCTCCGGTCTGCCGCAGTGGAAGGCGATGTTCCTCTACATCGAGAAGGACAAGGCCAAGGTGCTGGATTACATCTGCAACTGTGAGCTGATGTTCGCCCCCGGCGAGGAAAAGTACAGCGACCTGGGCTTCCAGATGCTGGGCTTCCTGGTGGAGCGGATCACCGGGCGCTCGATGGACGAATACGTCAAGAACGAGATCTACAAGCCTCTGGGGCTGAAGCGCACCACCTATCTGCCGCTGGCCAACGGCTTTACCACCGAGGATGTGGCAGCCACCTCCTTCGGCAACCCGTATGAGTATGCCATGGTGGACGAGATCGACTACCCGGGCTTTGGCTACGACTGTACCGCCGATCTGGACGCGTTCCGCACCTTCACCGGCTGGCGCAACTACACCCTGCAGGGCGAGTGCAACGACGGCAATGCATGGATGGCAAACGGCGGCGTGGCCGGTCACGCGGGCCTGTACTCCGACGCGGAAGATCTGGCCGTGCTGTGCCAGGCCATGCTGAACGGCGGCATCTACAAGGGCGTCCGCCTTTACAAGAAGGAAGTCATCGACGAGTTCACCAGCGAGCAGAACGGCAAGCCGTCCCGCGGGCTGGGCTTTGAGCGGGGCTCCTCGTTCATGGGCCGCGGCGACCGCCACTACGACGCCTTTGGCCACGCAGGCTTTACCGGCACCCATGTGGTCATGAACAAGACCAACAAGACCGCCGTCATTTTCCTGACCAACAAGCAGAACGTCGGCTTCAAGCCGGACTCCACCTCGTACTACAGCCCCTATAGCTGCTGCGGCGAGATCTGTGAGCTGGTCTGGAACATTTTTGGAACCGAAGCTCCGGCTGAGACGCTGGCCGACAAGATCGGCACCTGGCTGTAAGCAAAACAAAAAATCATTGGGAGATGTCAGAGATGGATTTTGAACCGAGATTAACGATCCTGCACCAGGCAGGGATGCTGTCCGAGGAGGATTGCCGGAAGGTACAGGATGTGATCCGCTTTTTTCAGGAGAAATACGGTCTGACATTGACCGAAGAAAACGCCTCCGCCATGATCACGCACCTGTGCGCTGCGCTGGGGCGCATCCACCGCGGAGAGCCGGTGGAGCCGCTGGACGAGGAGGTCTACGAAGAGACCAGCCAGGAGCCTACCTTCCCCAAGGCACTGGAAGCAACGCAGGCGCTGGTGCGGGAGATCCTGCCGGACCTGCCGGAGGACGAGCAGAAGTTCCTGACCATGCACATCGGGGTCGTGCTGGCACAATCGTGACAGCATTTGCATAAAACCCACATCAGAAAGGAGGGCTAGCTTATGAAAATCGTAGTAGGCGGCCAGATCGACAAGCAGAAGGTTTATGACACCATCAAGGGTGTTGTAGGCGACCGTGCCTCGGTGGAGATCAAGGATGACATTGCGGCGGCAATGGCGGTCAAGACCGGGCAGGCAGATTACTACTTCGGCGCCTGCAAGACGGGCGGCGGCGGTGCGCTGGCAATGGCCATTGCCCTGCTGGGCATGAACCAGTGCGCAACGGTGTCCATGCCGGGCAAAATGCTGAGCGAGGACGAGATCCTGGCACAGGTCAAGGCCGGCAAGAAGGCATACGGCTTTACGGATCAGCACATCGAAAAGGTCGTGCCGATCATTCTCAAGGGTCTGGGCTTCTGATCCGGATCGTCAAATAAGGAGGATTACATATGGAAACCATTCTGCGCTACGTTATCATCGCGGCAGTTGGTGCGTTGGCATCGATCCTGGCAAACCAGAGCATCGCCGTGTTCAACGACGGCCTGCGCCCGGTCCTGCCGGAGTATCTGGAAAAGCGCATGGACCGCAAGGCTCTGGCAGCCACCAGCTTTGCCATCGGCTTTGGTCTGGTCATCGGCTACGGCCTGCCCACGTCCATTGCCGCAAGCATCATCCTGATCCACTGCATCCTGCTCACCACCGACATCATCGGCACCTGGTGCCCGGACACCAAAAAGGGCATGATCGCTTCCGGCGTCATCGGCGCTGTGTACGGCGTGGCCCTGCTGTTCGGCCTGCAGGTGATCATCGACCTGTTCAACCTGCTGCCGGTCAACTTCCTGGGCAGCCTGGGCCAGGTCTCTGCCGGTATCACGCTGGCCTTCGCCATCTTCCCGGCTGTGACGGTTGCCCTGCAGTTCGGCGCTGCCAAGGGCATCATCACCGCCGTTGTGACCCTGCTGGTCCGTCAGATCGTTGAGACCTACGGCAAGATCGCACTGGACGCCGAGCACACGATCAGCCTGAACAAGGACGGTATGGCCCTGCTGGCCGGTATGATCATCATGCTGGTGTTCGCTGCCATGGATAAGGAAGGCAACGACCAGAACTCCAACGAAATGCTGACCCAGATCTTTGCCGACAAGGTCGCACGCATCCGCAAGTATATGCCGGTTCTGGCCCTCATGGGCGGCCTGATCGCAGCAGGCACCAGCATGAGCATCATGGCCGGTGACCCCATCAGCCTGGGCCTGCTGGCCGAGGGTGACCGCGTCAACGCAGGTCTGACCGCTCTGGCCCGTGCCATCGGCTTTATCCCGCTGGTTGCCACCACCGCCATCACCACCGGCGTCTACGCTCCGGCCGGCATGACCTTCGTCTTTGTGATCGGTCTGCTGATTCCCAACCCCTTTATCGCCCTGATCGCCGGTGCAGCCTGCATCTGCGTGGAGATCCTGCTGCTGAACGTCATCGCAAAGGGTCTGGACAAGTTCCCCGGCATCAAGCGCTGCGGCGACAACATCCGTACCGCTATGAGCTACGTCATCGACATCGCCCTGCTGATCGGCGGCATCCTGGCTGCTCAGGCGATCATGCCCACGACGGGTCTGTTCATCATCGTGGCATTCTGGTGCATCAACAAGTGCAGCAAGAAGCCTCTGGTCTCCATGGCGGTCGGTCCTCTGGGCGCGATCCTGGTCGGCCTGATCGCAAACGTGCTGTTCCTGCTGTCTCTGTACACCCCTGCCGCCTGATCCCCGGATAAAATGAGCGCCTCCCGGCCTGCGTCGGGAGGCGGCTCTGGTTAAGAAACAATACAGGAGGCGAATCCTTTTGAAACTGCCTGAAAAGATTCTGTATGCGCACGAGCATACGACGATCGACCTGTCCGGTCCGAAGAA
>ERZ857965.1968-NODE-1968-length-18748-cov-5.234901_pt1 | contig 18748 bp, 19 predicted proteins | sample MGYA00519758_ERZ857965 | MGnify/ENA primary metagenome ERZ857965 (study PRJEB31778, sample SAMEA3449381) | human gut metagenome | biome: human gut; feature: human-associated habitat; material: faeces | place: United Kingdom | collected 2010/2012 ... | reverse complement strand
GAGTTTAGAATAGTTTATATTCTTTGTAAAAAACTTTATGTAGTAATTTCAATATGTGTAGTAAAATAACTAGCACAACAGATTAAATTTAGTAAAGATAATGAGATTAAAGAAAGAATTATAAATGAAACAAATAAAAAATTTGATGAGGTATTAAAGATCATACAAAGAAGAATAGGGAAGTTTAATGGAAAAAATAAAGAAAGCTTTTTAAGTTTATATAATGAAGTAGATTTTATATATAGAGAAGATTTTTTTGAATTAATAAAACGGGATGATATTTTGAATAATATTAAAGATTTAGACTTTGAAGAGTTATTAAATAATCCTAATTTTCATTATAATTTAATACTTAAACATGAAAAAATAGTAAAAAAATTTGATGAAATTATAACTAAATATATGATAGAAGATAGTGAATGTGCGGAAATTATAATTGGTAAATATATATATGAAAAAGATCAAAATAGAGATGAAATATATTTACCTAAATCATTAACTCAAAATAACAAAGAGGAGATAATTGTTAAATATATTGAATCTGAAAATGTTAATCTAAGATATCTTGGAATGGTAATTAATTTTCCAAATAAATTTAAAGAATTAAATATTAGTGACAAAATTAAATTAAAAGCAAAGCGTAGGTATATACAGGAGAGTAATAAAATATTTAAAAATAGCACAGGTATAGAAACAGAAGTTGAAGTAACATATGATAAAAATCAAGAAGAACCTGTAATATATTCAGTTGATAAAAATATATGCAGAGTCAGTGTAAGTAGAAAATGGATTGAAGGAAATTTAGATTTTAATACACTTTTAAATAACTTTATTTATATATTTTCATTTTTTGATATGCAGATGAGATTAAGTTTAGTAAGTAATTTAAGTGAAATTGGAAGTTTAGAAAGACACATACTTCTTGAAGATAGTTATAATTATTATTGTAAAAATAAATGATGACTTATGTATTAAGCAAATTGCTGAGGAGAAAAAGTGATAGTATAAAAGATTAATTTTTACTTAAATTTAAGGAGTGTATATTTAGTTATGATATACACTCCTTAAATTATTTTATACTTATAATATTTTTAGATAATTTATTTATACTATCAGATAGAGTCCTCAATCCTTACAAGTAAATACATACTAAGAGTTATAGGAAAAGTAACAGAAGCTATAAGATTTTGTAAAGCAAACTCTATAAAAATACTCCTTTCAATAATATGAATATTTGTAATATCAATATATTAAAGTTATGAATATAACAATATTTATAACTATATTTTAATTTAACTTTATGGTATACTGATAAAGTTAATACCGTAGGTGGATGGCTACGGGGTTTTTTGAATATTTTTATCCTCCATGGGTTATCAGTGACTTTTCACTATGCTCAAAGGAGGTGGTATCAGATATGCTTGGATTTATATTAGTAATGCTACTTTTGTTAGTTTTTATTAACTTAAATATAAAAAGTAGCATATTTTTTAATTACATAAGAATTAAAATCAAAGTAATTGGACTTGATATAGAAATTAAAAGCAAAGAAAAAAGCGCCCCATCCTGCAAAGATAAGCGCTAAATTCTTGAAATATTTTTTATTTATAATCTGATAGCCCCAAAACAAAATAAATGTTCTAAGGATACTCAGTGTTGGCAGCACTGAGTATTTTTTATTTATATTATTATATCATATTTTAATTATTTTTATATAAATTTATTTTGCAATATATAATAACTACAAACTAAATTTATATTATTTCATACTTATAATATTTTTAGATAACTCATTTATACTATCAGATAGAGTCTGAAGTTTTCCCTCAATCCTTACAAGTAAATACATACTAAGGGTTATAGGAAAACCAACAGACGCTATAAGATTTTGTAAATCAAACTCCATAAAAATACTCCTTTCAAAAAAGCTATGCCAACTAAGGCATAGCTTTTTATTACAACATTAAATCATACTCAGTAGTATCAGTTACTACTACCTTAGCTTCCACAGTAGCTACTATATTACCACCATTTGGAGCGAATATATTTTTTTCAACAACTAAGTCCATTGCTGATTTAATTTCTGTTTCTGTAATATCCTCTCTTGGATTATCAACTGATAAAGAAACTTTTCTATCATCACTTGTTAAAAATGACATAATAAGTTTTTTAGTAGTTTCCATAATTTATTCTCCTTTCTTTTTTATTTTGATTACTCTGCTAGAGTGGTAGAGTCTTGCTTTAACACTTCAAGTACAGGATAATCTTGAAGTCCCATAAGAGCTTGTGCTACATCATATACATCTTGATTATTAGCATTGTATTTTAAGTTTGAGTAAGTTTTAGATTTTACTATAGTATTCCCAGTAGAATCATTTAGTCCAGCATCTAACTTTACTCTTAAGCTAGATGGGTTATTCATAGTTATAACTGACATGTTATTACCTCCTTATTTACTATTTAATATAAGTATAGGAGGTTTTAATTTTATGTTATATTAAAGTATTTTATAAAAAAATTTTATACGTACTTTGTAAAATATATTAAATGCTAATAAATGAAATTAAAGAGTGCTATAATAAATAAGAATTTGTAAAAGATTAAATTTAATAATAATTATTATTCATATTATGATATACTTAAGAAAACCACTTTTTTACTAAAAATATGTTGGGAGGTTTAAAAGTGAAACTTGACGATATAACTAATTATATACAAAGTATATGTGAAAATATATGTACTGTTTTAGATGTTGATGTAACTGTAGTTTCTAAAGATTTAATTAGAATTGCTGGAACAGGCGTCTTTAAGGATAAGATATATGAAAAAATTTCAGATAATTCAGCTTTTTCAAAAGTGTTAAAGTCACATAAGCCTTATATTATTAATCGTGATTTAGAAGATAATTGTAAAATTTGCGTTCATAATAAAGATTGCAAGGAATTAGTAGATATTTGCTCTCCAATAATGCTAGGAAGTGATAACTTAGGAATTTTAGGGATTGCTGCCTTTACAGAAGAACAAAAAAATAAAATTCTTTCTAAAGACCAAGAACTATGTGCATTTATAAATAGTATGTCAAACTTAATATCATATAAATTAGATGAATTATATAAAGCAGAAATAAAAACTGTTGAACAACTAGAAAAAGAAGAAATTGAAAAAGCAATAAATAAGTACGGCAGTAATACTCAAGAAATGAAACAAGTAGCTAAAGCTTTAAACATTGGAATTGCTACTTTGTATCGAAAAGTGAAAAAATATAATATAAAAACTGGTGAGTAAACTTTTAATAATATAAAAATAACCATACTAAAATGTTTTCAATAATTTAGTATGGTTATTTTTTATATAAATTATTATTGCATTATCATTTTGATAATAGTATAATAGCAATTATCAAAATGATAATAAAATAAAGGAGATTAATATGGGAAGTACATTTTTATCGGAATTTATGATGATTTCAAATATCAATACAGTTTTATTTATAGCATTACTAATAGGACTATTTTTTGTAATCAACAAAATAAAGAAAAGTTTAAATTTCACTAAGTTAATGCTAGTATCAATGGGAATGGGTACAATTTTAGGATTTATAATTCAGTACATAGCTAAGTTTCCTAAAGATCCAACACAAATTAGTTGGCTAAAAGAAGTAACTACTTGGTATGGTCTTGTGGGATATGGATTTATGGATTTATTAAAGATGTTAGTTATACCATTAGTATTAACATCAATAATAAGAGTTATTATGAATATGAATAAAGATGAGAATTTGGGAAAATTAACATCTAGAACAATATTAATGCTATTAGGAACAACGGCTATAGCAGCATCAATAGGACTAATTGTAGGTAATTTATTTAAATTAGGTATTGGTACTAAAGTTGTAACTAGTACTACTGAAATAAGAGAGATTAGTTCAGTAGTAGATACCTTAAGGGGATTATTACCCTCAAATATAGTAGCATCTATGGCAAATGCAAATATAGTTGCAGTAGTTATATTTGCAGCATTTATAGGAAATGCAATAAAAAGACTTAATAAAAAATATAGTGAGCTAATAAGACCATTTGTAGATTTAATTGAAGCTTTTTATAAGATAATAGTAAGTGTTTCTATAACAATAATTAAAATGATGCCATATGCAGTTATTGCATTAATGGCTAATACAATAGCACAAAATGGTATAGAGTCAATATTTGAAGTATTAAACTTTATAATAGCTTTATATGTAAGTGTTATCATAATGTTTGTAGTTCATTTAATAATAGTAACATTTAATGGAGTAAATCCAATAACTTATTTAAAAAATGTATCTAAAGCTTTATTACTGGCATTTACTTCACGTTCAAGTTTAGCTACATTACCAGTTACAATAGAAGTATTAACTGATAATGTTGGTGTTGAATCAGGAACGGCAAGTTTTATTGGAAGCTTAGGTTCTAACATGGGACTTAATGGATGTTCAGGTATATATCCAGCTCTTATAATAGTTACTATAGCAAATATGGCAGGTATAAACATGGACTTTAGTTTTTATGCTATGGCATTAATAGTAATAACTATAAGTTCTTTAGGTATAGCAGGTCTTCCAGGAACGGCTACTATGGCTGTATCAGTAGTTTTATCAGGACTAGGGTTAGGTTCATATTTCCAATTAGCAGGAGGAATACTTGCTATAGATCCGATACTAGATATGGGAAGAACTATGCTAAATGTTAATGGAACAATGACTTCAGCTATAACAGTTGCAAATTCACTTGGAAAAGTATGTAAAAATGAATTTGTTGAAGATATAGTATAAAAACGGATTAATTAGACAGTAAGTAGTTGGGAATTTTAATATAATGTCGGTTTAGAAAAATAGGGGGATTTTATGGTTTTAGCATATATAAATTTTATTATGCTATTATCAGTGTACGGGTTTGAATATATGTATTAATACTTATGATAAAAGTATTAAAAATTTATATTAATAAAAATCATAGTTTTAAAATATTTTGAAAAATTTATATTAAATTAGATAAATAACCATACCTTATAATTCAAATTATTGAAAATACTAAGGTATGGTTATTTACAGTTTTAAGGCTATGTTATATTAAATTATTGTATAAAAATTTTATTAGGTAGTGTATATATGAGTATCTTTAAATCCTTTACAAATAGCTTCATTTTTAAGGTTTACTGCATTATCTTTATTGCTAAATGAGCCTATACATACTCTATAAAATACTTTATCTTCAACAATAGATTTATTTACAAATGAAAGTAGAGTAGATGACATTGTATCGGCTATGTTTTTTAGGTGATTATCATTTCTTAGAGATTTTTCTACTTCTTTATTTGATATAAAGTCTATTTCAATTAAAAGAGATGGCATTTTAGTATTTTTAAGTACTGATAAATTTTTAGAGTATTTAACTCCACGATTAGGTGTATCCATTTTAGTTGATAGGTTATTACATAGATTGTTAGCTAAATTTTTAAGTTTGCTATTTTCATTATATAGCCATACTTCGCATCCTTTTGCAGATGAGTTAGTTACTTAATTTAGATGTATGCTTATAAAGTAGTCACAGTTTTCGTTGTTTGCTTTTTTAGTTCTATAGTCTAGTGAGTAGTATTTATCATCTTCACGAGTAGTTATTACTTTTTCAAGTGCATTTTCAAGATTTTCTTTTATTATCATTCCTATTTTTAAAGCTACATCACTTTCTTTTAAATTTGTAGGACCGATTGCTCCAGGATCTTTTCCTCCATGTCCAAAGTCTAGATACCATTTCATAGTTTATTCCTCCTTTAGTTGTTTTCTTAAAGGTTACAATGTTTTTTATTAAGTTTGATATATAAGGATTTTATTATTTTGTAGGAGGTTAATTATTAGGTGTCGAATTTATATATATGATTAAATTTATGAGGAGGGATAGTATGTTGGAGTTTTTAACTGAAAGTGATGTTCCTGATAGTGTTAAGGATGTGGTTGAGGTTATAGGTATGGATGCTTTTAAGGATTTGGTTAAGTTGGCTGGTGGGAGTAATTTGTATATTCCTAATGAAAGTAATTTGGTTAAGCCTATTAGAAATAGGATGATAAGAGATGAATTTAAGGGAAGTTACAAAGATATTTCTATGAAGTATGGAATAAGTGAAATTCAGGTTAGAAATATTATCAATAAATAAAGAAAATAGAACGTATTTAAATTACAATTGTTATACATTAAGAATAATTTATTATATATATCAAATTATATAAATAACCATACCTTATAATTCAAATCATTAAAAATACAAAGGTATGGTTATTTTTATTTTGTACTATTAAGTCTTGTAATCTATATGTTTTTCTAAAAGATGCTAAAAACTTATAGAAAATGAGTAAATTATAATATTAATTAAAATATTTGATATGAGTGTAGTTATTTAAATAATAATACTAATAAAATACAGATATGATATAATAAAATCAAAAATAAAAAGGAGATATTAATATGGAAAGAAGATTATTAAATCCTAAAATAGATTTTGTATTTAAGAAGATATTTGGCTCAGAGAAACATCCAGGGGTGTTAATATCATTTTTAAATGCAGTACTAAAACCTAAAAATAATATAACAGATGTTGAAATAAAAAATACAGATATAGATAAGTCGTACATAGAGGATAAGTTTTCAAGATTGGATGTAAAGGCAGTAACAAGTAAAAATGAAATTATAAATATAGAAATTCAATTAAAAAATGAATACAATATGATACAAAGAAGTTTATACTATTGGAGCAAATTATATGAAGAGCAACTAGAAGAAGGGGATAGATATGATAAGCTGTGTAGAACAGTATGCATAAATATATTAGATTTTAAATATTTAAAAAATGATAGGTTCCATAATGGATATAGATTAAAGGAAATTGAAACTAATGAAGAATTAACAGATTTAGAAGAAATTCATTTTATAGAAATACCGAAACTTAAAAAGATAAACTCAGAAAAAGATATAGTAGATGTATTAGAGGGATGGGTAGAGTTTTTAAGGGATCCTGAAAGTGAAGTAGTAAGAAAGTTAGAAATGACTAATAAAGAAATTAGAGAAGCTAAAGATGAACTTTATAGATTGAGTATGGATGAAAAAGAAAGAGCGTTATATTTTATAAGGGAGAAATCTATAAGGGATGAGATAAGTGCTTTAGCTAATGCAGAGGAAAAGGGGATGGAAATAGGAATTAAGAAAGGAGAAAGAAATAAAGCTATTGAAATAGCTAAATCACTTTTAGATGTACTTGATATAGAAACTATATCTATAAAGACAGGGCTTAGTATAAAGGAAATAGAAGATATTGCAGTAATGAAAAAGTAGAATAAATATATATAAGATGTAGTGAATAATTTTAATATATTACAAATAATGTATATAAAATTATAAAATAACCATACCTTATAATTCAAATCATTGAAAATACAAAGGTATGGTTATTTTTATTACAACATTATCTCAAAGTCAGCTAAAATATCCTAGCAAAATAATATCATCATAAAAAGGGACTGTAGGTAACATTATATTTCAAAAACTTACTTACAGTCTAATTAACACTATCTATTTAATATAAACTTATCTATAACCTTAGCCACGCCATGCTCATTATTAGTACAAGTCACATAATTAGCAATCTCCTTGATACTATCCCTAGCATTACCCATAGCAACACCAAGACCAGCCATTTTTATCATATGTTGGTCATTTTCCTCATCACCAACAGCAATTGACTTACTTAAAGGGATATTTATAGTATTACACAGAGCTTCAAGAGCAGTACCCTTATTAGCATTCTTATTTAAAAACTCTAAGAAAAATGGAGCAGACCTAACTATAGTATACTTATCAAATAAATCTTTAGGTATATTTTCTATAACCTCTTCCAACTTCTCAGGTTCATCTATAATCATTATCTTACAGAATGTTATATCATCATTTATATCTTCTTCATTCATAGAAACTATATCGATATTATTAAGAGTTGATTCATGTATTGTATATTTGCTTGGAGTCTCTTCTGGTATTATAAGATTAGTTGGTGTATTTATATGTACATGAGTATTATTCTCTTTAGCTAAATTATTTATTAATACAAAATCATCATGGCACATTTCAATATTAGATAAAATCTTTTTACTCTTAACCTCTTGAACTACAGCACCATTAAAACATATAACATAATCCCCATCATCATTTAAGTTTAATTCATCAAGTAAAGGTGTAACCCCAGGTAATGGTCTACCAGTAGATAAAACTACTTTTGCACCAGATTTTTTTGCTTCTTGAATAGAATTAAAAACTTCATTTGTTATTTTTTTTTCACTATTTAATAACGTACCATCAATATCTAAAGCTATTAATTTATACATATTTCCCTCCAGAGTATATATTTAAAACTTAAAATAATTATATCAATATTTATTAATTTTATAAATAATAAATTAACATTACTTAGTTACGGAAATATAGACTTAATAATCTATTGATTAAACTATTTATTTGATATATAAAAAAACATACAACTTAGGATATAATTAATATGAAGGAGTGATATTATGAAATTTTCAGATTATAAATATGAAAGACCAATATATGAAGGAGTTAAAAAAGAATTTATAAGTATAATTGATAAGATAAATAATTCTTGTACATATGAAGAACAAAAAGAAAACATAAAAAAACTTAATATACTTAGAAATAATGTAGAAACTATGGCTACATTATCATCTATAAGACATAGCATAAATACTTTAGATGAATTTTACGAAAAAGAAAGAGAGTATTGGGATGAGTATTCTCCATTATATGAGGAATTAAATTCATTATTTTATAAGTCAGTTATAAATTCTAAATTCAAAGATAATATAGCAAAAGACTTTGGAAAGCAATTTATAGATATAGCAGATTATTCTTTAAAATCTTTTTCATCAGAGATAATAAAGGATTTACAGGAAGAAAATAAATTATGTTCTAAATACACTAAATTATTAGCATCTGCAAAAATAGATTTTGAAGGAGAAGAAAGAAATCTATCTGGTATGGGAAAATTCATGTCATCAACAGATAGAGATGTTAGAATAAAAGCATCAAACGCATATTATAATTTCTTTAAAAAAAATGAAGAGCAATTTGATGATATTTTTGATCAATTAGTAAAGATAAGAACTACAATTGCTAAGAAATTAAATTTTGATAGCTTCGTTGAATTAGGATATATAAGAATGATGAGAACTGATTACAATGCTGAAATGGTTAAAAATTTCAGATCTCAAGTTTTAAAATATATAGTACCTGTTGCTAGTAAGCTTTATAAAAGACAAGAAGAAAGATTAGGATTAGATAAACTTACATATGTAGATGAAGGGTTTGAATTTTTAAGTGGAAATGCAACTCCAAAGGGAAGCTCTGAATATATAATGGAAAGTGGTAAAAAAATGTATTCAGAACTGTCAAAGGAAACTAAAGAGTTTTTTGATTTTATGATGGAAAATGAGCTTATGGACTTAGTAACTAAAAAAGGAAAAGCAGCAGGAGGGTATTGTACATATATACCAAACTACAAGGCACCATTTATATTTTCAAACTTTAATCAAACTTCAGATGATATAGATGTATTAACTCATGAAGCAGGTCATGCATTCCAATTATATATGTCAACTTGGATTGATATGCCAGAAATAAATTTCCCAACATTTGAAAGTTGTGAAATACACTCTATGAGTATGGAATTTATAACATGGCCTTGGATGGATTTATTCTTTAAAGAAGACACTGAAAAATATAAGTTTATACATTTGGGATCAGCTATTAAATTTATACCTTATGGAATAGTTGTAGATGAATTCCAACACTATATATATGAAAATCCAAATATGACAAAAGAAGAACGAAAAAATACTTGGAGAGAATTAGAAAAAAAATACCTACCTCATAAAAATTATGAAGGATGTGATTTTTTAGAAAAAGGAACATGGTGGTTTAAGCAAGGACATATATTTAAAAATCCATTTTATTATATAGACTATACATTAGCTCAAATATGTTCGCTTCAATTTTGGAAAAAAATAAGAGAAGATAAAGAAAACGGATGGAATGATTACTTAAATATATGCAAAGTCGGAGGAACTAAATCATTCTTAGAGATTGTTAAAATAGGTAACTTAATATCTCCATTTGAAGATGGATGTGTTGAAAGTGTAATAGGAACTATAGAAAATTGGATAGATAATGTTGATGATAAGTCTCTTTAGGCAGTTAAATAATAAACTAACATGAAAAAGTTAATTAACTATGATATATTAAAAGTCTATTAGTTAATAATAGAAAGTAGAGAAATTTAAAAATAGTTAATATAAAACTTATGAAGGTCTTTAATGAGATTTTTTATAGATACAGCAAACATAGAAGAAATAAAAGAAGCTAATGAATTAGGAGTTATATGTGGAGTTACTACAAACCCATCTCTTATAGCTAAAGAAGGAAGAGACTTTATAGAAGTAGTAAAAGAAATAAGTACTATAGTAGATGGACCTATAAGTGCAGAAGTAATAAGCTTAGACCACAAAGGAATGGTAGAAGAAGCAGATAAATTATCAAAAATACATAAAAACATAGTTATAAAGTTACCTATGACATTAGAAGGATTAAAAGCAACTAAAATATTATCTCAAAAGGGAATAAAAACAAATGTAACATTAATATTCTCAGCAACTCAAGCATTATTAGCTGCTAGAGCTGGAGCAACTTATGTAAGTCCATTTGTAGGAAGACTTGATGATATAGGTCAAGATGGCCTTTCATTAATAGAAGAAATAGTTGATATATTCAATGTTAATGCTATAGAAACAGAAATAATAGTTGCAAGTGTTAGAAACCCAATACATGTAGCACAAGCTGCTAGAATGGGAGCAGATATAGCTACAGTTCCATACAAAGTTATAACTCAAATGACTAAACATCCTTTAACAGATAAAGGAATAGAAAACTTCCTTAAAGACTGGGAAGGTGCATCATTAAAATTATAATATTAAAATACCTTGATTTTTATCAAGGTATTTTTTATATCCTTTTTCTACAATAAATTGTTACACCGTTGTAACCAAGTTTACGAATTTGTAATCTAAGGTAACAAGTGTGTAACTGTTATTTAATAATATTTAGTGATAATATTAAATCATAGAAGAAATAATAAAAATAAATTACATAAATAATACTTAAGAGGACGTGATTTATATGAAAAAAGCAATTATAACATTATCATTAATATGTGCAGGACTATTAGCGACTAGTAATATAGGAGACCTAGTTTTTGCACAAGATACAACAAATAATATAAATAAAACTAATAATGTAGAAGTACAAGTTATAAATAAATTAAATAAAGAAGAAGCTGAAGAATTGTTATCAATGTATAATCCTAATGTTAAATACATATACCAAGGAACAGAAAATGATTTTGTAGCATTAAAAGAAAAAGGTTTAGAAGGATATGTGTTTTTAATGGATGCAGATACAGATTTAGGAATGTTTGTAAATAAAGATGATGCTAAAATATACTACTTCCATCCAAGTGGATATCTTGAATTAGCAGAGTAAAAAAGAGAGATTTAATCTCTCTTTTTATTTTTGGGCAATGGATGTATCTGTAGCGTGAGCAAGTATATATCGTTGGCGAAATAAAAAATATCGACCACACGAGGCTTAAAATGTTTCGCCGACACGTCGCTCAAGCGAAGCCAAATTTTTTATAAATACTTTATTATGTTAAACTTTATGTATAATATCTAAAAAAGTGACTAGAATAACTTTAGAAAATAAAAAATTAGATATTGTAATTATGTTAAATTAGCATTATACTATTTAAATATATAATACTTTCTAGTTTTGCTGAGGGAGTAGTTTGCACGATAAGTGTTACTAGATCAACATAATGACTTTAAGTCTGGTCTAGTATTAAAAAACGAGACTCATTCATGTTTATTTAGCATGCATGAGTCTCGTTTTTTGCGTTTATAAAATAAGTTTTAGGAGGAAATGTATGAATTTTATAGCACTTATATTTACAGCATTTGCATTATCTATGGATGCATTTGCAGTGTCTATTACAAAAGGTATGACAATTAAAAATTTAAAAAAATCTACAGCATTAAAGATGGCTTTAACATTTGGAGTATTTCAAGGGGCGATGCCACTTCTTGGATGGGCTTTAGGTATAAGCTTTGAAAGCTATATAAAATCTATAGACCATTGGATAGCATTTATATTACTTGGATTTATAGGATTTAATATGATAAAAGGCTTTTTTGATGATAGAAAAGAAGAAAATGCATCTGAACTAGAGTTTAGCGCTACAACTGATGTAGATGATTTATCTAACAAAGAGATAATAATGCTTGCAGTAGCTACTAGTATAGATGCTTTAGCAGTAGGGATAAGTTTTGCATTTTTAAATGTAAGTATAATACCAGCAGCTTCAATAATATGTATTATAACATTCTTAGTATGTGTTGTTGGAGTATTTGTAGGAAACAAAGTTGGAGATATATTCAACGGATATGCAGAATTAGTAGGAGGAATCATACTTATATTAATAGGATTTAATATATTTAATGAGCATACTCAAATACTAAGTAAAATATTCAATTCACTATTTTAAATATAAAACCTATGAATCTAGAAATCTATTCTAAATTCATAGGTTTTTATATTATGTATTTTTATTTTTTATAACCAATCTCATTAAGAAAAATACTGGAGGAGTAGAAAATACTGGTGCTATTAAAGGTGCTATTATTTCATTTATATTAAAGGTTTTAACTAAAAAAATTATAATTCCCATATTAAGAATATATTCAAAAATATAAACTAAAACTGATAAAGAAAACTTTTTAGCTGAATAGTTTTCATTTTTAAATGCAAATTTAGAATTTAAAAAGTAAGCAGCACAAATACTAAGTATACTAGTTATTGTGTAAGCTACAATATAATTAAATTTAAATACCATAAAAAGAGTAATATAAAAAATTTGAGATACTATAAAGTTACTAGTACCTATAATATTAAATTTTATATATTCTTTAACTTTTCCTTTTAAAAATTTTAACTTATCTATCATAATAAAAATCTCCTCATTATAGACTTAAGTATATTAAATATTATTTGGATAATATAGAATAATATTTAATAATATTTTACAGGAAAATATATTAATTTATATATTATATCAAAATTGCTTTATTAATTTAAAAATATTACTAAATTATGGAAAAATTTGAAAAAAAAGAATAAAAAATGTATAATAAATATATACTTTAATCGAAATACTTAGATTTTATTTAGGGGAATCTATTTTTATTAAAACTAATATATAAAATAAAATTTTATATAATTTTAATAAAAATAGATTGTGTAAAATAAAGATAGGGGAGAGGTTGTATATAAATGTACAATATAAAAGAAGTAAAAAAAGAGGCTACAAAAATACAAAATAATTTATCTACATTTATTATAATGTCCTTAACTTTAATAATCGGAATTTTATATATAAATAGATTATTTTGCATACTAAAAGTAGAAGAGTTACAGTATATGAATGTAATATCTTTTATAAGGTTATTTAATTTAGTTTTAGCAGGTCTTGCAATTGGCAGTTGTATAATGTGCTATAATAGCACAAAAAAAGAAGAACTTTTTATTATATCTCTTATGTATGTTGTATTTTTTATAGATATATCCCTTGGAAACTTAGATAATATGAATTTAATAAATTCAGCTAAGTACATAGATGGATATATTACGATAAGTACATCATTACTTAGAATAAGTATATTAGTAATAAGTATTTCTTCATTTAATAAGATTAAAAACATAATAATGTCTAATAAGATTAGCTCTATATTAATAGTAGCTACAATAGCTTTCTTTATAGGGATATTAGAAAATAAAGGTTTGATTTTTACAAATAAAGAAAGTTACTTTATAAGGTACAATATATTTTTAATAATATTATATTTAGTGGTATCGACGACATATTTAGTAAAGAGTATAAGTCAAAGAGAATATATATACTCTGTCATAAGCTCTAGTATATTTTTATTTGGAGTAAAAGCTTGTTATGCAATAGTAGGAGCTATAAATCCTATGAGTGTTATAAAATTATCATCTATCTCAATAACATATATGGGATTTATTATACTTATAGGTGGTTTATTTTTAGAACTTATATTAAGTATAAAAAGAAATAAAGAGTTAGAGAATAAACTTAATGTCTTTTATAAGTTAGTAGATGAAAATAAGTATAGTTGTATAGTTATATATGATGAAAATGGAAAAATAAAATTTGCAAATAAAGCAGTTAAAAACTTTATGTTTAAAAATCCATGCGAAAAAGATAAAAGGGTTGAATCTGTTATAATTCATAAAATGAAAGAAGTAGATAGAAATACAATTTTTGAAATTAAGAACTCTGTAGAAAAGTATAAAGCGTGGAAAGGCAATATATACATACCATCATTAGACATGACCTTAGAGTGTAATATTCAAAATATACACACTAAATTTGGAGAAAATAACTATGCAATTACATTCCAGGATATATCTTCAAAGCTAAGAACAGAAAGATATTTAATAGAATATGAAAAAATAAAAAAACATGAAGAAGTTAAAAATGAGTTTTTTGCCAATATATCACATGAATTAAGAACACCATTAAATATTTTTTACTCCACAGTTCAACTTCTAGATCTTAAAAGTAATGATATGTTAGTTGATTTTAGAGAAGTATATGAAGAACATAAACAGTGTTTAAATCTAAATTGTAAACGTATGTTAAGGCTTATAGACAACATAGTTGATATAACAAAAATAGATGTAGGATTTACTAAACCTAAATTTGTAAACTGTGATATTGTAAGAGTTATTGAAGATATAACACTTTCTGTAGTAAATTATGCAGAAAATAAAAATATAAATATAGTATTTGATACTGAAATTGAAGAACATATAATAAAATGTGATTCATCTATGATAGAACGAGCTATGCTTAATTTATTATCAAATGCTATAAAGTTTACAAAAGAAAATGGTAATATAGTCGTTAATTTATATAAAGATGAACAATGGGTACATATAATCGTAAAAGATGATGGTATAGGGATACCTATAGGTATACAAGGTATGATATTTGAAAGATTTGTTCAAGGAGATAAATCATTAACCAGATTAAATGAAGGTAGTGGAATAGGTCTTAGTATAGTAAAATCAATCGTTGAATTAAATAACGGTGAAATATACTTAGATAGTGATGGAGAAAATGGAACTGAATTTGAAATACTATTACCAAACGAAAAATTAGAAGGTGATAAGTATGAGTATAACTATGAGATAGATATAGACAAAATAGAATTAGAATTTTCTGATATATATGAATTATATAATTAAATAAAAAAATAGTTGCAATTTTATAATAATGTGAATATAATAAACTTATAAATAAATAAGTTCCCGTAAAGGGGAGTAGCTTTCACATTAGTGATAATCAATCGTCACTTCGGATAATATCCCGGTTGATTAGCGAGTATAAACTTGTTAGCAAGACCTTTAACGTATACAAAATATACGCTAAGGGTCTTTTTTATTTTCCAAAAATTTAAGGAGGAAGATTGATATATGTATTACAAGAAAAATACTCAAGAAGTATTAAAATCATTAAACAGTAGTTTAGATGGACTATCTAAAGAGGATGTACAAGAAAGGCTTAAAAAGTACGGATACAATGAATTAAAGGAAAAGGAAAAAAGTAGTGTTATAAAACTTTTCTTAGAAACATTTAAAGATCCTTTAGTAATAATTCTTTTGATAGCAGCTTTAGTTCAAGTATTTTTAGGAGAAGTTATGGAATCAAGTATAATACTTGCAGTTGTTACTCTAAACTCTATACTAAGTGTTGTTCAAAGTAAGAAAGCGGAAGGATCACTTGATAGTTTAAAGAAATTATCAATACCATATACAAAAGTAATAAGGGATAATGAGAAGATAACAATACCATCTAGAGAATTAGTAGTAGGTGATATTGTACTTTTAGAGGAAGGAGATTATGCACCTGCAGATGGTAGAATTATAGAATCTCAAAGTTTAAAAGTAGTAGAAGGAATGCTTACTGGAGAATCAGAATCAATATTAAAAATTGAGGAAGAAATACCTTCAGATAGCGCTCTAGGTGATCAAAAGAATATGGTATTTAGTGGTTCTATGGTAGTTTACGGTAGAGGTATATTTATTGTAACGAATACGGGAATGAATACTGAAGTTGGTAAAATTGCAGATTTGCTTGATAATGCAGAAGGAAAGCAAACACCACTTCAACAAAAGTTAGATGAATTTAGTAAAAAATTAGGGGTAGGTATATGCTTACTATCTGCTATGATATTTGCAGTTCAAGTAATAAGAGGCGGAGATTTAGCAAGTTCATTTATGTTTGCAATAGCTATAGCAGTTGCAGCTATTCCTGAAGCATTATCTTCAATCGTAACAATAGTTTTAGCTGTAGGAACAAACACAATGGCTAAAAAACAAGCAATAGTAAGAAAATTACCAGCAGTTGAAACTTTAGGTTCAACAAGTGTTATATGTACTGATAAAACTGGTACATTAACACAAAATAAGATGACAGTTGTTGAGGTATATACTTATGAAAATCTTGTTTTAGCAGATAATGTTGATGGTCACGAGGTAGCAATAACAAAGAGTTCAATACAAGATAGATATCTTAACCTAGCGTCAATTTTATGTAATGATTCTGATGTAAACAATGAAGGAATAGAAATTGGAGATCCAACTGAAGTAGCACTTATAAATTATGCAGCTTTAAATAAAATAGATTACAAAACATTAAGAGAAAAATATATCAGAGTAGGAGAAATACCTTTTGATAGTGATAGAAAATTAATGTCTACAGTAAATAAAATAGATGATGAAACTATAATGTTTACTAAAGGGGCTCCAGATGTTATTTTCAGTAGATGTAAATATGCTTTAAGTAATGGAGAAGTAGTAGAACTTGATGATGAAATATTAAGAGAATACAAACAAATTAATGAATATTTTTCTAACAAAGCATTAAGAGTATTAGCATTTGCTACTAAAAAGGTAGAGGATAATTTTAAACCTTCTATAGAAGATGAAAATGAATTAACATTGATAGGTCTTATGGCTATGATTGACCCTCCAAGAGAGGAAGTATATGATGCAGTTAAAAATGCTAAAAACTCAGGTATAAAAACTGTAATGATAACAGGCGATCATAAGACAACTGCAATGGCTATAGCTAAGGACATTGGAATAATGACTGGTGATGACTTAGCTCTTACAGGAGCTGAGTTAGATGAATTAAGTGAATCTAAATTAGATAAAATATTAGAAAAAATATCTGTATATGCGAGGGTATCACCTGAAAATAAAATAAGAATAGTAAGAGCATGGCAAAGAAAAGGTAAAGTATGTGCTATGACAGGGGATGGAGTAAATGATGCGCCAGCACTAAAGCAAGCAGATATTGGTATAGGTATGGGAAGTGGAACTGAGGTAGCTAAGGATTCATCTGATATGGTTTTAATGGATGATAATTTTGCTACTATAGTTAAGGCTGTTGAATCAGGAAGAACTATTTATGATAATATAAAGAAATCAATAACGTATTTATTCTCAGGTAATTTAGGGGGAATAATTACTATAGTGTTTGCCTTATTTGCAAACTTACCAAATCCTTTTACAACTATACAATTATTATTTATAAATTTAGTTACTGATTCACTACCAGCTATAGCACTTGGGTTAGAAAAGCCAGAAAAAAATATAATGAATACACCAGTAAGAGATGCAAAAGAGTCAATACTAGACAAAGTTACATTAAAAACTATATTAACAAGAGGTAGTATAATAGGGATAGTAACTATAATAGCTCAGTATATAGGAATGCAAAAATCGCCAGAATTAGGTTGTGCAATGGCATTTTTAACTCTTACTTTATCTAGAATATTACAAACATTACCATCAAGATCAAATACAGAAAGTATATTTAAATTAGGATTTACTAGTAATAAATATGCATTAGGTGCAGTAGGAATTTGTTTAGTAATGTTACTTGCAACACTTTTACCATTTATGAGAGAAGTATTTGCAATTCCAGTAGTATTTGGTTTAGATAGCTTTATAATTTGTGCTACTTTAGCTTTAGTATCAAGTTTAATTATGGAAGTTGTTAAGTTTATAAAAATAAAATAGATTATTAAATAAGAAGATGTATATATAACTAAAAATATATACATCTTTTTATTTTTAAAAATAAAATTACATAATACTTTGGTTTACTAACAACACATATTCTAGTAATATATAATATGACATTATAAATAAGTATTAACTAGTTTTAGGAGGAATAATAAGTTGTTAAAAAAGTTTTTTAACCGTTTTAAGAAAAAATCAGAGGAGAGTAAAGTTTTAGAAATTAAAGAAAACGTAATAAATAAAGATGAAAAAATAGTAGATACTTTAGATGAAATTTCAATAAAAAAAGAAGAATTAAAGCTTGAAAATGAAGAAAAAGAAATAAATATCATAGAAAGAGTTGACAATTTAGAGCAAATAATAAACAATGCGCCAGAAGCAGAAGCAGAAGCAGAAGCAGAAGCAGAAGCAGAAGCAGAAGCAGAAGC
>ERZ857965.1961-NODE-1961-length-18829-cov-28.150527_pt1 | contig 18829 bp, 10 predicted proteins | sample MGYA00519758_ERZ857965 | MGnify/ENA primary metagenome ERZ857965 (study PRJEB31778, sample SAMEA3449381) | human gut metagenome | biome: human gut; feature: human-associated habitat; material: faeces | place: United Kingdom | collected 2010/2012 ... | reverse complement strand
CGACGTGAGCCTGCTCGACACTGCCGCCGACGGCGAAGTGCTTGCCGCACTCGCCCAGTGGCCGGCCCTGCTGCGCGAAGCCGGAGACCTACGTGCCCCTCACCGTGTGGCCCACTACTTGGAAGACCTCGCAGCCACCTACCACAAGTGGTACAACGTGGAACGCGTGGTTCCCATGGAACTCACCGAGCCGGAAGCTCGCGGCGAACAGGCCGAAGCCCTGCGCATCGCCAAAGCTCCGGAACCGGCTCGTGCGGCCGCACGTTTGAAGCTCAATGACGCCGTCAAGACGGTTATCGCCGAAGGCCTTGACTTGCTTGGTGTCGCAGCCCCAGACAGGATGTGATCGCCATGGCAGTCACCCCCATCTGGCCGGCCGGCTCCAACGTGAACGAGCAAGGTGAAATCACGTTCCATGGCCGCACTGCCGAAAGCCTGCTGAACGAATTTGGCTCACCGCTCTACGTCATCGACACCGATGACGTGCGAGCCCGTGCCACCAAATTCGTCAAATCCGCGGCAAATGCATTCAACAACACCGTAACCCACGTCAGTTTCGCAGGAAAAGCACTGCTTTCCAAGGAAATCTGCCGTATCGTCACCGAATCCGGCATGCTGATCGACACATGCACCATGGGCGAGATGCGCATCGCGCTCGCCGCAGGCGTTCCCGGAAGACGACTCGTGCTGCACGGCAACAACAAGTCCGATGCGGAAATCGAACTCGCCATTACCGAAGGCTTCGCCAAAATCGTGGTGGATGAGCCGAACGAGCCGGCCCGTATCGCCGAAATCGCCAAGCGTCTCGGCAAGCGCGCTCGCGTGATGTTGCGTGTTACGTCCGGCATTCATGCGGGCGGCCACGAGTTCGTGTCTACCGCGCATGAGGACCAGAAGTTCGGTGTTGCCTTGCTGCCGGTTGGTGCCGATGCAAGCAAGCTGAACGTGCTTGACGATTTGACTGACGTGACCCCTGCGGGGTCGAACGCACGCCTAGGTGAAAGCGAAACCACTCCAGTCGAAAACGCAGAACGCCAGCTGCAGTACGACATCAAATATCCGTACGATTTGAGCCACGAGAAAGTCTCCGAAGGCGACCGCAGGCTCGCCGAAGCCATGACCATGGTGGCCGGCGGCCCGGCGCTCGCCGTGCTCAAGGACATCTACCGCCGCCAGGACGTGCTCGAACTGGTCGGCGTGCACTCGCACATCGGCTCCAACATCCATGACGCGGACGCTTTCATCCAGGCGGCCAAGCGCATGATGCTGCTGCGCAAGACCTTCTACGCCACCGACGCGTACACCCTGCCGGAAGTCGATCTGGGCGGCGGCTATTCCGTGGCCTACACCGACGGCGAGGATTCCATGGACATCGACGTGGAGCTCGGCAGGCTCGCCGACGCGGTCAGCACCGTGAACCGCGCGCTCGGCATGCCGGCCCCGGTCATCTCCTTCGAGCCAGGCCGCTGGACGGTGGCCCCCACCGGCGTCACGCTGTACCGCGTGGGCACCGTCAAGCCGGTCGAGCTTTCCGGCGAGGCGAAGGACAAGTCAGGCAATCCGGTGACGGAACGTGTGTACGTGTCCGTGGATGGCGGCATGAGCGACAACATCCGTCCGGCGCTGTACGGCTCCGACTACACCGCGCGTCTGGCCAACCGCAAGGGAAGCGAGCAGACCAAGCTGTGCCGCGTGGTCGGCATGCACTGCGAATCGGGAGATATCGTCGTCAACGAGGTGCGGCTGCCCGCCGACATCAAGCGTGGCGACATCCTCGCGGTGCCAGTCACCGGCGCATACGGCCGCACGATGGCCAGCAACTACAACCAGGCGCTGATTCCCGCCGTGGTCGGCGTCGGCGAGGCCGGCGCACACGTCATGATCCGCCGGCAGACGATCGACGATCTGCTGAGCTGGGACGTCAGCGAATAGTCCACGATTGCGTCTCACGGTATGGACGGTTTTCGGGCTTCCTTGCGGGGAAAGCTTCGGAAACCGTCCATTTTCTTGATATTCCGCGGCCTTACGTCATATTGAGACCGTACAATAAGCAAGGTCACACCAATACTTCACATTCAAGGGAGGATGCCTTGGCACAGGAAGATGTTGCGCCGATTCGCGTTGGATTGCTGGGCGCAGGTACCGTTGGTTCCCAGACCGCACGCCTGCTGGTCGAGCAGAAGGACGAGCTTGCCGCACGTATCGGACGACCGATCGAGCTGACCGGCGTCGCCTGCCTCGACCCGGTGGAAACCGATCCGTTCCCGTGGATCGACAAGGCCATCGTGACCACCGACACCATGAGCGTGGCCACCAATTCCGACATCGTCATCGAGCTGATCGGCGGCACCGGCGTGGCACGCAAGTTCGTGCTCGCCGCCATCGAATCCGGCGCCTCCGTGGTCACCGCCAACAAGGCGCTGCTGGCCAAGTATGGTCCGGAGATCTACGCGGCCGCCGAAGCCAAGGGCGTCGACATCTACTTCGAAGCCTCCGTGGGCGGCGCCATCCCGTTCCTCAAGCCGCTGCGCGAATCCCTCGTCGGAGACAAGGTGACGAGCATGCTCGGCATCGTCAACGGCACCACCAACTACATCCTCGACGAGATGACCACCAAGGGCCTCGACTTCGATGACGTGCTCAAGGACGCGCAGGCCAAGGGCTACGCCGAAGCCGATCCGACCGGCGACATCGAGGGCTACGACGCGGCCAACAAGGCCGCGATCATGGCCACCCTCGGCTTCCACACCTCCGTCACCATCGACGACGTCTCCGTCGAAGGCATCACCAAGATCACCGCCGACGACATCGCCGCCGCCACCGCGGAAAACAAGGTGATCAAGCTGCTCGCCGTCGTGGAGAACACCGATGCCGGCGTGTCCGCGCGCGTCTACCCGGCACTGATCTCCAACACCCATCCGCTGGCCTCCGTGCACGGCTCCTTCAACGCCGTGTTCGTCAAGGCCGAAGCTGCGGACGACCTCATGTTCTACGGCCGCGGCGCCGGCGGCGCTCCGACCGCTTCCGCGGTCGTCGGCGACGTGGTCACCGAAGCCCGCCATATCGCACAGGGCTGCACCGGTCCGTCCATCCCGCTGTACAAGGATCTGAAGAAGGCTCCGATCGAGGCTTCCAAGGCCGAGTTCGCGGTCCGTTTCGTGATTCACGACAATCCGGGCGTGCTCGCCGCGATCGCAGCCAAGTTCGCCGACCATGGCGTGTCCATCAACGGCGTGAACCAGGATCTGAAGCCGACGCTGAAGGATCCGGGCTATGACGGCGAGCTGCAGCAGCTGCGTCTGGTCACCCACATGACCGATGAGCTCACTCTGCGCGAAACCGTCAAGGACGTGTGCGAGCTGGATTGCGTGTGCGGAGAGCCGTCGATCCTGCGCGTGCTGAACTGATATCGGATGCGATTCGGGCCCATGATGCGATTGGCATGCAAGCCATGCCAAGCCGCCGTCATGGGCCCGAATACGATGCACGGGTGCGGTTCCCCCTGAAATTTGACTCTGGCACTGCCACGGTATACGGTGCTTGATTTGTAATGAAGATGTGACGAAGGACGACGAGAGATGACTCCAGTTACCCGCAAGGTGCGTGTGAAGGTTCCGGCCACCAGCGCCAATCTTGGCTCCGGTTTCGATACGGTCGGTTTGGCCTTGGACTATCATGACGAGCTTGAATTCACGCTGAGCGCCGACCCGGTGAACACCGCGGCGCAGGTGATGATCGAAGGCGAGGGCGAGGACACCCTGCCTCGTGACGAGACGCACCTGGTGGTCTCCACGTTCCGCCGCGCATGCCAGACCTTCGGTCTGGGACGCGTCGGATTCATTCTGCAGGCGCACAACAACATCCCGCAGGCGAGAGGCATGGGTTCCTCCGCCGAGGCCATCGTCGCCGGCATCGCCGCCGCGGCCGCCTTCGCGCAGGATGACGACCTCAATCGCGACGCCGTGTTCGAGCTGGCCGCTGCCATCGAAGGCCATCCGGACAACGTGGCCCCGGCCGTGTACGGCGGCCTGACCATGTCCTGGGACATGGAGACCGCGGAAGGTGTCGGATCCGTGCCGATTCCAGGCGGCGAGCCGATGCACAACGGCTTCCACACCATCAATTACCGCGTGGCGGACGATCTGACCGCGGCCGTGTTCGTGCCGGACTACGAGCTGTCCACCGAAAAGGCCCGTCAGGCGTTGCCGACTGAGATTCCGTTCAAGGACGCCGTGCACAACGTCTCCCGTGTGAGCCTGCTGCCGGCCGCCATGAACCCCGCGATGCTGGCCTCCGGCTCGCGTCAGAACGCCAACGCACTGCTGTTCGCGGCCACGCAGGACCGCCTGCATCAGCCGTACCGCGCCTCGCTGATGGAGCCGTCTTGGGCGCTGATCGAGAAGATGCGCTCCCACGGCTTCGCCTCCACCGTGTCCGGCGCTGGCCCATGCGTGCTTGTGCTGCACCATGGCGACGCCCACGAGGAGCTTGAACAGATCGCCGCCGAAGAGCTGGCATCCGGCCATTGGCGTGTGCTGCATCTCGCGGTCGACACCAAGGGTGTGCAGGTGGAACGCGCATGAGCATCCCGCTGATTCTCGCCTCCCAGTCCCGTCCACGCCGTGACGTGCTGTTCTCCGCCGGCATCTGCCCGACCATCCGTGTCTCGCACGTCGACGAGCCTGCCGCGCTCGAACGCGAGGCGGCCGCGCTTGGCGTCACCGTGAACGACCTGAGCGTCGAACAGCGTGTGATGATTCTCGCCACGGCGAAGGCCGAGGCCGTGCACCAGGCGTATCGCAACATCGCCGATACCGCGGCGCACGCGCGCGGGGAGCGCGTGGTCGGCTTCCCGCTCCGGGCAGCAGACGATCGCGACGCATCCTCGGCGGGCACAGCCGCACGCACGGACAGCGCGCAGTCCGCCGACGAGACGAAGACCCGCGATTTCTCCGGCATCGCCATTCCCACCGTCGCCGAGCCGATCGCCGATTTCGTGGATGGCCGTCCAAGCCTGACCCGTTCGAAGGCCGGCCCGCTGATTCTCGGCTGCGATTCCATGTTCCTGCTGGACGGCGAATGCTACGGCAAGCCGCATAGCGAAGAGGTAGCGCGCGAACGGCTGCGTGCCATGCGCGGTGCCACCGGCGAGCTGTGGACCGGCCATTGCCTCATCGACTTCGCGTCGGGCCGCATGGTGCGCGGCGCCAGCAAAGCGACCCTGCACTTCTGCGAATATTCCGACCTGGATATCGAACGCTACATCGCCACCGGCGAGCCGCTGGAAGTGGCCGGATCGTTCACTTTGGAAGGTTTCGGCGGCGCGTTCATCGACTCGATCGAAGGCGATCCGCACGGCATCATCGGCCTGAGCCTGCCGTTGGCGCGCCGTCTGGCGGCGCAATTGGGCGTCGAATGGACCGACCTGTGGAACGTCACCCGCTCCGACCTTGCGTCGGACGCCGAATATGATGCGAAAACGGGTGCCGCGAAGCCGCTGCCGCCCAAGGAGAACGTGCACCAGCCGGGAGACGGCTGGGTCGATTGCGCCTGCGGTCGCAAGCATTGGGGTACGAACGGCGCGTCCGGCGTGCTCTTGGCCCGCCGCAGCGAGACGACCGGTGAGGTGACGCACGTCGTCATGCAGCACCGCGCGGTATGGAGCGCGGAAGGCGGCACGTGGGGCATTCCCGGCGGTGCCACCGCCGACAGCGAAAGCCCGATCGAGGGCGCGTTGCGTGAATCGTACGAGGAAGCCAACATCACGCCGGAGGACATCGACGTGGTCGGATCGTACTGCGAGGACCACGGCCCATGGTCGTACACCACGGTGTTCGCCTTCGAAAAGCCGGGGCACCGCGTCGAACCCAAGGCCAACGACGACGAAAGCATGGAGATCGAATGGGTGCCGGTCGATGACGTGCCCAACCGCAAGCTGCTGACCGCCATGCGCACCGATTGGCCCAACTTCGCGGCGCGTCTGCGTGCTTTGGCGGCCGTGCGGTAGCCTGCGCGCAGTGTGCCGCATCCTTGGAGCATGAGGATTGTTAGCGCTAACTGAAGTTGCGTGTACAATAGGCGAACGTACCAACAGTTGTGTGCGAAAGGCGACGGGGCATGGCAGGCAAACGCAATGCGGGCAATAAGCGTCCTTCGATGTTCGAAGTGGCGAAGCTGGCTGGTGTGAGCCACCAGACGGTCTCGCGCGTCATCAACCATTCGCCGGACGTCTCCGACGCCACCCGCGAGAAGGTGCAGAAGGCCATCGACCAGCTCGGATACCGTCCCAGCAACTCCGCCCGCGCGCTCGCCTCGCACCGGTCCCGCACCATCGGCCTGATCGCCGGCGGCCAGCATTTCTATGGCCCGATTTCCACGATTTCCGCGATTGAGACGATGGCTCGCCAGCATGGCCTGTTCGTGACGGTGAGCATGGTGCATGAGGCGCTGTGCTCGCAGGAGGAATTCGACGACCTGTGCCGCACCTTCGACGAGATGAACGTCGATGCGTTCATCTTCCTCACGCCCACCGATGTCATGTTTTCCGCGGCATGCCGGACGCGGATCGCGCAGCCTCGTGTGATCGTCACATCCACGCACGGTGGCATCGGCGTGCAGGACGGCCTGCGGCTGATGAAGTCCGCCGACCGCCGCCGCGTATCCGTCGTCGGCATGGACCAATGGTCCGCGATGGCCGACGTGATGCATCTAGTCGTGGAATACGGGCACCGTTCGGTGCTGTATTTCGCCGGTCCCAAGGAGTGGCGCGACGCGGCGACGCGCCTGCTGGCATGGAACAAGCTATGCGCGGCCAATGCGGTCAATTCCGTGACGGTGCAGTGTGAGACCTGGGAATCCTCTGAAGCGTACGGCAAGATGAACCACATCCTCGACAACATCGGCCGCACCGGCGGCAATCTGCCGACATGCATGGTCTGCGCCAACGACAGCCAGGCCGTGGGTGTGGCCCGCGCGCTGCATGAGCATGGCGTGCGCATTCCGCAGGATGTGAGCCTGGTGGGTTTCGACGACATGCCTGCCATGGACAATATGTTCCCGCCGCTGACCACGGTCCGCCCCGGCTTTGAGCAGCTGGGTGTCGCCGCCATGCGCGAGACGCTGTACCTGCTGGGCGCGGGGGAGGAGAACTCCTTCGGATCATCGCAGCATGGCGTCGGACTGGTGTCGGCGCAGATGGTCAACCGCAGCTCCCTGGGTCCTGTCCGCCGCCGCTAAGGCACTGCTTCTTCTCGATTTGTTTATATATTCATTGCTCCGATGACACGTCGGATTTGGTGCGTCACGGGTTTGTGCCTACAATAGTGAGCGTTAACAGTGAGCGCTAACATTCAGTTGACAGAGTGGTTGCGAGGCGCTCGGACGCAAGGAGTTCGTGAACTATGACGCAAGAGCAGGTCGCAGTGACCGCCGAGAAGATCCGCGCAGGCAAGACGAGCCTGGGCATCGAGTTCGGCTCCACCCGCATCAAGGCGGTGCTCATCGATGACGCCTACCACACCATCGCGGCGGGCGACTATGAGTGGGCCAGCCATCTCGAGGACGGGCTGTGGAGCTACACCCAGGAGGAAATCTGGAAGGGTTTGCAGACCGCATACGCCCGGATGGCCGGCGACGTCGAAACCGCCTATGGCGAACGGTTGACCCACGTGGGGCACATCGGCTTCTCCGCCATGATGCACGGCTACCTCGCCTTCGACGAGTCCGGCGAACTGCTCGTGCCGTTCCGCACCTGGCAGAACACCAACACCCACGAAGCCCACGAGAAGCTTTCCGAGCTGTTCCAGTACAACATTCCGGAACGCTGGTCCGTGGCACACCTCTACCAGGCAGTGCTCAACCACGAGGAGCACGTCTCCAAGGTGGACTACATCACCACACTCGCCGGCTATGTGCACTGGAAGCTCACCGGCGAGAAGGTGCTCGGCGTGGGCGACGCCTCCGGCATGTTCCCCATCGACCCGGCCACCCATACCTACGAAACCGAGTTCATCAAGCGATTCGACGCGATCGAGGAAGTCGCCGCGCTGCCGTGGAAGCTTGAGAACCTGCTGCCCCGTCCGCTCGTGGCGGGCACCCCGGCCGGCACGCTCACCGCCGAAGGCGCCAAACTGCTCGACCCGACCGGCACCCTTCAGCCGGGCGTCGTCCTCGCCCCGCCGGAAGGCGACGCGGGCACCGGCATGGTCGCCACCAACTCCGTGCGCGTGCGCACCGGCAACGTCTCCGCCGGCACTTCGATTTTCGCCATGGTCGTGCTCGAGCACAAGCTGGCGCGCCTGCATCCGGAAGTCGACCTCGTCACCACCCCAGCCGGCGACCTGGCCGGCATGAGCCACGCCAACAACTTCACTTCCGATCTCAACGCCTGGGTCGGCCTGTTCGGACAGTTCGCCGCCGCGATCGGCCAGCCGGTCGATGCCGGCACGCTGTACGGCACGCTGTTCCGCGCCGCGATCGCGGACGATGTCGACGCCGACTGCGGTGGTCTGCTCAACTATCCGTTCCGCTCCGGCGAATTCCTGGCTGGCCTGCCGGAAGGCCGACCGCTGTTCGCCCGCAGCCCGGAGGCGCGCATGAGCCTCGGCAACTTCATGAGAACCCAGCTGTTTAGCGCCTTCTCGCCGGTCAAGATCGGCATGGATGTGATGACCAAGGACGAAGGCGTCGCCGTCGACTCGCTCGTCGGCCACGGTGGCATCTTCACCACGCCGAAGGTCGCGCAGAAGATCCTCGCCGCCGCATTCGACACCCCGATCAAGGTCATGGCCACCGCCGCCGAAGGCGGAGCGTGGGGCATGGCCGTGCTCGCCGACTATCTGTGGCACGCCGACCAGCCGCTCGCCGACTACCTCGACACCCGCGTCTTCGCCGACGCGGCCTCCACCACGGAAGCGCCGGACGCCAACGACGTGGCCGGCTTCGAAGCCTTCTTCGACCGCTTCCGCAAGGGGCTGCCGATCGAGCATGCCGCCATCGAAAGCATCCCGCTGGAAACCAAATAACCGTCCATCGCAACAACAGCAAGCCTGACGAAAGGAACACAATATGGCAACGTTGGCTGATTACGGCCCGGAAGTACGAGCTGAAGTCAAGCAGGTGCGCGAAGTGGTCGCCACCCTGCACGAGCAGCTCATCAAGTGGAATCTGGTGGTGTGGACCGCAGGCAACGTCTCGCAGCGCCTGCACACCGCCGACCTGATGGTCATCAAGCCGTCCGGACTGCGCTACGAGTACCTCACCCCGAGCTCGATGGTCGTGTGCGACCTCGACGGCAACGTGGTCGACGGTGCCGAAGCGCCGAGCTCCGACACCGCGTCCCACGCGTACATCTACCGCCACATGCCCGACGTGTACGGCGTGGTGCATACCCACTCCACCTACGCCACCGCATGGGCGGCCACCGGCCAGAACATTCCGTGCGGCCTGACTATGATGGGCGACGAGTTCGGCGGCCCGGTGCCGGTCGGACCGTTCCGCCTCATCGGCTCCGAAGCCATCGGCGAAGGCGTGGTCGAAACCCTGAAGAAGTATCCGAAGTCCCCGGCCGTGCTCATGCAGAACCATGGTCCGTTCACCATCGGCAAGGACGCGGAAGCCGCCGTCAAGGCCGCCGCCATGACCGAAGAGGTGGCGCACACCATGTGGGCCGCCAAGCAGCTCGGAGACATCATCCCGATCTCCCAGGAAGACATCGATAGCCTTAACGACCGCTACACCAACGTCTACGGCCAGCACTGACGCGACGGAAACTGAAACGACAAACCCAACAACGAAGTAAGGAATAATCCAACATGGCAATGGAAAACCCATTTGAAGGCAAGGAAATCTGGTTCGGCGTCGGATCGCAGGACCTCTACGGCGAGGAGGCGCTGCGCCAGGTGGCCCAGCAGACCGGCGAGATGGTCGACTTCCTCAACGCGACCGGCAAGATCCCGGCCAAGATCGTGCTCAAGCCGACCCTGAAGTCCTCCGACGGCGTCAAGGCCTTCATGACCGAAGCCTCCGCCAACCCGAACGTCATCGGCGTGATCACCTGGTGCCACACCTTCTCCCCGGCCAAGATGTGGATCCGCGGCCTCGAAGTGCTGACCAAGCCTTTGCTGCAGCTGGCCACCCAGCACCACAAGGAAATCCCGTGGGAGACCATCGACATGGACTTCATGAACCTGAACCAGGCCGCCCACGGCGACCGTGAGTTCGGCTACATCGTGTCCCGTCTCGGCATTCCGCGCAAGATCGTCGTCGGCCACTACACCGATCCGGAAGTCGCCGAAAAGGTCGGCACCTGGGCTCGCGCCTGCGCCGGCTGGGATGCCTCCCAGAACATGAAGGTCATGCGTTGGGGCGACAACATGCGCAACGTGGCCGTCACCGAAGGCGACAAGACCGAAGCCGAACGCGTGTTCGGCGCTTCGATCAACACCTGGGCCGTCAACGACCTCGTCGCCGCCTACGAGAAGGTCAAGGACAGCCAGGTCAAGGACCTCATCGAAGACTACAAGGCCAAGTACGACGTGGCCCCCGAGCTGCTTGATTCCCGCTACGATGAGCTGTTCATCGCAGCCAAGGAAGAGGCCGCCATGGTCAACATGATGCGTGAGAACGGTTGCACCGCCGGCGTCGACAACTTCGAAGACCTCGGCACCCTGCCGCAGCTGCCGGGCGTCGGCCCGCAGCGCTTCCCGTCCGAGTACGGCTGGGGCTTCTCCGCCGAAGGCGATTGGAAGACCTCCGTGCTGGTGCGCATCGGCGCCGTGATGGGCTACGGCCTTGAGGGTGGCGCCTCCCTGATGGAGGACTACTCCTACAACTTCGTGCCGGGCAACGAGTTCGACATGGGCTCCCACATGCTGGAAGTCTCCCCGTCCATCGGCACCATCGCCAAGCCGAAGCTGGCCATCTACCCGCTGGGCATCGGCGGCAAGTCCGACCCGGTCCGTCTGGTGTTCTCCGGCAAGCCGGCCGACGCCGTCGTGGTCTCCATGGCCGACGAGCGCGAACGCTTCCGCCTGCTCATGGACGAGGTCACCATCGTCGAACCGCAGGGCTCCCTGAAGAACCTGCCGTGCGCCCGCGCCGTGTGGAAGCCGAAGCCGGACCTGAAGACCGCCGTGCAGTGCTGGATCACCGCCGGTGGCTCCCACCACACCTGCATGACCACGTCCGTCGGTCGTGAGGCTTGGGAGGACTTCGCCCGCATCGCCGGCGTCGAACTCGCCGTCATCGACGAGAACACCAACGCCCGCCAGTTCGAGAAGGAGCTGGAGCTGAGCGAAATGTACCACCGCCTCAACAACCGTCACTGAAATAACGGAGCGTTAACAGCACGGCAGGAAACTTGACGTACCTTCGTACGCCGGCGTTTCCTGCCGCACTGTTACCGCACGCGTTATCTCAGCGATACGGGGTGCGCTTAAAAAACAGCACGGCGGGGAAGTTGACGTACTTTTGTACGCAGCGTTCCCCGCCGTGCTGTTTTTGTTTACCTATGTGCGGCTCAGCGCTTGCCGGCGTACAGCTGCTGGTCGATCACGTCGGCGAACACGCGGTTCACTGCCGGACGCACCACCTTCAGCGACGGCGTCAGGCACTTGTTCTCCTGTGTGAACTGCGCATCCAGCACCACGAACTTACGCACGGATTCGGCGCGCGAAACCGTCGCGTTCGCCTTGTCCACATACTTCTGAATCTCGTCATGAACGGCGGCGGTAGCCGCCACGCGGTCAAGCGGCGTATCCGCGGACAGGCCCACGGACGGCAGCCAGGCCGCCAATCCTTCCGGATCGAGCGTGACCAGCGCGCCGATGAACGGACGATTATCGCCCACCACCACGGCATGCTCCACAATCGGACACTTCGCAATCTCCTGCTCCATCGGAATCGGCGACACGTTCTTGCCGCCGGCGGTGATGATGATGTCCTTCTTGCGGCCCGTAATCGTAATACGACCCTCATCGTCGATCGACGCAAGATCGCCGGTGCGCAGCCAACCGTCCTCGGTGAACACCTCGGCCGTTTTCTCCGGCAGATTGTGGTAACCCATGAACACGTTCGGTCCCTTGACCTGCAGCTCGCCATCGTCGGAAATACGCACGGACGATCCCGGCGCAGGCTGGCCGACGGTGCCGATCACATTGTCCGTGACGCGGGTCGCGGCAAACGGCGCCGCGGTTTCCGTCATACCGTAGCCCTGGATCATCGGCAGGCCGATGCCATTGAAGAAATGCGCCAGCGACACGTCCAGCGGAGCGCCACCGCACGCCACATAACGGATACGCGGGCCCAACGCGCCACGCACGGTGTGGTATACGGACGCCTCATACGACAGGTGTTCGGCGGTCTGCTTCATGGTCGGTTTCTCGCCAGCCTGCTGCATGCGCGACCAGTCGCGCGCGGACTCGGCGGCCTTGAGGAACAGGCGGCCCTTCCAACCCATGCCGGCCTTGCGGGAAGCCGCGTTGTACACCTTCTCGAACACGCGCGGCACGCCCAGCAGGTACGTCGGCTCGAACGAACGCACATCCGGCAGCAGCGTCTTGGTGTCCGGCAGATAGCCAACCACGCCGTCATCGGAAGCGATCGACGCGTACTGGATGAAGCGCGCGAAGCAGTGGGCGAGCGGCAGGAACAGCAGCAGACGCGGATGGTCTTCAAGAATCATCTCGTGCAGCGCAAGGCTGCCGGCACGCGTGATCGACACGAAATTGCGATGCGACAGCTCGGCACCCTTCGGTGCCCCCGTGGAACCGGACGTGTACACGATGGTGGCCAGATCGTCGGCACGCACCGACGCGATACGCTCGTCCAGCTCTTCGTCGGACACGGTGACGCCCAATCCCTCCAGCGCGCCCATGGCATTGGCGTCGAGCATCAGAATATGCTTCAGAGACGGGCAGCGGCCAATCACGGAATCAAGACGGTCGAAGCGTTCGCGATCGTCGGCGATGGCGAGCTTCACGTTGGAATCGTTGAGAATGCGTTCGGCCTGAGCCGCGGAATCGGTGTCATAGATCGGCACATTGACCGCGCCGATTGCGGCCAGTGCGAAATCAAGCACGCCCCACTCGTAACGGGTGGTGGAGAAGAGGGTGACGGCATCCCCCTTGCCGATGCCGAACGCGATCAGGCCTTTGGCCGCGGAGAGCACGTTCTTGTGGAATTCGCCGGTCGTCACCTTGGTCCACTGGCCCGGAGCGGTTTTGCGTTCCGCGATCACGGTGTCTTCGCCGGTGCGCTTGATGCGTTCGGTAAGCAGGGAGTAGATGGATTCGTCGTCGCGTACTTCGACGGATGCGCCCGGGGTCGTGTACTCGGTGAGCATGAAGTGTTCTCTTTTCTTGCGTTTCCGCGGTTTTCGTGGGTTTTGCGATATATGCGATCGCTGCGATTGCGGTGATCGGTGACGTGCTTTTCGCGTCCTGTGTCGCGCCTCGCATATCGTAAGTTACGGTGACGTAAGTCCGCATTGTAAGAAACAACAAGAAATATGGCGACGGGTTTGTTTGAACTGACAAAGTGGCACGAAACGTCAACGGAACGGGGGATTGGTGCACGGATGCATCATCTCGAAAAAAAGGTTTGACGCGTTCGATCGCAGGGTGTCCAACGGGTTGCGCGACGGGTTCGAGAGGGGTTGCCCTTACGGGCGAAAACGGTGGAAAATGCGGCAAAACTGGGCGGAGTGACGTTGCGAACCACAACATGTTCCGTGTACACTCAAGTTTGGCGCAACTACCCCTTGCGCCTAGGCTGTTTGCTCAACGGCGAACATTCAGCCGCCTCACTTTTCGCCGTTCCCTTGGTTTTCTGTGGTTTTGCTGTTGTGCATTTGCTTGCGAGTTCTGATGGTTTTCTAGATTTTTCCGACGATTTTCTGCGATTGCCGTTCCGTCATTGCCTTTCGTCGGTATGCCCGATACGCTTGGAACGGATGGCGGGATTGCAAACGATTGGAAAAGGGGCATGATGTTCGACAAGCGGCTGTTTTCCTTGGCTGACGGCGTCGGTCGATTGATCGCGGCGAAAGTCGCCTGCCAATGGCTGGGCCTCGTGGCCAACATCGCCTTCGTCGTGGCTGTGGTGCGTATGCTGCAACCGCTGTTCGCGCCCGTACCGTCCGCCACCGCGCCCTGCATCGCCATTATTCTTATTGCCGCGGTCGTGCGATTCGTCACCATTCGCGCCGCCGCACGTTTCGGTAGCGAGGCCGCCGAACGCGTCAAACTCGCGCTGCGTGAGAAACTGTTCAATAAGATGCTCGCGCTCGGCCCGTCCTACGCGCAGCGCGTGCGCACCGCCGGCGTGGTGCAGTCCGCGGGCGAAGGCATCGAACAAATCCAAAGCTTCTTCGAACTGTTCCTGCCGCAACTGTGCTACGCCGTGCTCGCCCCCATCACGCTGTTCGCCGTGCTTGCGCCGATCGACCTGCCCACCGCCGCGACGCTGCTCGCCTGCGCGCCGCTCATCGTGCTCATCGTCGGCATGGTGGCGATGCGTGCTGCCCGCGTATTCAAGAAATACTGGGGCAAATACACGGATATGGGCGCCGCGTTCCTCGACAATCTGCAGGGACTTGAGACGCTGAAAACCTTCGACGCGGACGAGCGCGCCGCACGAGTCATGGACGAGAAGGCCGAACAGTTCCGCGTGATGACCATGAACGTGCTGCAGATCCAACTGCGTTCGCTCACGGCGATGGATGCCGTGGCGTACGGTGGCGCGGCCGCCGGCATCGGCGTTGCGATATGGCGATTTGTATCCGGCTCGCTCTCGCCGTCTGGCGTTTTCGCGCTGTCCGGCGTGCTGCCGCTTGGTTTGACGCCGATCGCCGCGGTATTGCTGACGATTCTGCTAGCCGCCGATTTCTTCATTCCGCTGCGACAGCTCGGCTCGTATTTCCACGTTGCGATGAACGGCATGACGTCCACGAAACGTATTTTCGCGCTGCTCGACGTGCCCGAACCGGAGCATGGCAGCAAGGAACTGCCGGAATTCGGGGCTTCCGGGCGTGGTGTCGGCGTGGAGTTTCGTGGTGTTTCGTACCGGTATGCGGACGCGGATGTGGATGCTGGGGGTGCTGCTGGTGCGGGGCCTGACGCTGCCGGGTCTGCGGGTGCCGGTGTTGCGGGTCCCCGTCGTATATCGTCCACATCGCATTCCGATATGCGGAACGCGGATGCGGACAGCGTTGATGAGGGCGGCGGCGCGGGTGACACGCGCGAAACGCGCTACGCCTTGCGCAACGTGGCCCTCCGTGCGCTGCCCGGCGAAGTCACTGCGATCGTCGGGCCATCCGGTTCCGGGAAATCCACAGCCGTCCAGCTGCTTGCCGGCACGCTTGTCGGATATGAAGGCGATGTGCTGCTGTCCGAAATGCCATCCGGAATGCAGGACGAAGTGCTGGGCGCTATGTTAAGCAGTGCGGCGCCGGATGACAGTGAAACCCTGAAATCGCACCAAATCCGCGACCTCACCGCAGCATCGCTCACCCGCGAAATCTCCATCGTCTCCGCGCACAGCCACCTGTTCGCCGGCACCCTGCGCGACAACCTGCTCATGGCCCGCGCCGACGCCACCGACAACGAGCTGTGGCAGACGCTGGAAGCCGCGCATATCGACGATTTCGTGCGCGCGCAATCGCGAGGACTCGATATGCCGATCACGCAGGACGGCGCGAATCTGTCCGGCGGGCAGAAACAGCGCATTGCGATCGCCCGTGTACTGTTGCGCAGGTCGGCCGTCTATATTTTCGACGAGGCGACCAGCAGCGTCGACGCGGACAGCGAAACGTTGATTTTGCAAACGATTCGCGCGCTCGCCGACGCCGGCGCAACCGTGCTGATGGTCACGCACCGCATGGCGAACGCGGCCGACGCGGACCATGTCGTAGTGTTTGATGGGGGTGTCGTCGTCGAGCAGGGCGCGCATGACGATCTCATGGCCGCGGACGGCACGTATGCCAAGCTGTTCCGGGCGCAGGAAAGCGTGGAACGGGTGGGATTGTCTGGTCGCGTCGCGCCGCGCGTATCGCGTATGACTCATGCGTCTGGTGCGTTTGCCGTGTCTCGGATGTCTGGTTCCGCCGAATCGAACGCCAGTGGCGCCAAATCGGACATGCCAACAACCCAAGTCATCGCCCGCTTGCTGCGCGAAGTCGGCCCACTGCGCAAACCCATGGCCATCGCCTGCGCGTGCGGCATCCTCGGCCACCTCGCCGCCACGTTCCTGCCGGTTTTCGGCGTCGCCGCGCTGTTCGCCGCAGCTGGCGCAAAAGTCTGGAATCTCAGCCTTCCTGCGGCAATCGCAGCCATGATTATCTGCGCACTGATCCGCGGCGGCATGCGCTACGCCGAGCAGTACATGAACCACAATGTCGCCTTCCGCCTGCTCGCGCTGTTCCGGTCGAAAACGTTTGCCGCGCTGCGTCGCCTCGCGCCCGCCAAACTGTCCGGCAAAGGCAAAGGCGACCTGATCGCGCTGGTCACCACCGACGTCGAACTGCTGGAAATCTTCTTCGCGCACACCATTTCGCCGGTTGTCATCGCCATCGCGACCACCGTGCTTTACACGGTCGCATTGCTTACGTTGAGCCCTGCGATCGCTGTCACGCTGGTCATCGCGCACCTGACCGTCGGCATCGCGCTGCCGAAACTCTTCGCCACGGCGGTAGACGGTCTCGGTGGGGATATTCGCCGCGAATCCGCCCAACTTGATGACGAAATGCTCGACGATATGCGCGGTCTCGACGAAATCATCCGATTCGGCCAAGGCCATGCGCGGCTTGCCGGCATCGCGTCACGCACGCGCTCGCTCTGGAGCCGCCGTGCCTGGCTGAGTGCCAAGAATGGCGATTTCGCAGGCTTCGGCGCGGTGCTGGTCGTACTGTTCACTGCCATCGCGGCATTGCTGGCGATGGTCACGTCCGGTACGACGATGCCCATCGCTTCCGCCGCTTCCGCCGCCGCAACCATTCAAACCGTCCTTTCCGCGCCCGCCGCCCGCCTGACTGCCGCTTTCGTGCTGCTGGCCAGCTCGTTCGGTCCGACGCTCGCGTTGAGCGCGCTGCCGGCCAATCTCACGCAAACGTTTGCAGCCGCCCGCCGCCTGTTCGCGCTGATGGACGAAACCCCCGCAGTGGAGGAGCGGGGCGATTTCCTGCCGCGCTACCATGGCATGTCCATGCACGACGTCACGTTCGGCTACGGCAATTCGAGCGAGGCTCCAACTTCCGGAAGCGATGCGGATGCCCCCGAGTCGTCCGCCGAGCCAATCCTCAACCACGTCTCGCTCGACGTTCCGCAACACGGCATCCTCGGCGTCCAAGGCCCGTCCGGCCGCGGCAAATCGACCCTGCTGAAGCTGCTCATGCGTTACTGGGACCCGCAATCCGGCTTGGTCGCCCTGTCCGAGGTGCCGCTGCCGCAGATCGACGCGCATCATCGCCGTCGCGTGCAAACGATGATGGGGCAGGAAACCTACCTGTTCGACGGCACTATCCGTGAAAACCTGCTTATGGCCTGCGACAGGGGCGGTGCGGATACGGCTGGTAATGCTGATAATGCTGGCGATCCGGACGATTCCGCGACTTCCGGCAGAGCGCTCCTTACCCCGCCCGCTCCTCCCGTTTCGTGGAATGCCGCTGATTCCGTGCTTTCCACCCGGACGCCCCTTTCTGTCGGTGATGACGTGCTGCGCGCCGCGCTCGCCAAGGCTTCCGCGCTTGAACTGGTCGACTCGCTCCCGCAGGGCCTTGATACCCCCGTCGGCGAGTTGGGCGGGCGGCTTTCAGAGGGTGAACGGCAACGCATCGGCCTGGCTCGCGTCTTCCTGCGCAACGCGTCGCTGGTGTTGTTCGACGAGCCGACGAGTCGCCTCGACGCCTACAACGAATCCGTGATTCTGCAATCGATTGACGCGTTGGCGCAGCAGGGGAGCGCGGTGCTGCTCGTCTCGCACCGCGATTCCACCATGCGCATCGTGGACCGCATCGTGCGCATGTGAGCTGGCGCGTGCGGATTGCGAACTGATGCGGCGAGCCGATGCGTGCGAACTAGCGTGTGAATCGGCGTAATGCGGGGCCTGGTGAGGTGCCCATGCCCATGCGGCCGCATACGGACGCGTCGCACGTCCGCAATGTGGTCGTATGAAAATCGCATGTCATTCGTGTTTCCTATAGCGCGCGCGACGGCGTACGGAAGCGGACGAATCGAAAGCCATGGTCGCAGGTAAAGCAAGAAAAACGGACGAAACCGACGAAATGTCGACGGAATCGAAATCATAAGCCAATGAAACAATCATGAAAATTAGGTTGCAAATTTAGCAAAACCGACTTTTTGGTAGGTTATAAGATTCAGTTCGCGTGAAATCGAAATGGGAAATCGTTAGTATCGATAGCAAACGATTATTTTCGACGAAAGGCTGGCGATGGCCAACAACAGGAACGAACTGAACAAGAATCTGGCGCAGATGCTCAAGGGTGGCGTGATCATGGACGTCACCACCCCCGAGCAGGCGAGGATCGCGCAGGACGCGGGCGCATGCGCGGTGATGGCGCTCGAGCGCATTCCGGCCGATATTCGCGCGGCCGGTGGCGTCTCCCGCATGAGCGACCCGGCCATGATCAAGGGCATTCAGGAGGCCGTGTCCATCCCGGTCATGGCGAAGGTGCGCATCGGCCATGTTGCCGAAGCCCGCATTCTGCAGGCCATCGAAATCGACTACATCGACGAATCCGAAGTGCTCAGCCCCGCCGATGACGTGTACCACATCGACAAGAACCAGTTCGACGTGCCGTTCGTGTGCGGCGCGA
>ERZ857965.1954-NODE-1954-length-18899-cov-5.732594_pt1 | contig 18899 bp, 19 predicted proteins | sample MGYA00519758_ERZ857965 | MGnify/ENA primary metagenome ERZ857965 (study PRJEB31778, sample SAMEA3449381) | human gut metagenome | biome: human gut; feature: human-associated habitat; material: faeces | place: United Kingdom | collected 2010/2012 ... | reverse complement strand
GCAGGATGCGTTTGCGGAAGAACAGATTGATACAGACTTTTATACTACCCGTGCCCGTCAGGAAGATGAAATCTTCCCATGGGATTTTATCGATGCAGGTGTAACGAAACAGTTCCTGTTGCGTGAATGGCATGCAGCCAATGAGGAAACGGTTACTCCGAATTGCCGCCAGAAATGTGCCGGTTGCGGAGCCATGAAATATAAAGGAGGCGTATGCTATGAGAATTAAATTCCGTAAGTACGGTGTTATGCGTTTTATCGGACATTTGGACATCATGCGTTATTTTCAGAAAGCCATGCGCCGTGCTAATATTGACATTGCTTATTCCGAAGGATTCTCACCGCACCAGATCATGTCCTTTGCGGCACCTTTAGGCGTAGGCATCACCAGTGACGGAGAATACCTGGATATCGAAGCAAAATCTACGAAATCCACGCAAGAATCCATCGCTGCATTGAATGCGGTTATGGTTGATGGTATCGAAATTACGCAATATGTTGCCCTGCGGCAGGATGAAAACGCATATTAACCAAACAAACATATGAAAGGCATAATCTTGGCAGGTGGCAGCGGTACACGGTTGTACCCGATCACGAAGGGTGTCAGCAAGCAGCTGTTGCCTGTTTACGACAAGCCGATGGTCTATTATCCGCTGTCGGTTCTGATGTTGGCGGGGCTCCGGGATATTCTTTTGATCTCGACACCGCAGGACCTTCCGGGCTTCCGTCGCCTGCTTGGCGACGGCTCGGATTATGGAATCCGCCTGGAGTACGCGGAACAGCCGTCCCCGGACGGTCTGGCCCAGGCATTTTTGATCGGCGAGGAATTCATCGGCGAAGACTCGGTGTGCCTCGTCCTTGGCGACAACATCTTCCACGGCGCGGGCTTCTCTGGCATGCTGCGGGAGGCGGTCCGCACGGCCGAGGAGGATGGCAAGGCTACGGTCTTCGGCTACCGTGTCGAGGATCCCCAGCGCTACGGCGTGGCGGAGTTCGATGCGGCGGGCAACTGCCTGTCGATCGAGGAGAAACCGGAACACCCGAAATCGAACTACGCGGTCGTGGGCCTGTACTTCTATCCGAACAAGGTCGTGGATGTGGCCAAGGGTATCCGGCCCTCGGCGCGCGGGGAGCTTGAGATCACGAGCGTCAACCAGTCGTTCCTGCAACGCGGCGAGCTGAAGGTGCAGACGCTTCAGCGCGGCTTCGCGTGGCTGGACACGGGCACGATGGACTCCCTGTACGAGGCGGGCGAGTTCGTGCGCACCGTGCAGCGCGCGCAGGGCCTGCCCATCGCCGTGGCCGAGGAAATCGCCTATGAGAACGGCTGGATTACCCGCGAGCAGCTGCTTGAGGCCGCCGAGAAGTACGGCAAGAGCCCGTACGGCAAGCATCTCAAGGATGTGGCCGACGACAAGATCATCTTGAAACAGAAGAATGCCCGAGGTGCCTCATCTGAAAATGAGCGCGAAGCCCGGAGTGGTGCCTCACCGGTGGTGAGCGCGAAATCCTAGTCCTCGTCGGCTTGCGGGGTTTCGCCCCCGTTGTCTATTTAGAAGTGCAACGTCCTTGTTGTTTGGTTAATGATGGCAGTTCGTTGGCGAATGCCTCGGCCGGGGTGCGGCAGCCGAGCACGCGCATGGGACGGTTGTTGATCTCGTCCACGATGGCCTGTATCTCGTCGGCCATGGACGGGTCGATGCGCGTGCGTTTGGGCAGGTGGCGGCGGATCGCGCCGTTGCGGTTCTCGTTGCCGCCGTGCCGGTACGACGGGTACGGGTCGGCGAAGTAGGTGGCCATGCCGAGCCGTTCGCGCAGTTCCGCGTGGCGGGCGGACTCGGTGCCGTCGTCGTGCGTGACGCCGATCCTGGCCCCGGCCGGCAGCGCGGAGAACATGAGGAACCGCGCTCCGATGCTTTCGCGGGCGGTCTTGTCGGGCACGATGCGCGCCATAAGGAAACGCGTGCGCCTTTCGACCTCGGTGTGCGGGCTACATCCCACGCCGATGACGCCGTCGGCCTCCCACTCGCCGAACCGGGAACGGTCGGATGGTCCGTAGGGCCTCTCGTGGATGGATGTCCTGAGCGGTATGCGGCTCCTGGCCACGCCCCGGCCCTTCGCCCTGCGCCTGCGGCGATGGCCCCTCGGCAGATAGCGTGTCCAGCGTTCGCGGCGCGCCTTGTCGGCGTAGACCCACCGGTATATGGTCTCCGGGCAGCGGTGCATCGATTCGTCGCCGGGGTGCTCCGGCCTCAGCCGGCCGCTGACCGGCAGCGGCGAACCTGAGCGGACAGGACCTGCAGCAGAAGCTAAAGAACTGGATTGGCTACAATGTATTGGACTGGTTCATGCGGGACATGACAACGAAGGAGTTGATCGTCATGGCCGGTCCGAATCGTCCCCGTCATTACGAGGAGGAGTTCAAGAGGCAGATCGTGCAGCCGTACGAGAACGGCAAGCCGTCGTCGCAGATCAGGGCGGAGTACGGCATCCCGCGTTCCACGCTGCAGCGTTGGGTGCAGGGGATACGTAACAGCGGCTCCACGAAAGCGGCCGACAACCGCACTCCCGAGGAGAACGGGCTGATCGAATTGCGGAAACGCAACAGGCAGCTGGAGACGGAGGTCGACGTTTCAGAACAAGCGGCGCCGGTATTCGCACGAAGGCAGGCGTGATACGGTCCGACGCCGGCCGCTGCCCGATATCAGCGCAGTGCAGGATTCTGGGCGTTGCCAAGTCGACCTGCCACTGGATGCTCGAACACCCCGAGGCCGAACGCGCCGACCCTTACGAGAAGGATGTGGAGCGCGTGTGGAGGGACAGCGGCAAGGTGTACGGGGCCAGGAAGATCAAGCACGCCCTAGGGCACGAGGGCGTGACGCTGTCCCGCCGCCGCATCAACCGGATCATGAAGAGGAACGGCATGGCCAGCTCCTATTCCAAGGCCGCCTATAGGCCACGCCCGGCCAGGCCGGACGACGACCCGGCTCCCAACATCCTCGCCCGCGAGTTCGATGGCTATGCGCCGCGCACCCATCTGGCCTCCGACCCGGCCTACGTGAGGGTCGGCAGTTCGTGGGCGTACGTCTGCCTGCCCGGCGACCTGGCCAACCGGCAGATCGCCGGGCATTCGGTCGGCGTCGGGCACGACGCCGATTTCGTGCCGGCCGCGTTCGCCGCGCTGCGCTTCCCGCTGGATGAGATCGAGGTGTTCCACACGGACCGCGGCGGCGGGTTCACCGGGGAACGCATCGAACGCATGCTCGACGTGTTCGGCATCACACGTTCCCTTTCCAGACCCGGCAACCCATACGACAGCGCGGTGGTCGAATCCACCAACCGGCTCGTCAAGAAGGAACTCATCCACAGGAACGTCTACACGAGCGTGGAGCGATTACGCTCGGACGTCAACCGGTACGTGTGGTGGTACAACCACCAACGGCTCCACTCGACCCTCGGGTACCTGAGCCCCGTGGAGTTCACACAACAAGGAAAAACCCTCTAGAAACAGTCCAACACACCGTTGCCAATCCACCTTCTCCCCGGGTTGGTGCTCCAGACGGGCGGTGGCGTCCAATTGCTCGCAGCGCAGGGCGAACATGCGGCAGAACGCCTGGTACGAATACGTCCTCAGACCGGTCGTCTCGGCCTTGCGCCGGTAGTCGTACCACAGGAACTTGACCGGCAGCTTGCGGTACGTGCCCTTGCGCTCCACGTACGAGTCCATGTCTGGTTGCGCGTAAGAACCGTCCGCCTCGCGCGGCTTGGCGGGGAACCAACGCTCACGCACCTGCGCGTCGCCCATGCCCATGAGCTGTTTGTGTTCAATTAGTTGTTGCGGGTTTAGTCACGATGATTTTTCGGGTTTAGGCAGAGCATGCCGACCACGGAATGGTCTTAACTGGATGGTGCTTGTATCTCCGCCAGAAAGGACCGGAAAGGATTATGATCAGCATGCCCCAAGTACAGTCTATCCGTCGTTTGCGGCGGAACGGGGAATCCGTCGCGTCGATCGCGCGGAAAACACATGTCAGCGAGCCGACGGTGCGTAAGTACCTCGCGAAGGAGGATCTGTCGGCCGTGCCGTCGGTGAGAAAGCCGCGCGCGTCGGTGATCGACCCGTATCTGCCCGTGATCGAGCAGTGGCTCGCGGAGGATCGCGCGAACTGGCGCAAGCAGCGGCATACCGCGACCAGGATCTGGGAGCGGTTGAGGGACGAGCATGGCGCGGAGGTCTCCCTGTCCACGGTGACGCGGGCGGTGGCGCGGCTCAGGCGTGAGTTCGCGGCGGAGCGTGATGAGGCGTTCATGGATCTGGTATGGCATCCAGGCGAGGCGCAGGCCGATTTCGGCGAGGTCGACGTGCTGTTGCGCGGCGTGGTGCAGCGGATGCATCATTTCGTGCTTGATTTCCCGTATTCGAACGTCGGTCTGGTGCAGTTGATGCCGGGCGAGAACGCTGAGTGCACGTGCCTGGCGTTGCGCAACCTGTTCGAGTGGCTGGGCGGTGTGCCGGAGCGGATCGTGTTCGATAACGCCGCCGGCGTGGGCCATAAGGGGTACGGGGAGCGCGAGCCGCGCCTGACGCACCTGTTCCAGGCCTTCCAGGCGCATTACGGGTTCGATTGTTCGTTCTGCAACCCGTATTCCGGTCATGAGAAGGGCGCGGTGGAGTCCAAGGTCGGCATGGTGCGGCGCAAGCTGTTCGTGCCCCGGCCGAGCGTATGGAGCCTGGAGAACTTCAGCGCCGGGCTGCCGGACCGGTGCCTGGAGCTGGCCACGAAACCGCATTACCGCAAGGACACGGAGGAACGTGGCCTGTTCTCCGAGGACCGTGCGGCGCTGCTGCCGTTGCCCGGGAAGCGTTTCGACGTGGTCACGTGGCGGCATATGAAGGCCGACCGGTACGGCGTGGTCACGCTCGAGGGACGGCATCGTTATTCCGCGGACCGGGCGAACGCGGGCAGAGGGGTGATCGTGGGCCTCCGCGCGCTCGAGGTCGAGGTCCTCGACTCGTCGGGCAAGCATCTGGCGACCCATCCTCGGGCGTACGGCCAGGCCAGCACGAACAGCGAGGACCCGTCCATGCAGTTGGCGCTGCTGTGCAACAAGCCCGCGTCCTGGCCCAACAGCCGGGTACGTGACGCGTTGCCGGACCCGTTGCGGGAATGGCTGGATCGGCAGGACAGACAGACACGCAACGAGGCGCTGCAGACCCTCAAACGCGTTGACAGGGAATCCGGGTGGGCGAACGCGGTCGAGGCGATGCTTTCCATCCTCGAATCGACCGGCGGGGCGGACCGCGCCGGTGTCACACTGCTCGCGGCCAGGCTCGCCGAGGGCGTGGCGGGTATCGAATACGACGATGACAGGCCGGATCTGAGTGAATACGACATCGCGTTCACCGCGGACGTCGGCGTGCAGGAAGGCGGGCGATGAACACGAAGACGGACGAAGGGCTCTACGAGAAGGCCCGCAAGCTGTTCATCTCCAAGGCGAGCATCGACGAATTCGCCGGCTGGGCCACGCCCCGCCAGGTCGACGCCGTCCACCGCCTGCTCGACACGGAACTGGCGAACAGGGAACGCGCGAAGCACGACAGGCTCCTGCGCCGCGCCCGGTTCCCCGTCGTCAAGGGTCTCGACGGCTACGACTTCACGAACGTCAGGCTCCCCGACGGCTACATGCTCGATGAGCTCCTAGGGCTCGGTTTCATCCCGCGCGCGCAGGACCTGGTGTTCTACGGCAAGACCGGGCGCGGAAAGACACATCTCGCGATCGGGCTGGGCATGAAGGCGATCGACATGGGGCTGGGCGTGCGGTTCCATCAGACCGCCGAGCTCGTCCTCCAGCTGGGCAAGGCCAAACGCGACGGCACGCTCGAGACGATGCTCCGGGACATCGGCCGTGCCGACCTGATCATACTGGACGAGTTCGGCTACGTACCCTTCGACATCGACGGGGCGCGCCTGCTCTACCAGATCATCGCGGGCAGCTACGAAAGACGGAGCATCATATTCACCACGAACATCGAGTTCAGCAAATGGGGCACGGTCTTCGCGGACGACAAACTCGCCGCAGCGATCATCGACCGCATCGTGCACCACGGGCGGCTCCTCGAGTTCACCGGCCAGAGCCGCCGCGTCAGTGAGGCCCTCATGTTCGGCAGGAACACCTCCGCGCAACCGGAAAAATAAGGAAAATGCATGCAACTGCCTAAACCCGAAAAAAATACATGACTAAACACGAAACACCGACTTGACGAAATACACCATGAGCGTCTCCATGGTCACGCCATGCTCGCGGATGACCCTGGACGCACGCGCCACGTCGCGCTTGCTGCACCGTGCCGCGCCTGCCACCCGGTCCTGGCTCACCCCCTTGAGACGCATGATCATGATCTGTTTCCAATTCACGGCCATCATCGGCCTCCTTTCGATAAGGCGGCCCGCCATCGGACCGCTTCACTGAAAGACGCTACGGGAAACAGCACACCAGTACCAGCCAGACGCTACACCCGGTACCATTTTCAGGAGACCCCATTACCAAGCCGGATTATTTTCCAATCGGCTACGGATACAGGAACCTCGACAACCTCATCGGTTTCGTCATGCTCAAATGCGGCGGACTCAACCTCCGCCTCCCCGGACGCTAATAGGCAGTAAGCCAGACAGGTGATTCACATCCGCACAAACACCCGAAGAGCCTCAATTTGAAACACAATGGGTGACATCCTACTTTAGACTTCCCTTGAAGGTCGCTCCTGCAGTTGAATAGGTGGTTCCTCCTATGGTCAATGAACCATTTTGTGCTGATAAAATGCTCCCCTGATAATCCTGAGCTACTGCTCCGTCTAAGTCAACCGTTGTATTATTGATGGTAATATCATTAGCTAGTATTTCTCCATCAATATGGGCAGAAGAATAGTGCTGGTCGTTGAAGAGCATGCCAAAATCCATTCTATTCTCGATGGTTACATTGTTGAAAAGAAGCCCTTGTTTCATACGTGCATCTTCAAATGATGCCTGAGAGAACTCGGAGAATTTAGAATAATCATGTGAATCAATGAATTTGGCCTTATCGAAAACAGAGCGGAATCTTCATAAGCTACCCGTGAAATCAACATTATTGTAAAATGTGCTCCCAGTGAAAATGCCATCCTGTAGAAACTTGGTATGATTAAAACTTGTTTCATTTCCATAAAAAGTGCAATTGTCAAATAATGCCGTTTCTTTAAACGAAACGTCAGATAAGTTGAAATTGTAAAAGTATGATCCGGAAAAGCTGAGAGGAATTTCATCCCATGAAGTGGCAGCTTTATCGACTTGAAGATGGTCGGAGAAACCCTTTTGGATGCTATCGCGTATTATGGCCTCGTCATCCGTCATTGATGAGGCATTCTTCATCGTCGGTTTTGTTTTTAGGTATGTAAGGAGTGCATATGCACATGTTTTTTGATGATATTCATGTGATTGAAGGTCTGAATCACTTCCCCAATCATCAGCCAGGGCGACCAGCGAATTAACTCCCGCCATTCTTTCTGCTGCGCTCTCGTTGGCCAGTTTGCTCACCGCGGAGTCAGATTCTGACCGCATTCGAGTTTCCTTTGCGTCGATTAAAGTTTGATTTGCGCCATTGATGACAGTCAATGCAGTAATGAGAGCAGTGATAAGGGTGACTAAATATCCTAAGTTTTTAATTCCTAGTGATATTAATCTTTTTGCTCCTCTATTGTTTGTCTGAGATTTGATTACGTGATGTATTGTACTACCGTTTTTTTGTCGGTATTTCATACGTGAAATCCGTTGTTTCTTTGCTTGTGCTGATGTTACAAAAAGCATAGCAAATGACAGTCAGCGCCGTGACTGCTGCTAATATAACGAGTAGTATTATGAGAAATGCAGAGTTGATAATCAACTTATTCTCTATCAAGTGATTTTGAAGTCCTGTAACTGTGCAATGGTTTTACCAAATCTACCAGAGCTGTGGTGATGTGGTGGGAGTCGGTGTCTTGTTCGTAGCGCTTCTGAGTCTCCCATGTGGGCATGAAGCCGTACTGGTTAGTCAGGACATTTTCGTAGCCTTTGGGAACTCGTATGGTGGTATCCTCGAACGGAATCTCAATATAAGAATCCCAGCTGGCGCGTTTTGTATTCCACATGGACTTGGTTCGATACATGCCATAACGTGGATAAGAAATGTATTCGGACTCATCAAAAGGATATTGTTCAGCATAATGCCGCTGCAGTTGTTCATACTTTTCTGCGTAATAACGCAGTGGATGAAGTTGAATCCAAGCATACGCAATGGCGCGAATCAGACGATTCGGGTACAGCCATGCGATGGTATCCGGATACAGGTATTTCTTGCCGAACTTGCGGAGCAAGTCATAACAGTACAGCTTATCTATCTGAAAATACCATTGCTCACGTTCCTCTTGATTACTCGGAACTCCGTCAATAGGTTCGATATCAATGAACGCACCTGTATAACAGTCAGGGTACGGCAATAGTAGATTTGCGGTGAACATGGTTCGTGTATCGTGCAGCTTTAAAAAATGGAAATCCGCATGAGTGCTTTCTAAACCATCGAATACGGCTAAGTGGCGAGGCAGGACGGCCGGAGCGAGCTGTTTGAACCGCTCATAATCCGGCCTCGGCATATTGATGTCGATGTCATCATCAAAGGGGATGAATCCTTTGTACAGCAGGGCACCAATAGTGGTGCCTCCCGAAGTATAGAAACGAAGATTATTCTCTTCGCAGATTCGCCGGAACTCTTTAAAGATAGACAGGGCGGTTTTCTGGATATCGCGAATATCTTCGTTCTTCGAGAACATTAGCTTCTCCTCAAATCAACAGCGTCATATTTGAGCAACGCATAATCCGTGCCCTTGGCATCCTCATTGATGGAGAACAGACATGAATTCTCATCATTGGAGAAACCTGCCAACAAAGTGTGGTGTGGATCTGCGGGATCCTGCTTGCGCAAGGACGCGGTAATCTTATAAGTACCGTTGTTGAATATATTAAGCGGTAGAGAGAAGTGAACGGATTGTTTGCCATTCCCGCCTACGCCCATCTTAATGGAGCCGGAATCATAGGGAATGCCACCACGACGGGTGTCGAGCATGGAGACAGCCAAGAAATACTCGTCAGTCTTGGTGTATTCGAATTCAACGTCAAATTCAAACGTATCTTTGCTGGTCAGCACCATCTTCGATGTAGGGACACACCGCAGCATTGGTACCGTTCCATTCAGACCGGTGGGATACTCGCCTTCCTCGACTGTTTCGGCGGCTTTCTTCTGCAGACTCTTCAGATTCTCTTCGGTGTACGTGTTCGCGGCATCGTTCTTGTCGCCGTTGACGATGACCTCACCATCACGGATAAGAATAGCCTTGTTGCAGTACTTCTTCACCGAATCCATGGCGTGTGTGACGAGAATGACCGTCTTCGTGGGATCCTTCTTAATCTCCGTGAAGAAGTCGTTGCATTTCGTTTGGAACGCCTCGTCGCCGACTGCCAGCACCTCATCGAGAACGAGAATGTCACCCTGCGCTTTGATGGCGACGGAAAAGGCGAGACGCACCTGCATGCCAGAGGAGTAGTTCTTCAGCTTCTGGTCCATAAAATCGCCCAGCTCTGCGAACTCGACGATGTCGTCGTACATGGCATCGATCTCGTCACGTGAGAAGCCCAACAGCGCACCATTGAGGTAAACGTTCTCACGACCGGTGAGTTCTGGATTGAATCCGACACCAAGCTCGATGAACGGAACCAGCTTGCCGTTGATCGATACCTTGCCTGTTTCAGGAACATAGATGCCGGAAATGATTTTCAGAAGCGTGGATTTACCGGATCCGTTGCGCCCGACGATGCCGAAGAAATCACCCTGATGAACCTCGAAATTGATATCGCGGAGCACAGATTGTTCAGTGTAGCCTTTGATACCCTTGGTCCAGTTGATGAATGCCTGCTTTAAACCGCTGGCCTGTTCGGTTGGAAGACGGAACGACTTGGAGACATGTTCGACGGACAGTACGACCGGCTTGTCTTCGTTCAACGAGGCGTCGGCAACTTCCCCGTGAGTAGTGTTGGTGTGATCGACCATTACATGACCTCCGCGAACTTACGACTGTGCTTACGGAAAACGTGAATACCGATGACGAGCAGAACCACCGTCATCAGATACGGCAACAGTGCGATGAACGGATTGGCAATCATCGTCCAAACCGTGGGAACATAATCAGGTGCCACAAGGTTATGGCGAATGTCCATGATGGCCTGGGCGGCGGGATTCATCAGCATCAACTTGGCGATAACCGGGTAACGATTCGAAACCATGCTGAGCGGATAGATAATCGGGATGGAGTAGAACATTGCCTGCAGCACGACCTCCCAGATGTGCGCGACATCATGGAAGTAGACGTACATCGTGGAAAGAATCAGCGCGCACGCTAATGCCAGCAGGTACAACTGGGCGACATTGAACGGAACGAGCAGGACATGCCATGTGTATTGTGCGTTGGAGAAGAAGCCAAACACGATGACCACAATCAGGTTGATACCCAGAGAAATCAGCGACCCCATCGTGGTGGAAGCAACGATGATGTAATTGGGGAAGTGTACCTTTCTCAGCAGATCGCCGCGGCCGACAATGGACTGCATGCCGACAGAAGTGGCTTCGGAGAAGAAACTCCACAGGCAGGTGCCACACAGCAGCGAGATGGTGAATGTCGGCGTGCCGTCGGAGAACTTAAGGAACCGGACGAACACCATGTACATGACGCCGAAAAGCATCAACGGCTTGACCACCGACCAAGCCATGCCGAGAATCGATCCCTGATAGCGAAGCTTGAAATCGGTCTTGACGAGTTCCTTCAGCACGATGAGGCCATAACGGTACCGTGCTTGGAACCGACGAATGAGCTCTGACACGAGAACCTATCCTATCGCTCAAACTACATGTTGCCCTGCGGCAGCGTAGTATTCGCCGTTTGCCGCACTTGGGGACATGCTACTGTCTTTTCACGACATTCACCGGTGCCAGTCTAGGTGTTGGTTCTGTTAGGATAGCCGTTTGTGATGCCAGAGAAGCCTCAAGCCATGTATCCAAAGGAACCCGGTCCAGTGACCGCTGAGCCGCTCGTATCGGTTGCGGTAATCAACCACAACTACTCGCAGTATGTGTGCGAGGCGATTGACAGCGTCCTGAACCAGACCTACCGCAACATCGAGGTTCTCGTTGTAGATGATGGCTCCACGGACGGGTCGGTGGACCTTATCAGGAACACATATGGAGATTCCGTCGAACTCGTCACCCAGAAGAATATGGGTGTTGTCGCCACACGCAACAAGGTACTTGGGCTAGCCGAAGGCGATTATCTCATTCAGCTTGATGCGGATGATTATCTTGATGCTGACTATGTACGGAAGGCAGTTAATGCTGCGACCGAAAGTCGAGCTAATATTGTCTACTGTCAGGTCAAGTATTTCGGACGAGTGAATTTCGACTCGTTGTACCCTCAGTACAATCTCGAAAAGTTGAAACATGAAAACTACATCGGTGCGTATGCAATGATTTCCGTACCATATTTGCGTCAATCCGGTGTGAAATATGACTCGTATCTTAACGGTGTTGGATATGAAGATTGGGATTTTGCATTGGGACTATGCCTGACAGGTGCGTCGCCTGTTCTGCTTGATGAGCCGTTGTACTACTACCGGAAACATGAGAATGCCGATTCGCGCAACGATCAACAGGAAGCTGATTTGTTAAAGCTGTTGCTAGTGCGTCATCATATCTGGCAGAAGTATAACGCTCAGTATCCTGATGAATTCCGGTACTTCAGCGCGGAAATCGATTTGCTGCTGAACACTATTCACTCTCTCGAAGAGAAGGAACGGACCGTCCGGGAATCGATTGCTTTCAGGGAATCTGTGTATGCTTCTCGCCAGTGGAAGATAGGTGGTGCTATCCTCGCTCCAGTTCGTTATATGCGTCGTCTGCTAGGGAAGGCGAAATGATGTCAAAAATCGGTGCTTTTGCACAGTATCTCAGGAAGAGTGGTATTCGAGTCACGCTACTTCGCTCGTTGGATTACCTGAACCGTAGGCTGCAACAGCAAGCGGCTTCAGGAAATCTGGTTGCTAAGCGTCCGTTGGATGTTATGACTTCTGCCGAAGATGTCGTGGCGGCGGATTTCGTGGCGCATCCATATCACGCTCCGGTGAAGGTGGAGAAGAGCAAGCTCAATATTGGTTGGGTGCTGTCTCCCATCAGCGTCGGCAGTGGAGGACAACATACCATCGCACGCTTCGCCAAATCCTTGCAGGAACGCGGGCATAACGTTACGTTCTTTATATATGAGAGTATCGCCAAACAGCCGGCCGAATACTCCCACCAGCTGCTCAAGGAGCATTTCGATATCGATGTGACTTGCGTGCCGGTCAAGGACATCAGCAACATCGATCTTGACGTGCTTTTCGCCACGGGATGGGAGACTGCATATCCGGTCTTCAACATGAAGACCAATGCACACAAGATGTATTTTGTGCAGGATTACGAGCCGCTCTTCTACGGTATGGGGTCCAAGTCGGTGCTCGCCGAAAACACGTATAGGTTCGGTTTCTACGGCATCACCGCCGGCCGTTGGCTCACCAAGAAGGTCGGTGAATTCGATATGCCCGCCGACTACTTCGACTTCGGTGCCGACCTCGACATCTACAAGCCGAAAGGTGATGTAACCAAGAAGAAGCAGATTTGCTTCTACGGCCGCCCCGTCACCGAACGCCGGGCTTTCGAGATCGGTGTGCTCGCCTTGGCGAAATTCCACCAGATGCACCCTGACTACAAGATCGTGTTTTTCGGATGGGACGTGTCTGACTACGACATCCCCTTCCCGTACGAGAACCGCGGCATCGTCAACCCCGCGCAGCTCGCCGAAATCTATCATGAGTCCGAGGCGTGTCTCGTGCTCTCTCTCACCAATGCGTCCCTGTTGCCGCTTGAGCTGCTTGCCGCCGGTTGCGTTCCGGTGATGAATGACGGCGACAACAACCGCATGGTCATCGGAGAGAACCCGGACATCGTGTACACGCTCGATTCTCCGATCGAACTCGCTCACGGTCTGGACGACGTGGTGACCGATCCGGACATCGAAGCGCGCTGCAGGCGCATCTCCAAGAGAGCGGAAAGCTCCTCCTGGGATGCCTCCTATGAGAAGTTCGAACGCATCATCCTACGAGAGGCCACCACACAGAACCATGACTGACATCAAAGCCACCGTCTTCATCCCCACCTACTACGGCGAGGACAATCTGGACGAGCTGTTCACCGCCCTGCACAAGCAGAAAGTCGACTTCGAATACGAGATTCTCGTCATCGACACCAGCTCCAAAGATCGGACTCCGGAGATCATCAAGTCCTGGGAGCCACGGTTCCAGCATTTCCGGTATGAGACCATCACCAAGCCGGAATTTTCCCACGGCAGAGTACGCCAGCAGGCGGCTGAGAAGGCGCGTGGCGAATACGTCGTCTACCTCACGCAGGACGCAACACCCGCCCACGACCGGTGGCTGTACGAAATCATCCAGCCGTTGGAGCGTTTCCCACAAGTAGTGGGCGTCATGGGTAAACAGGATCCTCGCGCCACCGCGTTGCCGCTGCTAAAGGAGGAGATCATCCGTACCTTCAAGCAGTTCGGGCCGGATTTCGGCACCACCCTGTTCTACGAAGACGATTTCATCGACTCGCAGCAGCTGTTCGATTTGGTGACCTTCTATTCGGATGTGAACTCGGCCGCGCGCAAATCCGTGCTGCTCGGCGACGTACCCTATCAGGACATCCCCTATGCGGAGGACCAGGAGTTCGGCGAGGATCTCATCCGCCACGGGTACATGAAGGCATATGCGCCACGAGCGAACGTTTGGCATACGAACGAGATCAAACTACGTGACTACAAGAAGCGCATGTTCGATGAAATCGTGGGCGTGCGTCGCGTCGGCAAAACCATGGATCCCATCTCCATCCCGTTCGTTATCAAACAGTTCGTGCGCGCTCTTACACTGGGGTCCCTGCTCATCCTGCGTGACCGACAATATACATGGAAGCGCAAGTTGTATTGGCTTGCTCTCAATCCGTTGTTCGTTATCGAGAAATGGAAAGGCGTTCGTGCCGCCATCGCCGTCAATTTGGAGGACGAACAGGCGATTGCTGCGCAGTCGCTGGAAAGCAGCGAACAGCAGAAGCACGAAAGCTGAGCGGTGAGTATGCTGCAATGCATGGGGTACGAACTGCATTGCAGCATGCACAGATCAGCATGGGATGAATGAAGAATTCGGATTGATAGGGAAACGATGCGTGACACCATAGATATGGGTTTGGCTCGATTGGGCGTCTATCTGACCTACACAGTATATGCTATCTACAGCGTTATTGCCGTTATGATATTGTTCCTGGTGTCGTTCGGGTACTCATCGCTGGAAAATCCCTATGGATTGCGACCGAAGTATGCCTTGCCTATGCCCGTGTTTTTCGTTGTCGCGTTGCTTTTTGTTGTATTGCTGACATATGCATTGCTGAAGTATTCCTGTAAAGGTGGCAATAGCTACTGCTATGTGCTTCCCCTGTTGAGTGTCGCGGTATTGGTATTCCAAAATGCGGTTATCAGATATACGCCATATGTTGCCAATTGGGATCCTGACACGATATTCAATTATGCTGTAGCCGCCGTAAGGGGAGGGGATTTAGGGGCATTTCAACCGTATTTTGATATGTTCCCCAACAATTATGGGCTGGCTGTCCTGATGCAGTTTCTTGTGCGCGTGAGCTTCGTCCTTAAGCTGGATCCAGCGATGTTTACAGCGTCTGTGGGAGCACTGGGTGTCAACTTGGGATGTCTTATCCTGGCTTTAGGGATAGGCAGTGCTATCGGCAAGGCATGCATAGTCTATACATCTTGGATTATTGCAACAATATTAGGTTCTCTTTCGTTTTGGATCGGAACACCTTATACGGATACGTTCCTGTTCCCCTTCGTAGCCACCGTCATATCGCTATATCTTATTTATCGGAATTCTGCCGCACCTATTACCTATATTGTGCTTGTGGTAATGGTGTTTTCCGCTTTCGTCGGCAGCTTGTTCAAGCCGACGGTATTGGTTCTTGTAGTTGCGTTAGTCATTGATTGTATACTCCGTTATGCCAGAAGGGAAGGTGTCCTGAAAGACATTCTCTGCATATTCCTTTCGATTCTTGTGTCGGCTACCCTTATCTACGGTGTTGCTTCTCCTCTGTTAAAGAAACACCTTCATGTCAATCCAAATCCAGAAATGGCGTTTTCCTATCAACATTATTTGATGATGGGGGCGAACCCGCAGTCATATGGTGCTTTCAATTTGAACGATGTGAAGATTTCTGCGGGCATTCCAGATAAAACCGATCGTCAAGCGAAAGATCTTGATGTAGCATTACGGCGTTTGCAGGCAATGAACGCTGATTCCGCAATCCATTTTTATGCCGTAAAACTCGTCACTACATATGGTGATGGAACATTTGGCATCGGACATGAGGGTAAGGGATTCCCTGAGGTGCCCAGTGAGAGGAATCTGCCTAATTCGCTGAAAAAGCTGTACTACATGGAAAACAATACACCTTCCGTTTTTGGGTCACTGCAGCAGCTGCTGTGGATGATTCTGTTGTTGTGCGCCGCTTTACTGCTACCAAGGAAAAATACTGATGATTATGCGGTGTTTCTTCGCCTATCCTTTATCGGATTGACATGCTTCCTGATGCTATTCGAGACTAGGGCGCGCTACCTGTATTCCTTCCTTCCCATTTTTGTTGTCATCTTTGCCGTATCGCTGGATCGTATCGTTCTCCAGGTGAATGCAGTGCTAGTCAAGAGAGGAATCGTTCTGTCCGGTGGAATGGGCGACGAATAGTCTGCATCTATTCCACAACCAGTTAAATACTCCGTCTCCCATCGGTATAAGTTGAAACATCATCTTGCGAACAGCCTCAAGGACCAGTCCTGCTGTGAATACCAGCATGGATATTGCCAGCATAATAATAACCGGGAAGTGTGATTGGTAGTACTTGTCGAAGGCGAACCACTGGGTCCACAGTAAGTCTCGTATGTAACTGTGGTCTGTGATGAGATATACACCTAACGTCCATGAAGCGATCGTGTTGATTATCCGGGAGCGGAACTGCATGCGGGAAAATATGATGAACATACCCAAGCTCAAGCCGAGTATCGGCAGCGACCACTCTCTGTCCATGATGTACATCAGAGCCTGATACTCTCCGGCGTGCTTATCGGTGTATAACAGCTCAAACGAAACGTTCCATGCGAGCAACAGCAGAGTGCAGGCAGTCGCGATAATCAGGGCGGTTTTTGTCGATAGCGGTTGCATATACCAGCGATAGTAGGTGATCAACGTATATACGTAGATGAATCCAATGATGTTCAGGCCGATATTCAACGCCTCGTAGGGAATTAACGATGATGCGCCCCAGACCATAATCATGACAAATGCCAGGATTTTGTGATCATGTTGTCCTATTTTTTTTTAAAAACTGAGATTAAGGAACGGTAAGAAAATGAGAAACAGGACGTAGCAGGTTGTGTACCACCATAATTGTGTGACAGTAGGGAATAAAGCGCTGATGATCTGTTGAAGATGTATGGTTCCCGGGTCAAGATGGTATTGCAGGATCAACGCGGTAAGACTCCAGAATACGATAGCGCGTTCCAGTTTCCATATTTTCCTGCAGGATTTCTTCAAACTTTGATTGCCTGAGGAAAGGAACCATGCCGAAGTTATAAAGAACAATGCAATGCCGATTTTTCCCGGAATATACTTAAATAAGGAGAGAATTACTTTTCTGAACGAATTGTCCTGTCCGAGAAAATCGAAACTGTTGTGATTGACCATATGGTGGGCGACGATAAGATACATGGCGATGATACGAAGCAATTCGATACCTGATTGACGAACCGTTCTTCCCGACTTGATATCTGTGCGCACCCCACTACCTCCTCTTCCGACAGGTGCGAATGCACTTGACCCAAGGTGCGACACCCTTTCACTGGTTATCTGGACAATCTCCAATTTAAAGGGTATCGCACTTCCATCTAGACAACGGGCTCTGTTTTATTGGACGAGGAGGACTGTACAGTAAAGAATGTTTATCGCATATTTTTGATTCTGCGGTCGTAGATATACTTCTCAAACAGACGAATGCGCTGGATGACGGCGCACCGCATGCGCTGTGCGCGGGTGAGATTGGCTAGTAGGGTATCAATTTCCTGACGGTCAGTTTCGTACTGCTGCTGGTTTTCTGGAATATGGAAGTCAGGAGCTTCCCTCTCGGCTTCCAGTTCGCCGATCAACGTGTAGTAGCTACGCATGGGGAGGACGCCTCGGTCAAGACAGAGACGGAAATTATCTGATGCCGCAGTGTTGTGGTCGTGGTGGAACGCGAAGTCACGCTTTTGGTGTGTTACGGATTCCGGGCGCTGAAGCCAGTTGTACAGGTTCACGTCAATATCCGCCACTTTGTTCATACGCACGTACAGGTGTCCTGCGATAGCTGTGTCCTGCGCGTACATGCCTTCCGGGAATCGCACGCCGTCCCATAGTTCGCGCTTGTACAGGCGGCACCAGTTCGCCTCGTTGAAATAGCGGGCCTCCGTGTTGTGGCCAAGCTTGTCGCCGATCAGGCGCAGGCTCTTGCAGAATACGGTCTGGTAGGCGTTCAGCGGATTCGTGAACACGCTCACATGTTCAGGTTCGGCGGCGCCTTCACGGGCTTCCATCGCGACTTCCTCGATCTGGGAGACGCCGAACTGCCTCCAGCGGGCCTTGCTCATGTCCGCGCCGGTCGAAATCAGCGCGTGCAGCAGCAGTTCGATGTTGCGGCGGTCGAGGATGTCGTCGTTGTCGGCGAACGCGATGTAATCGCCGTGCGCCGCATCCAATCCGGCGTTCTGCGCCTTCGCGATGCCACCATTCGTCTGGTGGATAACGCGCACGCGATTGTCTCGCCGCTGGTATTCGTCCAGAATCATCGGGCTGGAATCGGTGGCGCCGTCGTCCACGAGGATGATTTCCAGATGCTCGTACGACTGCCGAAGAATCGAATCCACGCAGTAACGCAGGTATTTCTCGGCGTTGTACACCGGCACGATGATCGAGACAAGCGGCGAAACCTGCGTCATGGCGAATCCTTCTAACGTGTCTGCGCCCTGCGGCCGTAACCGGCAGGCCGCCCTGTTTATGCGGACATGAACAGTATGTCACAGGGTAGGCGCACGTCGCGCGTGCACCAAGTAAAGCCGAAACCCAGCCTGCGCAAGCCGGAAGCCCGAAGCCTATAGGAGCCGCTGAATTCGGAATCGCATGTGTACATAGGTGCTTCTCGCTACACTGGTGGACAATGAAACGCGTGTGGAATCGCACATGAAATCATGAAAGGTTTTGAGTCATGGCAAATGCGGCGGAGAATACGCAGCACGGCCCGTCGGAGGGCGCGCAGTACCCGGATTTGGTAATTGTCGGCGCGGGCCTGTTTGGCCTGACGGTGGCGCAGCAGGCGGTTGAGCACACGGGCGCACGCGTGCACATCATCGATATCCGTGACCACATCGGCGGCAACGCATACAGCTATATGGATGAGGAGACGGGCGCGGAAATCCACAAGTATGGCGCCCACCTGTTCCACACCTCCAACAAGCGCGTCTGGGACTACGTGAACCGTTTCACGAGCTTCACGAACTACGTGCACCGCGTGTACGCCACCCATGACGGCGAGGTCTACCCGCTGCCGATCAACCTCGGCACTATCAACCAGTTCTTCCATGCGCATTACACGCCGGCCGAGGCCGAGGC
>ERZ857965.1950-NODE-1950-length-18916-cov-5.289433_pt1 | contig 18916 bp, 29 predicted proteins | sample MGYA00519758_ERZ857965 | MGnify/ENA primary metagenome ERZ857965 (study PRJEB31778, sample SAMEA3449381) | human gut metagenome | biome: human gut; feature: human-associated habitat; material: faeces | place: United Kingdom | collected 2010/2012 ... | reverse complement strand
GGCGATAAACGCTCTTTTGAGAATCCTTCCGCCAGCTTAATTGTTGGCTGTATTACCATGATCGGTGCCGGTTCATAGTGTACATAATAGCCAATAGGATTCAATATCATAGCATCTGTTTTTCCAACCTGCGCTGCAGACATAACCACCACTTTTTTTATATTTATATTCGTAATTGCGTCCATAATCTCGCGTTGATACGGGCATTTGTCTGTTCTCCACTTTCCCGGCTCTGCCGATGCTTCGGAAGATAATCGCCTGTATTTGTCCGCCCATTGCGACAACGTCAGATCTGGCGGCGGTTTTAATGTTTCAAATATTTTTTTAAATAATCTATATGTTTTCTTCTCCATCTTCTTCATTCTCTCCGAAAGCTTCTTTGTATGTTGCCAACTCGTCCAATGCTTCTTCTATTGCTCTCTTTAATATGCTAAAAATCTCGGTCTGATCTGTCTTTGATGCAATAACCGGACTTTGTTTTGCCGGGATCGCCATCATTTTAGTTTTAAATCTTATTAACATATCCGTCATAACTTGTTCGACTTCTTCCGCTTCGTGCAGCTCGTTTCGCCTGGTCCTCAATTCTACCTCTACACTCTCACGCTTCGCCCTCATAAGCTTTGCGCGTTCCTCGTTATAGTCCAGCGTTCCTTCCGTTTCCGGGTTCTTGTTCTGTAGGTATGTGATATACTGCTGTGTTACGTCCTGCAATTTATACAATCCCGGCTTAAATTCTTTTATTATATTTTTGTCCCTTAGTTTCCTAATATTTCTTTCTGTCATACCTAGCCACGCCGCGACCGCTTTTGCTGTATACAGTTTCATTTTTACCCCTTTCCATGTGTCCAAATTGGACACATTTTTTCTGAACCCCCTATCTGAATTTTTCCGTTGAAATTTGGGAACTCGTTTTTTTATTTTGCCAAAAAACGGACTTTTGGGCGTCGTCGTACCCGCAGTCAGCGTTTTGTGCCGGAAGGACCCACTCGAACAAGAGTCAAACATCTGTTTGTTTTCGTGTTCGATGTGATCTGTGTCGGTGCATCATGCCTTCATCACTTTTATTTTTTCTTTCTCTCTGTCGCTCGACTGCTGCCGGGCGGGCGGCACGTCGTCCCTGTATGTGTGTCCTTACTCGTCTATGATCTCATACTCTTCCGGCTCTGGTTCTATGTTGACTTCTCCCGTCAGCTTCATGCGCTGCAGTTCATTCTTCTTCTTATCCATCTGTAACTTGAGTGCTTCCATCTCGTGTGCCTTCATCGTATCCAGTAACTTAATGATGCTTCTATGTACCCTTATTAGTTGTTCTTCTATCTTCTTCATACGTTCGAATGCTGAACTGCTGTTGCGTATCTCTAGTGTTTGGTCGCCTTCCATTGTCGTAACGCTATCTATATACGTTTTATCTGGTTCTTTCTTTGTCTCTTCTACGATCTCGTCCAGCATCTTCTGCAGTCTGCTTTCCTTTACGATCAGTTTGCTATATTCCTCGTTGATCTTCTGCGCTATATCATAGTGCTTTGCATTCTCGATCAGCGCTTCTTCTTCCCCCGTGATCCTGTCCAGGTCTACACGTGAGTATATACCGTGTTTCTCGGCGTTCTTATTCCCGTTTTTTGCTGGCGTTTTTCCAGCGGCATTTTTGTTTCCTTTTTGTCCGCCTTTCTTTCGTGGCGCTATTGCAGTGTCCCACTTGTCTTCGCTCTTCCATTTTCGAATTCTCTGCGGCGTTACGCCTGCCAGTTCTGCCAGCTCTTTTGTTGTTAACTTTCCTTTGCTCTGTATATATCTCTCTTTCGACTTGTCTCTTTCCGGGTGTCGTGGTCGTCCCATCTTCTCCCTCCTTTCGTTTGTTTCTCCATTTGCTCTCTGTTCTTTTTCTGTAAACGCAAAAATACTAGGTTCTAAAAAATTCTTTTAAAACCTGGTATCATATGCTTTACTATTTATTTTAACAGTTAAAACGTGCAACTATGGGCAGTTTTATCTTGCTTCTTTTTCTATGTAGTTCATAATTGTTTCGTTGTTTTGAAACGCTTTTTTTAGGCTTTGCAGTGCCGTATTCCTTATATTTTTACACTGTCTTGTACTGTAATGATTTAGGTATGCTACTTTTGTCCATCGTAAATCATTTATGTACTTATCTATTAAGATCGCCTTTTGTTTATACGGTAATTGTGATACTTCCCTTAATATCTCAATCTTTAATCTTTTGTATTCTTCGGTACGTTCTTCATACCGTCGTTGTTCTTCCTCTGATTCTTCCAGCTTTTCCGCTATGCTATTTAACGTTTTAATATTCCCGTCAATTTCACAATAGCTTTCTAAAACCATCCTTACTTCTTCTACCTTTATTTTCTGCTCCATTATGCCCTCGCTTTTCTACTGCTGCCATCGTTTGCCGTTACGCTCCGCCTGCTTTAATTTGTTTAACTGCTTCTCTTATTGTCTTTTCTTCTACTCCCATATCTCCTGCAATTTCTTTTATTGTCCACTTTGCTTTTCTTAATGCCTTTACTTTTTCCAAATCTAGTAGTTTGTTATTCTTCCCGTAAAGCGGTTTCTTTTCTTCTGGTAAACAATAAACTGTATTTGCATCCGGTATTCTGTTTTCATAGGTCTTTATAAGATTGTTCATTGCTTCGATTGCTTCTTCTCTTTTCTTATACGTTGCAATGTCTTTTAATAAGTTTCCCGTGTCTGCTACAATAACGTAATGTTTCTGTGGCTTGGTTCTTAGATCTATCATAATCCCTGTTAATTTCTCTAAGTTCCAAATCTTTCCCTTTGTTTGGCTTACAATCAGCATATATTCACTTCCTTAATACTTTCTTAAAAACCTGTTTAAAAAGTTCTTTTTCCAGTCTGTCCGTTTTGTTTCTTCACTTTTCGCTTCAATCTCTTTTTTAAGTGTCCCGTTTTCGGCTGTCAATGTTCCTATTTTGGCGCCTTCTGTCTCGCTTATTTTTTCCAATGTTTCACTAAACCTCCGTGTTTCTTTATAATTTCCTCTACTTCTTCAACTGGCACAAATGCGTAAATTGTTTCTGTTGGGTATTCTCCATTCTCTGCATACATCAACAATAAGCTTTCTGTCTCGCTTATTCGTCCAATTTCTACGTGTGTATATTCTTTCAAATCGTCCTGCTTCGGTTCGCAGTAGTGTGCTCTACTCGCTTGTACACTCATTGTAAAGCCATCTTTACACGTTAATAGTGGTCTGAATCTTCTCCCGCTTGTTGCTTTTAAAAATTCTGTGATCTCCATTGCTTGCCCCTTTCTGCCCGCCACGGTGCCGCACTGCGGCGGACTTTTGTTTTTTGGTTTCTTTGCGTTTTCCTGGATACTTTGTTTTTTGTTCGTGTGTGGTATATAAATATCCTTCTTCTGTATTACGTCAAGCGGCTTTTTCTGCTGCCTAAGGAATAACGCTCGTTATCCCTAATGTGTATGTATACAAATTAATTAATCAATTCTTTTCGTTGCTATTTTTTAAATACTTAATTTTAAGGAGAGTATATTTCATATGGTTTCGAATTTTATTATCTATGCCAGTCTGTTGTTGTTTTTAGGCAGCAGAAAAAGCCGCTTGAATATTTATAACTGATATGTTTCGTTTTTCATTTCTTCAATGTTCCTTATGATCGGAATAATTCCCACAATGTCGTATGTTTCTTCGTTTCTTACAACGACGATCACACTTTCTTCTTGTTTTCCTTTTTTCTCTATTATCTTTCGTTTAACCTCGTATTGTGCTTTCTTACCGAATTTCTTAATCGTCTTGTTCCATATCCACCACTTTTCTTTTTTATAATTAATTACGGCGTTTGCTGTCTCTCTTTCTAGTGTGATCGCTTCATTTAGGACTTTCACGCCCTCGCTATCTTCCATTTCGTAGCGGTCAAAACTTTCTTTGTCCGCTACGTCGTTAAATTTATCTGGATTTAATAACAAATCTTCATCATTCACATATACGCCATAAATGCCGTCCGTTATGAGTGCGTATCCTTCATACTTCGTCACTTTGAAACACTCTCTTTTCTTGATTGCATCTATTTGTATATCTCTCTGTATTTTCATCATTCACACTTCCTTTATTTTTCAAATACGCTTACAACCTGTTTTATTATTGCCAGGAATAATCGCATTAAACAGATCGTTAGACTTGCGAATATTGTCCCCATTGTGACTATGATCGTTATTAGTGTCATGCCTACCATGCTCCTTCTGTGTCTTTCAGTCCTAAGATGCAATATCCTTCTTTTAGTCCTGCATAGCCTTTTGTCACATAGCTTATTTCTTTTTCTGTCTCTCTTCCTGTTGGCTCTCCGTCTACCATTTCTCTGAATAGAATAATTTGTCCTATCTTGTAATCTCTATCATTTTTTAATAGTTCAAACGGTTTTACGCCGTCCCTTACGTCTTCAAATACACTCCCGGCGATCTTAATCTTATGTCTTGTATCTAATTCGCCTTGTTCCGGTTCTGCTGCCTTGTTCGTCTGTAGGATCTCTACCGTTTCGTTATTCTGTTCATTCTTTCCATAGTTTGCTTTATCAAAGTCGATCATGTCCAAAAGCGTTGCTGCTGCTTTCTTCCATGTCATTTCTGCGATCATATGAAACTCTTCATCGTTGATCTGTATTTTTTCTTTTGTTGCTTCGTACCATCCTTCGAACCCGTTTGATCCGTCCAGTGTTCCGCCATTGTTATTCATTCCCCAGTAATACGTCATAAAATTTTCTAACGCTTCTTCTGTTGCTTCGATGATCTCCGGCGATCTCTCTATCTTTTTTTGCACTTTTTCCGCAAACGCCTGTAATGCGCTGTATAAATCGTGCATTGATCCTTCTGCTTTTTCTTCGTCCTGTTCGTATTCTTCCCGTTCCTGGTAATCATCTTCCTGCAGATTTTCTTCCGTTTGTTCTTCTTCTGTCTCTGATCCGTTTGCTTCTCCAGGTTCTTCAAACTCAAGAGCCTGCTGCCCTGGAATCTGCCGGCGTTCTTTTTCTTGTCTCTTTAACTCTCTTACGTCCTGTAATGTCAGTTCGTTTTCCCATCGTAACGTATCAAGTGCCGCCCTCTGCCATTGCTCCGGTAATGTGCTTACTTCGTACAAAACGTTAAATGGTGCTTTGTCCTGTTTTAGTGCTTCAATTAATTCTTGTATCAAATTATTGTACGTTGCTTTGTAACGTCCTAACTGCGTTTCTGATACTCCTACAAGCTCGGATAAGATCGCTCTTGTTTTCCCTGGTAAATTCAGCTTTTCTTTTAGCTCTTTTGCCATTTCTTCTGTCTCTAACGCTTCGTTCATTCGTTCCCAGTCTGTTTTGTCTCGGAATCGGTTCGCCATAATTAGCGCCACTTTATCTTCTAGGCTTTTTTCTTTTAGTACACATGGTACTTTTCTAAATCGTTCTTTTCCCTCTTTTAAGAGTTCTAGCACTGCCAGGCGTCTGTTATGCCCGGCAAGTACCAAATATTTCCCTTCCTGGTCTTCTAATTCCTTTACAAGTAAAGGCTGTAAGATTCCCGCATATTCGATTGATGCTTTTAGTTTTGTGTCAACATGGTAAAAATTATCTTTGGATTCTACCAGGTCTTCTACGTCTATCATTATCATTTTTTCGTTTGTCAATTCGTCCTCTTTCTGCGTCGTTTCGTCAGCTTCTTTCTTCGATCTCTCGCTTAACATCTGCATAAGATTGAATTTTTCCGCCATCTTCTACTCCCCCTTTGTCTTGCTTATGTATTCTTCTACCAGTTTCTTATAGTCGATCGCTGCCCCGCATCGGTTAGAGTATTCAAGAATTGGCTTTCTCGCGAACGTAGACGGCTTCATTTTTGGTGTTCTTCTAATGTGGGTAGAAAATACCGGATATTCTAATGTGTTTAAAAATTCCTCGCCCTGCACGTCTGCTTCGTTCTGTCTGTCGTACTGTGTTATAAAACATCCCGCAAAATTCAGTGACTGGTTTAGATCCTCTTTTGTATTGTTGATCTGTTCTTTTAGTTCTTCCAGTCCGTCCAGTGCAAAATCATCAATTGTGATCGGAATCATAACATCATCCGACGCCACAAGTGCGTTGATCGTGCTTATATTAATGTCCGGTGCGTTGTCAATAACGCAATAATCGTATTTACTGCTTATCTGGTCTAGCGCTTTCTTGATCCGTATCTGCTGTGGTCTTTGCTGATCTAACATAACCTCCAGGTTTGCACTAAGCAAATTCATGTTTGCCGTAACAATATCTAAATTCTGGTAGTCCGTTTCCTGGATGATCTGTTCCATGTCGATATGTCTTTTTGTCATAATATCAGCGATTCCCGGCTTTTTGTAGCTGTGTCGGTTCATGATTTTGCTTGCGTTCCCTTGCTTGTCGTTGTCGATTAATAACACTTTGTAACCGTGTACTGCTGCCATGACGTGCGCCATATTTACGCTAGATATTGTTTTTGCAACTCCGCCCTTTAAATTAATAATTGATAATGTTTTCATTTTTCTTATCCTCCGGTTGTTTGTATCTGTTTCTTTTTTGCTAGTTCTCTTTTTCTTTCTTGCGCTCGTTTATCTTTTTAACAATTTTATTCATTGTTTTTAGTTGTTCCTGCATCACATTAACTGTCTTGTATTCTCTTTTTATTACGATCTTGCCCGTATAGTGTTTCTTTGCCATTTATACGCCTATCTTCTCAATGCTCATGTACTCGTCAATTTCTTTTATCGCTGCATCTGCTCCATAGCATACGATCGTTTTAAACCCTTGTTTCTTTAATTCTTCTAACCAGAAACGTTGGCTTTGTGTCGTTTTGTTCTCTCCGTACTTCATTTCTATGTATAAGCCATGGAAGCCCTGGCGCGGTACCGGAAGAAACAAATCCGGTACACCTGCCTTTACACCTTGTGCCTTTAGTCTTGCAGCTTCTTTTTTATCTCTGCGCCCTCCGTTCGGGATGTGATGCAATAACTTTAACTCCGGGTACCTCATTTCGTTGTATCTGCAATAATTCACTACCCGTTCTTGTTCTGTTGCTTCGCTTCTCTTTCTGTTCATGTATGCGTATCTCATTCGGCTGTTTCCTTCCCGTCTGCTTCCGCAGCCTTGACAGTTTTACCGTTGCCAGTTTCCAGTTCTACATAAGCGGACCGGAAGCCTACGTCGTAGGAGCTATCCGTGCGCGTGTAGCTCAGCCACAGCGACGCAACGCCACCGTAGCTGGTGTCGCTGAAGCTCGAACCACGAAACGCTATTGCTTCGGTTAACTCTGAATCAATCCAAATATAAGCGTCTTCGTTTTTGTAATCGTCTGGAACAATCCCGATTTCTCTAAGTTTTTCTCCTACTGCTGCCATGACGCTTTTCTTGATCTTTAAATCTTTATAAGCTATTCCGTTCCATCCGGTGTGCTTTGTTCCTTTTCTGATCGTGATCTTATTTTTTTCGTTGTTCACAGAAAAGCAAATCTTCTTGCCGTCTACTGTGATCGTCTCCCATTTCATGCTATCTTTGCCAGCATCACAAACTGCTGCGTCGTTGTTTTCGATGTACTGGATTTCTCCGTTTTGCAATCTTAATCCTGTAACCATTTCCCAAACGTTCCCGCAAAGATCTGCCACGCCGTCAAGTGTATGATCGTGATACCAGGTAGCGGGTCCTGTTCCTGTTAATGTTGCACCGCTTCCGTTTACATTGATCCCGCTTTCATTTGTATTTTTTCCATAATATCCATAGTTCGTATTACCGTGTGGAATCGTGCCGTTTTTCACACTCTCGTTATATAAGTGCATCCATTCTGCATTCGTCAACATGTGCCAACCTTCGCCTTTGTCTCTGCATTTCTTCTCTGCATTTTTGAAACTTATACGGCGCATCGGATCACACCCTGGAATCGAACACGGTACGCCGTTCTTGTCTGCGTTTAAATATTTTGAAATGTATACCGCCTTTGCGATCTTGTCGCCAATCTTGAACATTGGCTCCGGGTTCTCTTTGTTTGGCGTGAATTTTACCATATAGTTTTCGTTTCCGTATCTGTCTACTACAATTACATTTTCATGTTTCATTTTGTTTCCTCCTGGTTTGTATCTGTTTCTTTGTTTTCTTGTTCTTTGTCGTCAGATTCTTCTTCGTCTGTTTCTTTCTTCTTTCTCCATCCGTTATTATCTGCTGCCAGTTTTACTATCTTTATTAATTTCTGTGATTCTCTCGGCGTCATTTGCCCGCAGCCTTGGAAGTAATAAATCATTAAAGCGATCTGTTGTTCAAACAATCTGAAATGTTCGGCTTTCTTTTCCTTGTCTATTCGTATTTGTTCAATGCTTGCCTTAATCGTGATAATTGAATTAATTATGATCGTTTCGGATACGATCTTGCTAGATACGGCACTGTACATGATCGCCAAAATTACGATTCTCGCCGTGGCTAAAATCCATAGAATTTCAATCGCAAATTTTATGGCGTTGATTGCGTAGCGCTTTAATTTGCTTATGTAATAGTAATATTTTCGTTTTTTCTTTCTTCTCATTTTCCCTCCTCCTATTTTTTCAAATATGGAAATACAAACATTTCTGTTGTTCCGATAGCTTCCGTTAATCTTTTCATTGCTTCGTTTGTTTCTTCCATTGTTTCATATTTTTCAAGATTGCATTCTTTACCTCCTGCAAAATCCGCCTTGATTGATCCCATAGGACCTATATAAATTTGTGTTACATGTTTTAAATTCACTATTTGTTTTCTGTTCCTACTTGCTATATACATGTCTTTTTTCTCCTTTATCCTCTAATACCACACTAGCATATATTCATTGTGCATATACTCAACTCCGTATCTCTCGCAATCTTCCCATGTCGCTTGCAGTACGTTTTTTAGTGGACAGTTCTCCGCTTTACAGTTTCCTACGCCGTTTTCTTTCGTATCCTTTTGATATGGATGATTGCAGTTATAACCGTAGTTCTGGTCGATGCCTAGCATAGTTTTAGCGTTGTAAAAGTATCCACACCTTGTGGCTAAATTGTTGATAGTTATTAGATCCGGCACGTATAGCCCTGTATAATACTTCCATCTTGCCGGTGCTGTGGTCTTGTACATCGTGTACGGGTGTACATTTGCGTACTCGATCGGATCACTGATCTTTAACCCATATACCTTTTTAGGCTCTGCCGTAACGTCTTCGCTGTCCAGCATTTCGATAATATCATTACACGTAAATTGTCCTACTACGCCTTTACCTTTTAAGCATACCAGGATGCAATACGGCGGTTCTTCCTTTGGTCTTCGTTTGTTGATCTGCATTACCTTCTTGCCTTTTAGTACCTGCTTCCAGTTCTGCGGATTCATTTGTAGCATTATCATTTTCATGTTTCTTTCTTCCTTCCTGCGCTAGTTGTTTATGCTATTGTAATTTTTGTGTAGATCTTCATGTCTAAATCTTTAAATTTATATTCATGCACTCTCCCTTCTGGTACTGGTTCGCCCTGCGGTCGTCTTTTTGTCAGCTTCTGTTCTGGCATCCGTTTAGTAATATCAACGGATATCTGGTGGCATTGTACCGCTCTTAGTGCCTGCTGCTGTGTATTGTCATAATTTGCAGCATATCCCCGGTATAGCTCCTCTCCGTATGTATCTTTAACAATCAGCCGATCGCTTGGCATCATTGTGTTAACCATTTCTTTTAGATTCATCTTTTCTCCTTCCTGGTTGTCTTTCTCTTTGGTTCGTCTTTCTCCCACATCTTCAAATAGATGTGCCACCCTGTATCTTTGTAATAGACTGGCGTAACTTCTGTTATGTTGTATCCCTTGTATATCTTTCTAAATTCTTCAAGACCGCAGTCGTTTGATTTTGCCAGTTGTTCAACTTTCTTCTTGCTGTACTTGTAATCATTGCATTTTTCGAAAACGTCGTTTAATCTTCTGCCCTTCCATCTTCTTAAGACTTCTACGCGTTGGTTGTTGTCTGGTCCGTCTCTGCGTTCTGTGTCTGGTCGTTCTAGGTTTCTGCTGCTACTAAATCGCTTCTTTCCCTGCGGATCTTTTACGATGTACTTGCATAGTGCTTCGATTCCGTTTTCGTTTAATTGCAAGCGATCAGCGTTTGCGTATCCGATCGCCTTAATACTGCTTCTATATTCCCGGCTTTCCTTGTACTTCTTCCAATTGATCCGGTCGCATGTCCACATCCTCTCGACTTCTTCCCTGTCCTGTCCACCGTTCATTATGATGTGGTGGTGTATTCTTTTAATCTGTTCCCCATTCCTGGCGAACTTATACTCTGTAACTAATATGTACTTTAACGGCTCTAATTCCAGCTTTTTACGCCTATACGCTACACGCCTTAAGTAATTCGTTACCGTTCTTTCTGCTTCTTCTACCGTATCGGGTAGATGCTTCGCGTCATACGTTAACGTTAAATGTATGTCATTTCTTCCGAAGTTCCCGTTTCCTAACTGTACAAGATAGCGTTTTGCGTTCTTGTCATTCAGATCCGTTTGCTTCGGCTTCTTTGCTTTTCTTCTCTTTCCTCTTTTTCCTCTGCTTGCCTGTTCTGCAGTTTCTGTTCTTGGTATTATGTCAATCTCGGTGTACTTACCGCAACTAATCTTTTTTTCTCTGATAAACATTTATACCCTCCTTCTGTATCATGTCTATCTGTTGCGGTCCTTCCTCTCTGTCTCTTAGGTATCTATATAATCATTTATTATCGTTAGAATGTTAATACCCCATACAAGCCGTTAAAAAGTCATTTCAAACGTCTTTATTTCGCTGTTTTTGTTGACCGCTAACCGCTCATATGATACAATAATATTGCTTTTATTATTCGATTAGCCTTTTAGGTTGGTCGGCGTTATATCTAACTTATCCTTTGTGGTTAGATATAACGCTTTTTTTATTGTCTTTTTTGTCACGCTGTCTCCTTCACTTCTGTACCTGCTGCCGTGGTTTCTTCCTTCGGCTTTACTTTCGCCGTGATCTCCACACCCTCCCGGTCTGATAGGATTCTTGCCAGTACGTTATAAATATGCTGCGGATCAAACGTTCCTTCTACTTTTGCACCGTCAAACATTTGTTTGCCCTCCTTATTCTCCGATCACTCCCATAACGATTGCCCATAATATCATCATGACTGCAAGCGTTGGATGCTCTGTTACAGTCATTAAGACTGCCGTAATCATCCCTGCACAAACGTATAACTTTGTTTCATTTAATCTCATTTCTTTTTTCTTGTTATTTGCTTTCATTCTTCGATTCTCCTTTTAGATCACTTTACAATTTGTTTAACGGACATTTCGAACATGGTCCATTTTCTTTATATAAATCGTCTTGATCTTGTACAAGCCCTGGATATTTACAAAAATCGTCACAGATTTCGTGTTTGATCTGTTCAAAAATGTCCGTTACTGTTAGTTCTTCGTGTTCTTCCTTCATGCGCTATCTTCCTGCCTGTTTTCTTGCAATATTATCAAGTAGCTTAATAATATCTTTCCATTCTTTTACTTCTTCCGTCATCGCTCTGTATCTGATCGCATCCTGTCTGGCATTTTCTCCACATTCCACTGCTTCTGCCATTCTTTCTGCTGCCGTCATTGCTTCTGCTTGTGCTTTGTATTTTTTGTCAAACGCAATTCCATAAAATTTCTGTCTTACTTCTTCCGGAAGTATGCACGCCCTTGCTTCTTCCAGTTTTTCCTTCGTTGCTTTTAAATGTTCGTTTTCTTCTTCCAGTTCATGCGCTCTTTTTTCTGCTGTCTCAACACTTTCTTTCATGCTCTGTACGAAGCCATTCTCGATATTGTCCTCGGCAAATTCCAAAACGCCGTCCATTGCTGCACCTACATAACTGTATTCGCCTAAATTATCGACGATCTTTCTAATTTCTTCGATTGCTTTTCTTTCCTGGTCCTTTGTTGCTATCATTTTCGATTCTCCTTTCTGGTATCACTTCTTTTATCGAGGGGCTTTTCTTAAGCCCCTTTCTGGTTGCTACTGTTTAAGCTTCTTCCTAATTTCACACCCTGCATGAAAATTAAGAATTCTTTCTGGTTGTCTTTCCCGATCTCTTCCAGGAATTTAACCATTGCTTCTGCTTCGCCTTTGTTTTCTTTTCTTAAGATTGTTTCTGTCATGGTTCTTTCTCCTTCCTTTTGTTTGGTTCGCCCGGATCACTCCGGGCGGTGGTTGTTACTGTACCGGCACTGGTACGCGTTTACATGTGTCTAGGTCTAACACCTCGTTGATACATGTCTGCGCTGTGCTTTTCTTGCATAGTACATATGGATGTACTCCGTCTAAAGAAACAAAAGTGTTTGTTTCTTCGTCCAGGATTCCATATCCCATATAAATAGATGTTGTTGATTCTTTTTTGAATTCGTAATTTTTCATGTTTACTGCTTTCATTTTCGATTCTCCTTTTCGACTTGATTGATTCTTTTTGCTGTTTCTTATTTGATTTGATGAATTCATTATATATTCTTATTTTGACTTTGTCAAGCCGTTTTGTGATAAATATTTTTATTTTTGACTTGACTAATACATTTTTTAGATATATACTAAAATTACAATACGAATTATAGAAAGGAGTTGCGCAAATGGAATTGCACGAAAGAATAAAAGAATTGCGAAAAAATCATTTAAATTTAAGTCAGACAGCTTTCGGCGAAAAATTGGGCGTTAGTCGTTCAGTCATAAATAATATTGAAAGAAACGTCCTTGCACGTCCCGATCAAAAGCTTTCTTTATTAAAATTAATTTGTAGTGAATTCAACGTTAGTGAAGAATGGCTTTTGAACGGCATTGGTCCTATGTATGTAGCAGAACCAACTTTCAGCCTTGACGATTTTGTAAAACAGAATCATGCAACTGATCTCGAACTTGAGATCATGAAAGCATATTTCGAACTCGATCCCGATCTGCGTAAAGCTGTGATCGATCATTTTAAAAATCGTTTGCTTAATAACGAAGCTTCTGATAATAATGATGGTCTTTTCGATTCTGTTCCGGATACTCCGGAAGAATTAGAAAAAAGATTCCCGCCAGTCGAGGAATCCGATAGTGAAGTTAGTTAATTTTCATTCTGGCGACGGGTTGAGTGTCAAAGTTGCACCCAACCCTCTTCGTTAGACTGTTATTTGATATTTACATCAATACAGTAATATTAATTGTGCCCCTTCGGTGAAGTCTAAATTATAGTAAATCGTGTTGTTTTCGCGGTAATAAATCGCATATACTCGTTTTTCTATGTAATGTATATATTTCTTACTCATATCCCCATCTCCTTTGTTTAAAGGTTGGGCGCTGTGACATTTTAATATATGTATACATGCTTTATCTAGCGGTAATATATTCCATGGAAAATCCTACATTTTTAAGGTATTTTCTGGAATTTTTTCATTGCTGTTTGATGTGATGAAATAGCTCTTATCTGTGCATAAATAACCATACTAGGAGAGTAAATCATGAAAAAATTTTTATCTGTTATTTTATGCACCTTATTAACTGTTTCTGTTGCTGCCTGTGGTGGTAGTGGAAAAGATTCATCCAAGAAGAAAGAAAAAGAATATATCGAAGATTCCAAAATCTCTGCTATGTTTTCGTCTCCAGATGATTACAAAGGAAAATATGTGAAGCTTTCTGGTAAGATCTTCGTTGCTCCGGAAAAAGAAGACGACGGAACATATTTACAGATCTATCAAGATCCAGAAAATATGAATCATACTTTTATCGCTGTAACAAAATCTACTGATCTATCCGATGGCGATTATGTAACCGTCGACGGGAAGATCGAGGGCGAATACTCCGGTAAGAACGCACTCGGCGGCGAAGTAAAAGGACCTACAATTTCTAACGCTGCTGTTAAAAAATCCAGTTATATTGACGTTGTAGCTCCATCCCTTAAAACTGTTAAGGTAGAATCTTCCGCAAAACAAGGCAAACTTACTTTTACAGTACATAAGATTGAATACGCCAAGAAAGAAACTCGTGTATATGTTTCTTTTAAGAATAAATTAAACGTTAATGCAACACTTGATACTTCTGGTATTAAGATCATCAAAGACGGTAAACAGATCACGCAAGATCAGTCAAGTATGTCTTCTACCGAAGGAAACTACGAACAACTTGATTACGACATTTCCGGAGGGGTTACTTCTAGCGGAATCCTGGTATTTCCAGCAATGAAGCCTGGTAAGTGTCAGATCGTTTTATCTAACGTTGTTGACGGTAATTTTACAACCAACTACAGTGACTTTAAAGTTACTGTAAAATAACACAATTTATACGCACAGATAAGACTACAATTAATAAATTCCCTTTATGTGCTGCAACACGAACGGGGCAAATTAGCGCAAGTGAAATCAGATACATTATTTCGCTGTTATTTTTATACATTTTTTTAAATTTATGATCGTTTTAGAACATAAAAAGAACACGATCTGCAGACCGTGTTCAAAAAAGCATAAATATTTATATAAAAAGTCCCCGCCGTGCTGCAACACGGTCGGGGCAAACTAGCGCAAGTGAAATCAGATACAAACCCCACTGCATTTTTTATTTTAGCATAAAATAGTGGGAAATAAAAGGAAATTAGGTGGTTCAAATGAAAAAAGCTAAATCTGAAACAACTCTTGTCCGTGCAGCGTTATATATACGTGTGTCCGGCGAAGAACAAAAAATCAAGGGGCTATCTTTGGAAGCCCAGGAAGAACGACTGCGGGATTTTTGCAAGGAACGCGGTTGGCTGATCTGCGGCGTTTTTATTGATGCCGCTAAGACTGCCAGGAAGAATATTAGAAAGCGTGTCGAATTCCAGCACATGATTGACGGTGTAAAAAAGGATCAATATGATATCCTTGTCTTCTGCCGCTTAGATCGTTGGTTCCGATCTGTTGCAGACTATTATAAAATCATGGATATTTTGAACGTCCATAATTGCGGCTGGGTTACGTCCGACGAAGATTATGATACAACGACAGCGAACGGGCGTTTGTATATTAATGTAAAACTTTCTATCGCACAAAATGAATCCGATATCTGTTCCGAACGTATCAGTGTTGTATTTGATTCTAAAATACAGCACGGTACCGTATTATCCGGTTTTTCTCCATTTTGGTTGGATGTAAAGGATAAAAAGCTTGTTGTGAACGAAGAACGGGCGGCGATCGTCCGTGATGCTATTGATTATTTCGAAAAAGATATGACACAAAACGGAACGGCTCGATATATTCGCAATAGATACGGCATTAATTGGGATATTAACATGCTTAAAAGGGTGTTCAAAAACAAACTTTTAATTGGTGTGTATGACAGTAACGGGCGTTACAATGATCATTTTTGTGATCCTATTATATCAGTCGATCAGTTTAACCGTGTGCAGAGTATTTTTGATAAAAGAATTAAGGTCGTCCCAACAAAACGAGTTTATATTTTTACATCTATTTTAAAATGCCCAGTCTGTGGGTGTAGACTTTCTGGGCAAGCTGCCGGAACAAATACACGGTACTATTATCGTTGTAACCGTCATTTTATCCGTAAAGATTGTTCATATGGAAAAATCACGAACGAACGTTTGATCGAAAAATGGTTACTTGAAAATCTTAAAAGTAAGTTATCAGAATGTGAGGTCGCCTGGAGTGTCAAGCAAGCAAAAAAGAAACTTGAACCATCCGCCAAACAAAAAGCTTCTTTAAAACGCAAGCTATCTAAATTGAAAGATTTATATTTGAACGAATTGATTGATCTGGAGGACTATAAACGGGATTATATTATGTATTCTTCCGCTCTTTCCGAACTAAGTACCTCGCAAAAAGAAGAAACGCCGCCGGACTTCGCCGCCGTTCATCGTATTCTTGATAATGATTTTCTTTCCACTTACAACACTATGGATCGCACAGAAAAGCGTACTTTTTGGCAATCCATTATAAAAGAAATGGTTCTCGATGATAATGGACACGTTACAAGTCTTTCGTTTGTCTAAACGTTTACTAACTCGCTATAACCCGTTTGTTCTGATAGTACATCAAGACTCATGCCCTTGGAAGTTCGAATTCTTTTTAGGTTGACAGCTACATTGTGAGATAGGTATGATTGATAATCCATAGAAGACTCCTTTTTGCTTTTATTATCAGTTTCTTCATTTCTGCGTGTTCTAATGCAAGTATTATTACTATCCTTATGTTATCTGCAATACTGCTTTAATGCAAGTGCAATTTTTTACATAACCATTCCTTTTTTTAATGCAAACAGTTGCGAAAGAAAGAGGTTTTTATGTAAAAGCTCTTTCAAACGTCTATTCAAATTATGACGTTTGATAGAGCCTTGTCTTTCTGCTGTCATTTCGTTATAATAGGATTAATCGAACATATATACGGGAGGAATTTTATTTTGGATCAATTATTATGCCAATTAAACCAGGCACAACTAGAAGCTGTTACATCTACAGAAGGTTTTATCCGAGTGATCGCAGGGGCCGGTTCTGGAAAAACCAGAGCGTTATCTCACAGATTTGCCTTTTTGGTTAACGAAATTGGAATTTTGCCAGGCAATATCCTTTGTGTTACTTTCACAAACAAAGCTGCTAACGAAATGAGACATCGGATTCATAATCTCATTGCTGATAACGATACTGGTTATATTAATACCTTCCATGGATTTTGTGTATCCATTCTACAGGAAGACTCCCATGCCGTACAATATCCAAAGAATTTTCTTGTTTTAGACAATCAGGATATTGATTCTATGTTAAAGATCATTTATGAGGAACGCGGACTTACACTTCGTCATAAGACATTTTCAAAGGCAAGAGATATGATCGAGATGTATAAATTAGAACGATATCCTAATTATTATCTTGATCTGATCACAATGTCCCTTGATACATTACGGCAAAAATATTTGAGGGCTACCGATGTGAATGATATCATTTTTTATGGATATTTATATCAGGAGAAGAAATGTTTTGGTCTCGATTACAACGATCTTTTGAAATTTTCTCTTTATATTTTTGAAAAGAATAAAGAGATCCGTTTAAAATGGCAGAAACGTCTGGAATACATCATGATCGATGAGTTCCAGGATATTGATAAGATTCAATATCAATTAATGAAAGTCTTATGCGGATATCATAAAAACCTCTTTATTGTAGGAGACCCAGATCAGACAATCTATTCCTGGCGCGGTGCAGATATCAACTATCTCCTTAATTTTGACAAAGCTTTCCCTGATGTCAAAACGATCATGATGAATGAAAATTATCGTTCTACTCCTCAGATCTTATCGGTATGCAATTCACTGATCGATAAGAATAAAAATCGTATGAAAAAGGACCTTCTGCCAATGTGTCATAGCAAAAATTCAGTGCTTTATTATCACGGAGATACTTCAGAAGAGGAATCTGATTGGATCGCAGATCAGATCATAAAATTACATAAAAAAGATATCTCATATAAGGATATCACGATTCTTTATCGTGCTCATTACGTTACCCGAACCTTGGAAGAGACATTGTTAAAAAAGAAAATCCCATATAGCATCTATAGTGGAATTCAATTTTTTGAGCGAATGGAAGTAAAAGACGCACTGTCTTATCTGCGTATGATCACATACAAAGATGATCTCTCTTTTTTAAGGATTGTGAATGTTCCAAAACGAAATATCGGTAAAAAACGAATGGAATTTCTTCAAGCATATGTAAATGCTCATCACTGTTCTTTTTATGAGGCATTAAAAGAATGTGTGGAAGATCCAATTTTTAAAGGAACAGATGCAAAAGATTTTATCTCATTGATCGATGCTTTTTCAGTGACTTATGAGCAACGAACAATTTCTGAAGTTTTATCTGATATTTTGGATCGAAGTGGTTATGAAGAAATGCTTCGAACTACTGGAAATCAGGAACGTCTTGATAATCTGGCTGAATTAAAACAAGCTGTTTATGATTATGAAATATCTTGTGGCGAGGAAGCTCTGCTACCTGATTATCTTGATCATATTGCCCTATTTACGAATAGTGACGTTACTGATGATTCTGACAAAGTAAAATTGATGACCGTTCATGCTGCAAAAGGATTGGAATTCCCACACGTATTCCTATGTGCATTAAATGAAGGAATTTTTCCTTCCAAGAAAACCTCTACAATTGAGGGAATGGAAGAGGAACGTCGTCTTGCATTTGTTGCAATGTCACGTGCCATGAAAAGTTTATTTTTAAGTGAATCGCACGGAAAAAATTTTGATGGATCAACCCGTTACCCATCTAGATTTATTTTAGATATCGATCAAAAATTTTTAGAATATGTTAAAAAGCCAGAAGATACTCTGATTGCAGAAACCAAAAATTACATTCATTACAGTAATCGCTATTTAGATGGTTATGTCACTGAACAAACTTTTCAGGTTGGTGATAAGATCATTCATAATGTCTTTGGACAAGGTAGGATTAAATCCATCCTTTCTGATCGAAATGCATATATGATCAAATTTGAACAAATAGAAACACCTCGGATCATTTCATTTCGGGTTCCAATAAAAAGAGCTTAAGTTTTATGTAAAAGAATCCTGAGTAAATTTTTACTACTCAGGATTCTTCTTTGTATAAAGAACTAATCGTAAATATCCTATTGCTCGAAGTCCATATTGGATAAAAGATGTACTCCATCCTAATGATCCTTGTGGATTAATTGATACACGTCTGACTGTTTCAAAATCTCCTGTATAAAAACATAACATGTAATATAGATATTCGTCATCGGTTTTATTTAATAGTACTGTTCCTCATATGTACCACTACAGTCAGGATAAGAAGCAGAACGATCAGCACGGTTATAAAAACCAAAACTGCCATGGACTGCGGTTGCTTCGGAAATCAATTACAGCCAGTTTTCCAGAACATCATTCAGCTTATTCATATCCAGCGGTTTC
>ERZ857965.1946-NODE-1946-length-18971-cov-4.839448_pt1 | contig 18971 bp, 15 predicted proteins | sample MGYA00519758_ERZ857965 | MGnify/ENA primary metagenome ERZ857965 (study PRJEB31778, sample SAMEA3449381) | human gut metagenome | biome: human gut; feature: human-associated habitat; material: faeces | place: United Kingdom | collected 2010/2012 ... | reverse complement strand
GAGATGGCCGGGTCATGGAATATCAGGAGGAAGACTATTGGCCGCTGACACTGGCATATGCGATTACGGTACATAAGGCTCAGGGCAGTGAATATCCGATGGCAATCCTTCCAATGCTTCCATGTTTCCGGTGGATGCTTCGCAGAAACATTTTCTATACGGCAGTAACAAGAGCCAGAGAAAGGTTTATAATTGTGGGAAGCAAACGTGCAATCGCACAGGCTATCCGGACGGATTACATCAGCCGGCGAAACACCATGTTTGGGTACCGTATCCGAAAAATATATGAAGCAATCCTGGAACAGGAAAAGAGCGCATAAAGAATGAATGACAGGCAGACGTTGGAAAAACCCAATGCTCTGCCTGTTTCTTTCCTTCGTATGCAGAAAATCACATAATGAAAGAGGAGGGAACAAAATGCCAGATCTTTGTTTTTATGCACCATGGATTATGAAAGAACCCATTCCAGACCCATTTCGGATGATGTTGGAAAAAGCAGGGAAAAAACGGGTCAGCTATGATGAAGCAGATTGTTCCATGCGAAATATCAGGAAGCAGGGAAAAGTCTCCCGCCTTCATGGGCCTACGTTACATGCACTTCTGACACTGATTCAGATCCGGAAAGAAAAAGACTCTGGTGCTGCCGGTATACAAAGGGGCAGGGATACCATAAATTATTTCTGCATGGAATATCCTGGAAATCAGGGAAAGTATGTAATGACTTATAATTCGAAAAACGGACGTTTCAGTGGGATTTTAAAGACAGAAGAAAAAAACGAGAAGCTTCCGGGAATCCGGGAGGGCAAAAACACAGGCGAGCAGTACCTGGCCCTTTTGGCTTATGCCAATCTGGTCCCGGATAATCCTTTATTTAACGAAGAGTTCCAAAAAAATTTCTACATACTTGAAGAACAGGAAAAAAAGGAATGGGAAGACATGGAAGCTGCACTGAGGGCGGCATTTATCTGCTGCGATGCCATGTACTGCGAAGTAATAGCAAATCCGCAGCAGGCAATCCCGCTGGAAAAGAGCCAGTTCCGTGCAGAGGAACTGGAGGATGTGCTTCCGGAATATAAAATTGCGGCCGGGGTATATGCACCAAACGATGAAATCTATGGAAAGTTTCATGTGCTTTTGCCTGTAAATGAGAAGACAAAAAGAACACTTTTTGAATTAAAACAGATCTACTCTGGCAGATGGGATGTAAATGAAAGGACAAAAGAAAGGATCCCTTCGCTTCCAGAAGACTATCTGGTAAGTAAGGAAGCTGAAGAAATCCTGCAGATGGTGGATAAGACACCGGCAAGGCTGTTTATGCTGACAGGCGATGCCGGTACTGGAAAGACAACGGATGCCAGAATGATCGCCCAGATCTTAGGGCTTCCATATTATGTGTTCACCTGTGGACCCGGAACGGATGAACTGGAACTTTTAGCGACCACCGTGCCAAATATGGGCGGAACAGCACATCTGGAAATGGAATTGCCACGTCTGGAAGACATTGAAATGGATCCGGCTTCAGCTCTTGCAACGGTAAATGGCATTTATGAAGAGGGGATCAGCCGGGAAAAAGCTTTTCAGGAGATCCTGAAAGCAGTTTATGAAAAAGGCTATGAAAAGTCGAAAAATGAAAAAGACTTCCTATTAAAAGAGTCAGAAATCGTAAAGGCATGCAGGGAACCATCTGTGATTGAAATTCAGGAGCCGGCCATGATTGAAAAACCTGGGACACTTACGAGATTAAACTCCCTGTTTGACGATGGAGCTGTAACCGATCTGGTAAATGGAGAACAGATACGGAGAAATCCGGATACGATTGTGATCATGACCACTAATCTGGATTATGTTGGCTGTCAGAACTTCAACCAGTCAGTTCTTTCCCGAATGAATCTGATTCAGCCAAAGGAAGCCCTGACAGAAGAGGAAATGGCAAAAAGGGCAATGAAAAGAACCGGGTTTAAAAACAAAGAACTTCTGTCCTTTATGGCTGCCACGGTCTGCAAGATCCATGAATATTTGATCGAACAGGACATTACGGATGGCGTATGCGGATACCGGGAATTGGAAAACTGGGTGTTAAGTTACATGGTTTCCAATGATCTCAGGAGGTCAGCATGGACAGCACTGCTCAGTAAAGCATCCATGGACAGGGAAGAACGGGGAACTATGGAACGCGTCTTTCTTCTTCCTCATTGTGATGTGGATTAAAAACGGATGGAGGAAACGAATGAAAAAGGCTTTATACCGGAAACGGATATGTGCAGAGAAAGAAAAACTGACACCGGAAAAAGTATTTCATACGCCGCAGTATCGTGATCTTTTGACCTCGATCGGGCATGAAATCACGGGTGGAAAGTTGACTACATTACGGTTATATGATGATAAAAATTCAGGGATTGCAGGATGGAATCAGGGAGAAACAGTTGCCGTAAATCTTGGAAACCAGATTACGTCAAGTTTTCTGACACTGGAATTAAAAAGTGACAGCCTGATCGGGATTCTGGGACATGAATGCGGACATTACCGGTATACGGATTCTGCACTTAGAAAAAGGTATGCCGAGCATATGTTAAATGGCAGCTGGTATCCAAAGGAGCCAGTACCGGAAAATGCACAGGAAAAAGAGGCATTGGATGCGATGAATGTCTACTTTGAAAGAAAAGATAAAGCAATCCTTTCTATCTTTCTGCAGACAGCATCTTATCTCAGCAATCTTTTGAATGATATGTACATAGAAGAGAAGATGTGCGCCCTTTTTCCGGGAAGCATCCGCAGGGGAATCCTTATGAATCGTGACCGAAATGTGGAATGGCTTCCAACACTTAGGGAAATGCTGGAAACGGAGAAAGACAGGTTATCTATTCTTATGAACCTGTGTGCACAGTATGCCTTGTCTTCAAGGGTCAATGCCTGGGATGGTGCGGATTACGAGCTGATTGATACACTAAAACTGCTTATGCCGGTCATTGATGAAGCGGGAAAGGCAGCAGATGACATGGAGAGATATCTTGCCACCAACCATATCCTTCTGATGATCTGGAAATATTTTGCGGAAATCATAGATGAAATAGAGAAGAACACTACAGAAAATGAAGAGCAAAAGCCAGAACAGGAAGAGCGTGAAGGGCAAAAGGAAAACCCGAATGAATCCGGAGAAGAACCGGAGGAAGAAAAGCAGGGTAACACAGGGGCACAGACTAAGCAAAATGAAGATAAGATCAGAAAAGAGGATACGGAACAGGGGTCGGAAACAGAAGACAAAACAGAAAGAAACGGAAAGGATCAGGAAACGGAAGGCCATGAATACGGGCGTACTGCAGAACTTCAGAAGTTTCTGCGGCAACTGTGTGAAAATCTTCCGAAATGTGTCAGGGAGTCTGGTGGCTTCGAAGACAAACAGAATGAATGTGGCATCCCTGCCTCAGAAACGGAAGCATCCAGTGATAATGCCTTGCAAAAAATCCTTTATGAAATGGCGAAAGAGACGCTTGATGAGAAGATACAGAAAGAAATTTTCGAACATCTTCAAAAGGAATTGATGGAGATACCGTTTGAAGAAGGCCATGACCTGGTACAGAAAAAACTTTGCCGTAAGACCGAGATATCAGATTTTTTAAAATTACAGACAGAAAAGTATGAGGGGCAGCTTAAACAGGTAAAAAAGAGACTTCGCCTGAAACTGCTTCCTATATTGAAAAATCAGAAAGAACGCACGGAACATAAGCTTTTTCTTGGACGTCGGGTAGATCTTCGAAACATAGCTGCACCGTCTGGGGCAGTATTTAAGAAACAACAGCCAGGAAAAAAGCTGGATATCTGTGTGGCTGTGCTGGTCGATAATTCTTTTTCCATGTGTGGGGAACGGATGGACCATGCCATTCTTGCAGCACTTTGCCTGTATGATTTTTGTATGGAATCAGAAATACCGGTTTTGGTGTGCGGACATCATACAGATGGATACCGGCATGAGAACCTGAAAGACGAAACGGTGTATCTGCATTGCTGCGCAGATTTTGAAACGGATGAAAAGGATCGGTTCCGGATCGCTGGTATGCAGCCTTATGGAAGCAACCGGGATGGAACTGCATTGTGGTATGCTGGCAGCCGGCTTTTAGAACGACCGGAAAAGCAGAAACTGCTGTTTGTGATCAGTGATGGTGCACCTAATGCAAACCAGTATGGAGGCACAGGGGCAAAAAGGGACCTTCAGAAGATTCGGAAAAAGCTGCTGCAGCAGGAAGTATTCTTTCAGGCGGCTGCAATCGGAAGCGACAAGGAAGCAATTCAGGAAATTTATGAGGAATCTTTTCTGGATATTACGGATCTTGAACAGCTTCCAGCTCTTCTGACAAAGAAACTGCTGCGTTTTATCAGGAGGTAAGGATGAACAGGAAAAACAGGAAAGAAAAAGAACAGAATACGGATGTATCAAAGCAGATCTGTGTTCATAAGACACAGAATACGTTACTGGAATTTAATAGCTTTTTGCGGATGGCAGAACCAAAGGATTTCTGGCATCTTCACGAAGACTTTGCCAGCGATTATTCCAGGATCCGCGCTGTCATGGTTGACTACAGCAAAGAAGACAGCATCAGCGTTTATGCAAATCTGAGCCCGGAAATCATAAAATACCTGTACTCCCGTATATGGAATAATGTACAGGAATTTAAATTCTTCCAGCAAAAGATCTTTTGCGAGGATAAAAATTCCAACACGGGAAGAGTTACAGTATTTTCCATACAGAGGAAGGTTCGCAACAACAAAGGAGAAGTTTTAAATTATCCGTGGGTTGTCAGGATACAGAATGGCACCGGTGTAGCGATGCATAATGCCAATGGCGGGCAGTATTGTAAAAAAGACAGCTACCGGAAAGAAAAAGAGGTTACCATACAGCTGAAAGATGAGGAAATCTTCACACTGTTTGCAAGAACTTCTGCTGTGATCCGGGCATTTGAACAGGACTGCATGACACGCCGCAGACAGGCTGGAAATTTCCGGAACTTGTACAGAATGATAGAAAAACTCATTGTGGGAACTGAGGAGGAAAAAGATAATGCTGCGTAAAAGAATAAAGAAGAACACATTGAAATGGAAAAAAATCTATGCGGAGCAGCTTCTTGATATGATGGACGAGGAAGAAAATGCTTTACAGAAGATTTATCTGACAGGGTATGTACTTGAACTGAAAAAGAACCGGTATTTTGCCGGATGGTACAAAGACCGGATCGTTTGCCGTTCCCTGGAGTATGCACGTTATTTTCCGAGTGCTGAGGCAGCGGAAGAGTATGTACATAAGTATCTGGGATTTGCAGGCATGACCTGTTATGTCTGCCATGTAAACTGGACGCTGGCTTCCTGCGAGAGTGAAAATATGGAAGATAACGAAGAGAACTTGTTAGAGGAAAATGGTAAGATCCTTTCGTTTGCAAATTATGCAGATGTAAAGCAATACCAGAAACAGCGAGGCATGGAACATTCTACAATGGCGATCACTTATGCAAGCCGGAAAAAGAAGATTATCCTGGCAGCATAAGAACAATTTTGGGGGACTGGCGAACAGTCCCCTTTTTATATGGGAAAACAGGAGGAAATTGGATGGAATGGAAGAGTTATGAAGAATGGCTTGATATTACCCTGTACCGGCAGATGACGAACCTGATCTATAAGCTGTCATCTAATGAGGAAAAATATAAAATTTATATGCAATTAAAAGAAAATGACATGTTTCTGGAAAAGCCGAAGGTAGACATGGAAACCGCTTATGGACTGCACTATCCGGGAGAAGTCCTGGAGCGCATCGGAGAACATCTGACCTTGACAAAGCAGACATACCGTGCCCTCGGACTTGCCCTGGCAAGGATGATGCCTTTACAGGAGACCTGTATGTTCAATGGAACTCAAAAGGATCTGTTTTGGAAAAAGATGAAACAGATTCTTGGAGAGAAAGACCTGTTTTTGATCAGTATCAATTATATCTGTGAGGAAAAGGAAAAGAATCGGTGGAAACAGGCCATGCATGCGTATCCATTTGAGCGAGCAGAAGAAATGCTGTTTGCCATGTCCATCCTTCCGGATGATGAAACACTGTGGGAAGGCATAAAACAGAGACTTGCTGACAGCTTTTCAAAGAACCGGAAGATATCCGTATTTACTGAATGGAATCTTTTCGTGTGGATGGTAGGCAAAGTAATGACAAAGCTTAAAGGGTATCGCAAAAAGGATCTGGATATCCTGAAACTGCTGGTAAAGTTAACAGGCACAAATGCTAAAAATGCGGATGCCGTTTTGGAAAAACGTATGCGTATGTTTGGATATTCCGACAAAGAGACCGCTTTTTTAAATTTTGTACTGATGTATTTTGTAGAGAGACCCGATCGGATAAGCCTTTCCGGGTTGACAGCAGAAAAAATTGGGCTGAATGTATTAGAGGCATTTTTGCCCGGAAAAGAGACATATCCAGAAGAAGCTTATGTACTTTGTTCACGGATTTTAAGAACATATGGGAAACTTTCTGTCCGTATCGACGGTAAAGAACGGCTGGAAAAATGCATGAATGAAACGTTCAGGGTGGAAAATGTAAAAACGTTTCTTACGTTGTTTCCATTTAGAAGTAATGAACCGGAAGAGTGGCACTACATTGATCTGACAGAAGAAAAATGGGATCCTCTGGTAAAAGAACTCTCTTCGGAAGAATTTGAAGCGTGTGTTACAGATACTCTGAAAGGCAAAACATACAGTACGAAAAGTTTGCTGAAGTATCTGGAACGTTATGAAAACCTTACAGGAAGTAGATACCAGGATGTTTTCTGGAAAAAGAGTGAGCCGGAACTTTACGCGGTTTTCAACCGGCTGATCCTGCATGGGATTTTGGATGGAAAAAAGTATCTGGAAGAGTTTGTAAAGGATTATAAAAATGAAGAGCCAGATTTGGAAAAGAAATGGGAATTTATGGCAGGATATTTAAAAAGTGAAATAAAGGGTCTTTGTAATGAGCATTCCTATCCTATGCTGAAATTTCTGATCAATGAGATTGGAATGGATGGATGCGAATTCTTAAGCCCCTGGAGGATTTTAAAGGAAACTTTCTCCTTGGGATACTATGCTATCCAACATAGAGAGTGCGAATTTTTTTCGCCAGTTCTGGGAAAAGAGGAACACCGGGAACTGTTTTCAATGGTAGAAAAAAAGTTCTTTTATGAATATCCGGATATTTATCCAGAATACCTGACGGCCTTACTTTTAAAGGAAAGTACAGCACTTTGGATGGAACAGTCAGAAGCATATGAGCTTTCCAAATTGCTTCTTCCATTTATAAGTGATTCTTATCGAAGAGAAACCCTGTATCAGAAATATATGACAGAAGAGGATCGGAAAAGATATCAGGAACGGAAAGAATGGCTAAAGGAACAGAAAAAACGGATAGATCACTGGAAAACTGAAAAAAACATCAAACAGCAGTTTAATCAGATATTACGGGAAAACAGAAAAACGGATAAGGAGATTCAGTCTATTTATGAGTTTTACAAGAATGGTCGTTATTCATATGGCCATAAAAAGCTCTACTGTAAGATCGTTTCCTCGTATTTAAAAGATAATTTTACAGGAACAGCGAAAAAGCTTATGGCAAAAAAGGAAGCTCTGTATCTTCTTAAGCTGGCAGAAAATATGTACCAGGACGAATGCATGGAGTTACCGGAGATTACTGAATTAATAGAAAGGGCAGAGGTAGCGTGATGATCGAAAGAATCTTAAAGCACATGAATATTTACAGGGAAATGAAAAATGCAGCAATTCCCCTGAAACTGATAGGAAAGAAAGGGGAAGATTCCTGTATGAATGCGGCCAGACTGGTAAATCAGCAGGAACTTTCCGGTCTGATGGAGGGGTTAAATGAGGAGACGATTTCTTCTCTGATGGACGATCCGGAAATACTCAGCTATTTGGGGAAAATGAACAAAAAGGATTTTTCTATTTTAGAACCAGACCGCATCAGAATGGTCATAGAATGTGCAGGAAATGAAAAACTGTCCGAATTCCCCTATAAAAAGATTGAGAAAGTACTGGCAGATAAAGAAATCCCGGACCGGATCGTATATGTTTATCTGAAATATTATGCTTTTCTGGAACCGAAAGAAGAGTTAAAGAAACAGCTAGTAGCAAGTCTTGAGACCTGCATTGGTGAGTTTGATGTTGCCTGTGCGGGAATAAAGATACGCATGCTTTTGATAAATCCGGCTTTTTCAACGGAGCTTCTTTATGAGCTGCTCAAGGATGAGGAATCATTGGCATTACTTTTGAAGCAGGATCTGATGGAACTTGTAAATTATTTATCCGAGTTTTGTGAAGAAACGGAAAGCTTACATAAGAAGCAGCTGGAAGAATTGAGCCGGCATCCAAAAGAAATCCGGAATGGACTGGAAGTGATTCTCACTCAGATACCAAAAGAATGGCAGGCCTCTTTTCTTCACTTGTGGCTCTGGAACGAATCATTATATGCAGACATTCCAAAGCTGATAAGATTTTTGACAGGTCCGGATGCAGATTTTGAAAAGATTTCAAATGGAAAGGCAGCCTATGTGAACACTCTGTATGGAAATCCGCTTCCAGGTATGGATCTTTATGAGCTGACTTTGGAAAAGACAGAGCTTATCCTGTATGCCATTACGAAACGGAAGAAACATTTCCTGGAACTTTTGCGAAAGAATGGAGACTGGCTTATAAACCTTGACAGGAATTCGTTGATTCTGGATGAAGAGGTTTATAAAAGATGCCTGAATCTTAATACTTTAAATGAGCAGAATTTAAGGGATTGTGAATATATGGTAGTTCCCTGGAGAAAGAGTGAAGAATCACTGTTTTCGAAGCCTCGTGTATTTGAAGAATTGAAAATCCTGTACAATGTAAAAGCAGTCTATATAGACCTGTATGATCGTTTAGCATACTCCAAAAGTGATGATCGTCTTCGGGTGATCCGTGAGTTGATAAAAAGAGACTGCCTGACAGATGCATTAGAGGAAAATCAGGTTGAGCGATTGGCAGAAGCTTTGTCAAAAAAGCCGCTTTCCAGATGGATGCAGGAGGATTTTAAAAACATTCGAGATCTTCGGCATGAAACAGCCATATGGATTCTGATATTTTTAATGGATTTTACTGAACTTTTGAAAGAGCTTACAAGGGATAATCAGGTTTACTTCCTTTTACATAATCAGAATCTTTTAAATGGCTGTTCCGGATTACCTGCATTGATGGACAAACTGCTGGCCCAGGATCCTTCCTGGAAGAATTTAAAGACAGAATTGAATATTTCGGATGCTTTTGTTGCGGAAAATAAATCCAATATCCAGAAGTTCATTTATGAAGGCGGCGCTGAGATCATGACTTCCTTTCTGAACAGGCAGCCGAAAAAGAAGGAAGAGATCCGAAGAATCGTAAATGCTGAGTTATTAGGAAAATTCATGGAGCTGAAATACCATGAAGGAGATTTGGAACGGGAAATTGCTTTTCCAATAAAAAGAGATACAGAAGAAATCTGGAAAGAAAAGCTGCTGCGCGTGGATTGTGGATGGGAAATCTGGGAAGAGGACAGCCTGCTTCCGGTCATGCAGATAGGAGAAGTACCGCTGCGCAGCTGCATTTCCTATCGGAATGGTCCAAATTGTGATTGTCTGTTATCCTGTTTTGATGCAAATAAAAAAATCATATTTATCAAACACAATGGTAAAATTGTATTTCGTGCAATTCTCCGTCTGACAAAAGGTTCTTTTGTAGCTGCGGATGAAAGGAAGACGATTGAGTTTGTTGATGTGACTGCCAAAAGCGAACCACATGAAAATAAAGCAGAAGAACTGGTTTTGTTTTTGGAACGTTATTATCAAAGCGGACTTAGCGAACAGGAAATACGAAAAGCAGTAAATTTAACTGCTATGCTGGTAAAAGAAAAAGCAGAAAAACTTGGAGCAAGGCTTGTACTTAGCAGCAGTTATAAGAATGTTCTGGAAAATAAAAACTATGTTTTGACAAACTTTTATATGTACATTTCTGCATCTAAAAATGGAAGCCAGTATCTGGACAGCCTTGGAGGGGTCGCTGGTGTCAGTGCTTCCGGAAGCTATACCTGCAATACATTTTTGCTGGAAGCAGAAGAGAGGAGAGAAGAGAGCTTATGAATATACGAAGAGCAGGAAGAAAAGTAGTAAAAAACCTACATAAAGAGTATGGCATATATCGGATCGGTTTTGTAAATATTTATGGTGAAGAAGATGAAACAGAATTGGACGCCATGAACATCAATGATCTGGAAAGATTATGGCTGTTTCTTTGTCCGGAATTTGAGTGCAAAGGAAACAGTGTATGCTATGTGGAACGGGTAGGTTAAAAAACACCCGATGCAATTCGGGGAAAAAGTGTCTTGTAAAGGTCATTCATTGATGCTAAGATAAAATAAACAAAAGCTTTTTCGAAAATTTCTTCATAACATAAAAAGAATAAAGTGGGAGGTGACAGCGAACGTGGCAGATGAAAAAATTGTGCCAGAGAACGGATTGGAAGTACGTTACGAAAGATATAAAGGTATTATTAAGAATTTTACACTCATGAGTGACATATTTATGAGAAATGTTTTCAAACAGAGAGAATGCCTGGAATATGTTCTGCAGGTCATTATGGAAAAACAGGATCTGAAAGTAATTGATCAGATCATCCAGAAGGATTATAAGAATCTGCAGGGACGATCCGCAATCATGGACTGTGTTGCCAGAGATTCCGAAGGCAAACAGTTTGATGTGGAGATCCAGCAGGATAATGAAGGTGCATCACCTAAGAGGGCACGTTACCATAGTGGTTTGATGGACATGAACACTTTAAATCCGGGTCAGGATTTTGATGAATTACCGGAAAGCTATGTGATCTTTATTACCAGGGATGACATCCTTGGGTATGGCTTTCCTATTTACCATATTGACAGGCATATCAAAGAAGCCGATGATAGCTTTCAGGACGAAGCACATATTATATATGTGAATTCCAGAAAACAGGAAGACACAGAACTTGGGAGACTTATGCATGATCTGCATTGTAAGAATGCGGATGAAATGCACAGTCCAGTTCTTGCAAAGAGGGTACATGAATTAAAAGACACGCAGAAAGGGGTTGAGCTTATGTGCCATGAAATGGAGAAAATTTATAGCGAGGGAATGGAAAGCGGCGAAAAGCGCGGTGAATTAAAGGCTAAAAAGGAAACAGCCCTTTCACTTGCTGAAATGGGATTACCTGTTGAAAAAATCGCAAAAGCTGTAAACCATAATGTGAAAGACGTCCAGAAGTGGATTGACGAAACTTTGTGTGTAACAAAATAATTGAAAAATCATTATAAAAGGGCAGGTCTGATTAGACTTGCCTTTTTGCAATACAGTATATTTAGTTTTTTCAAAAAAGATGAAGGAGCAAATATGGGAAAAAGATCTGTTCGAATAAATACTTTCTTTGTCTATAATTTGTGATTTTTGTTGTTTTATTTCGTATTATTTTTAAGAGTTAAAATTGCGTATTTAAAATTCAAGATCTAATTGTAACAAAATAGTTCTAGCCCAAAATTAGAAGGAGAACATATGCATATGATCATCAAAAAAGAAAAATGTCTATCTTTATTGCAAAGTCCTTACATTGCCCCATATTCAATCAAAAGTATAGATAATGAAGCGTTACATGAAGAAGAATTGGAAAAAATAGTTGTTTCAGCCAATGAATTCACAGTCCATTCCGTTGAAAAAAATTGCAACAATATCGTATTCGTTGCCATAAGAAGGGTAATATAGCTGCTTTTACAATAAAAAATTTTACAAAAGATCAATTATTTTTAACTGAATACCTGCAAAATAAACTGCATTCATTTAATGAATTGATATATTTCCCTAAAAATCAAGGTTTTTATAGGATTTTGAAACAAAAACAGGTAGTATTTGACACTACCTTTCAAAAATGGGAGGGGAACAATGGAAATAAACGGAGTTACCATACAGATGCTCCCTGCTGCTTCAGGAGACTGTATATATTTGGAATTTCCAGATTCCGATTTTAGAATGTTGATTGATGGAGGTTATGCCAAAACCTATCAAAAGTACTTGAAAAAATTTTTGCTCAAACTGGCTGCCGAAGGAAAACGATTAAATTTAATCGTAGTCACTCATATAGATGATGATCATATCAGTGGAATTAGGGCATTATTGAAAGAGAACGGGGATTCGAGAAACCCTAAAATCATAGAGATTGATGAAATCTGGTTTAACAGTTTGAATCAATGTATTACGTCTCGAAACGCAGAACAAGGGATGTCCTTTGCAGTCAAAATCATTTTAAAAAGTATGTGTTCAACAGACATTGATTTTGAATGTGAATATAAAAAGCAAAATATAAGTTATACCAACGGAAAAAATCTCGCAGAGCTCATTCAAGCCGGAGGATACCGTTGGAATGCATCAGTTGTAAATAATTTAGTGAGTAAGGGACAAATTGTCCAATTTGGAGATCTGAAAATTACAATATTAAATCCAGGTATCGAAACATTAACTAAGATGGGAAAAAAATGGCTTTATCATTTAAAACAAATAAGCTCAAATAATATAGAAATCACTAGAGACCCATTGTTTGATGCTGCCTTTGAGGGCTTTTTATTAAATAATGAAAAAAATATAGAGTTTAAACAGGAAAATATTTCGTATTCCAGCGAGGATTTGAATTGGTTGGATAAATATGCGGAGTATAAAGACATTGAAATGGATTCTAAAATAACAAACTGTTCCTCCATTGCACTTTTGATTGACTATAAAGATATAAAAATGCTTTTTCCGGGAGATAGTCCAATTCAGCTTTTTGAAAATGAATTGCCAGAGATACTTGATATCATAAAACTTCCCCATCATGGTTCAGCTAAGAACATTTCCCTGGAATTTATAAAAAACACAAAGGTAAAATATTATTTGCTGTCAACTGATGGAAAGCGATATATTGATCATCCCGGAAAAGCAGTAATCGCAAATATAATAAAAAATACAGGCAATAATACAGAACTTATTAAAAACTATGAAATTAAATTTCTTAAAGGATTGGGAAAATTAGATGCAGAAGATTGATAGAGATAGATTAGATGAAAATACAGGTCAAATAGAATGTGGAGAAGAAATTGGAACCGTGTTCTTAATAGATAAAGAAACCGCAATAACAGTAAAACATTGTCTATTAATTGAAAAACCTGAAACTTATGCAAAAAATGCTGTTTTACACTTCTCTGTAAAAGATGAAGAAAAAACAGTCAAAGCAACCGTAATTTCTGAGGACAATGACAGCTCAGAGGATTTGGTTGTATTACGATGTGAAGAGAGTATTGATGTTCAGCCTCTTTATTTGGTTAGTGCAGAACTAGATGTTTTTGACGAATTACAAATGGTTGTAAAAGTTTTGGCTTTGAAAAAAGGTGGATACAATTAAAAAATACTAATCTTTTAAAAAAACCTAATAAAAATATGATCTTAGATACAATAGATTCTGCTGCCATGGATTATGAAGGTTTTTCTGGAAGTCTCATAGCTGATTATAATAATTGTATTGTGGGAATTGCAAACATGCAAAATACGGAAAAAGGAAAAGCTAATTCTTTACTGGGAATTAGCGTAAAAAATCGAAAAAAGTTTTTTGAAAATAATAATATTCCAGTATATGATCGGGCAGCATTATTAAATGCACATTGTAAGGCTACAAAAGCAAAAGCTTTTCAAAATGGTATTGATCAAAATGTATATTTAAAAAATAAACAACTAGAAAACGATACTAATTCAAGAAACATTGAAGAGAATACAAATCCTTTACTAAATATGAGTAATGTATATTCTGAAGATTATAATTGGAATATTAAATATACAAGGATAGAAGGGTTATTGGGAAATTCTAATAAACGTAGAAAAGAAAGAAAAGAGTTAACCAAGCAATGGGCCAAAGAATTTGAGCAGTATCCCGGATGGCTTATAGTTCCAGCAGATTTCAGGCAACAGGTAAAAAGTTATACCAATGGAAAAGAACTTTTACAATGTAGCGAAAAAGAATTAGAATCTAATTTTGACTACTGTAATGAATTACTGGATTTTGCTTATGAATATACAAGGAGATATAAAAAATCTTGTTTGCCTTTAGATAAAAATATTGAGAATAACTTATATAAAATATGGGATACTTTAAATTCTCACTCGGATTGGAAAGAGAAAAACAAGAATAAATGGTTTACAGTAGGGTTATATTTACTTGAAAACTATAGACAAAATATGGATGAAGAAAAGTGGAACAGCATTTGTGACCAGCTTAAACCTTGCACAAATTTTATAGTTGATGGCAAATATTATTTGAAACTTGAAGAAATTCTTATGAATTTATTCAAAATGGATCTGGAAAAAGTTCAGCTAGAACTGGTATCATGCTCTTTAGAAGAAATGCCTTATGAGGTACGCTTAAGATTCATTGGCGTAATGACTGAATGTGGTCTTAATGAGGAAGCACTGAAAGCAGTAGAAGAACTTACCAACGATATACAAAAGAATAATAATGAAATAGCAGAGAGCAGCCCCCAAAACGTATATTTGAAGTCTCTGCTGGTATGTGCATTGTATTTAAAAGAACATTTACTATTTTGTATGAATCCATATAAGGAAGAAACCAGAAAAAAATGCAATGAAATTAATAATGAGATTTCTAAATATAAAAAGTATTATAACTGGGATAAAGAAAAAATTCTGTTTACAGACGGTGCATTAACCTGGTTAAAAAAGGAATCTCCAGAACCGGAATTTGAGTTAAATCGGGAATCCATTACTTTGGTTAGATCTGAGAACAATTGTTGGGAGGCATATTCTGTTTTTAAAAGCATTGAATATAGTGGATTTCCATTATATCTTCGAAGTAAAAGTTTACTGAATAATCAGCAGGATATTTTAGTAAAAAGCTTGCTATCTTACTATCCTCAATATACATGGCAGCTTTTACTTCGTCTTGGAAAAACAGATGTGGTAAAAAAATGTATTACAAGAGAATATTTACGATCCGAGAATAGAAAAGAAATCGATGAACTTTTTGAATATGTATATAATGCGATAATGAATAATATAGGAAAATTTCAGAAATATGATCCATGGTATGATCAAAATGTTTATACCTCTATTGTAGCATCCGGAATTCCGATATTAGAAAGAATGTGTGCCGTATTGGATTCTGTGCAGCAGGGAAAAATGATAGACTTGATGATCCGATTGATCGAAGAAAATGCGGTGAAAGATCAAAGATTATTAAATAAATTCATTTCCTCTGTTATGAATCAAACCGCAGATTATATTAAAAGAACTAAAATAAATGCATTATTAACCTGCTCAATGAAAGAGAGAGAAAATATACTTGGAGTAGTACAGCTTGATCCTTTTGATGTGTTTACAGAGTATGAATTATCAAATCCATTATATAGAAAAGCTCATCTTGAACCCAAAATTATTAAAGCAATATTTAATATAGGAAAACAACAGAAAATAAATCGAACCTCCGTATTGGCCAGAATGGGGCAGTTATATACATGGGGAAAATTAACCAAAGAACAAGAAGTTGCCTTTGGAGAATTATTATGGAGTAAACTTAATGAAGATACGCAGTTGCCAGATCTAGAGCAATATTATTTTTTTGTATTTATGAAATGGCCACATCCAGAAGAAATAGATCCCTTAGAAAGAATAAAAAAGAGTTTTATCAGTGAAAAAGTATCTTCAAAATGGAAAGAGGATATAAGAGGCAGGAATTTTACTGAAATATCATATTGGGAACAACTGGCGGTTTGGAATAGGTACTATGTAGATGAATGGTCTGCGAAAGAAAAAGAATGGTTTTTGGAACTGTTCATCGGCTGTTGTTCAGATATGGTAAAATATTGGAAAGAAAGCAAATTCGATTTTCAATTTACTTTTTCAAAATGGCATATGAAAATGATGATTCGTGCGATTGCATCTTTTGGCAGAAATGGATGGAAGGGAGTTAATCCGGTTCAGTCAAAAAAACTATGTACTCTGCTAAAAGAATTCTATGACGAAGGAATTTATTCATGGGAAGTGGAAGCAATGTTTCTTGCAGATGAAAAAGTTCCAGCCTTTATGAACGAAATGTTGGAACTAATGTATGAAACTGAATCAGATATGGTATTTTCAGCTACAATGGCAGTTGAAAAGTGTCTGGAAACAATTATGGATCAGCAATTAAAAGAAAATACCCTGCTGGAATTGTTTAATTTAATTAAAGCACGAAAAGAACCCGGATTGGAGTATTTCTTGATGATTATACATAATATTTTTTACCGAACAAATTCGCGTTTTTCCTCCAAAATCATGAAAGGAGTTTCACAAGTACTTAGGTTAGTAGAAAAATATACGCGAATCAATTTTCAAATTTCGACGCAAGAAGAGTTTAAAGAAAATATTAAAGTTAGAAAGCAATGTGCTACTCTTGCATTCTTGGTATATCGTTTTGAAAATACATTTTATGAAGGCCAACATTGCCCCGAAGTAGAAGAATGGAAAAATATATGCACTGGTGAGAAAGCAGAAAATGAATTTGCTGAAGTAAAAAATTGTTGGTTACTTCCTGAACTGTAAATATGTAAATGAATTGTCGGGAAAAGGGTACATGAATTGAAAGAGACACAGAAAGGGGCCACCGCTTATGTGCCATGAAATGGAAAAAATTTATAGCGAAGGAATGGAAAGTGGGGAATTAAAGGCCAAAAAAGAAACAGCTCTTTCTCTTGCAGAAATGGGTCTGTCTGTTGAAAAAATTGCAAAAGCTGTAAATCATAATGTGAATGAAGTCCAAAAATGGATTGATGAAAATCTATGTGCAATAAAATAAGGAACGCATTTATAAATGGGCAGGTCTGTTGGGCTTGCCCTGATTTATATAATATCGTGCTTAAGAGTAAATATCCAGTTATAATAGAGCAGTTATTCTGTATCAGAGTTGTAGAGACATCAGCCATAAATATATTGTACTAGAAAAGGAGCCTATCAAATGGAAACATTAGTTATCTATTTTTCGCAGAAAGGAAAGACAAAAGAAGCTGCTAGACGGATCGCACAGCTTTCCGGTGCAGATCTGGCAGAGATTAAGGCTCATAAATCTTACCGGATGTCTTATAGAAAAACGGTATTTACCTCATTAAAAGAAATTTTATTAAATGAGCGGCCAGAACTGGATATGGAGATTCCTGATATTTCTGCATACGACAGGATACTGATAGGAAGTCCGATCTGGTGTGGAACATTTCCAAATGCAGTATTCAGTTTTCTGGACAAGGTAAATCTGAATGGAAAAAAAGCAGCAATTTTTACAACCAGCGGAGCTACAGAACCACAGAAGATTGCGGTGAAGATCAAAAAGAAATATTCTGCAAAATGGTGCAGAACATTTAATGCGAACCATGCAACAGATGAAAATATCACAGATTGGTTAAAATAGTATGTTCTTACAAACAGGAATGCGGATGAAATGCACAGTCCGGTTGTTGTAAAACAGGTACATGAATTAAAAGACACGCAGAAAGGAGTGGAGCTTATGTGCAATGAAATGGAGAAAATTTATAGCGAAGGAATGGAAAGCGGCGAACTAAAAAAAGCAAAAGAAACAGCTCTTTCTATGGCAGAAGAGGGGATGGATGTTAAGAAAATTGCCCGCCTGGTTAAAGTAAGCGAAGACGATATCCAGAAATGGATTGATGAAAACATGTATGTAGCGAAGTAAATAAAAATAATATTATAGTGGGTAAGCCGGTTTTCGACTTACCCATTTATAATTAAAAGTTAGAAATTTTTTAGCACTATGTCGTCAAAATCCTAAATAGCAATATACAATAAAAGCAGATACATAAGCTGTTTTTTTAATGAAAAATGCAGCAATCTGGGCTGCTCCCATGCTTTTGCCGGATATGCTTTTTCAAAAAAATCTCCATCTTTCCAATAGAGTCCATAAATCAGAAGACGTTTCCCCTCCCGGATAGCTTCCGGCTCCATAATCAACTCCCAACGAACCTGATCCATAAGGTGAAGATAAAGTGATACACATAGAACCAGGTTACTGGTACGATTGTGTGAAAGAAACTTCTGTTCTAATAATGAAGGCATTTCAAAAGAAATCTTAAAATCATTAAAAATTTCTCTGTATTCTATATAAAACTCCCACAAAGTAGCAGGTGTGATTTTATATCTTGCAGTACGTGCAGATAAAAGAAATTGCCTCGGGCCAGAAGCCGCTGTTTGTTTAAGAAGAGCTTGTTTTACGGCAGATTTCACGGATTTTCCAATCAGTTCACCAAGTTTGGAATGTCCAGAAGCATCCGTAAGAGTTCTGGTACCACAAAGATTAGAAGCGATTACAATTCCGTCAGTTCCAGAACCTGTTGCGATCTCTTCGGAATAGCAGCTTCCCAGCAATAACTGAGAAACAGCAGCAGCTTTCGATTCTCCACAGAGCATCAGAGCTCTGGACATTGCAGCATCAGTCAAATTCTGATTAATGAACAGAAAAATATTGATTGTTCCAGGAGGCAGCATTTCATAATTTCCGTCCTCTTCGTAGTAAGAAGCAGGATCGCCGGGATGCATACCATTGGAGTCAATTCCACCGGTTACAACAGCAGTTACCGTAAGATCCCGAAAGCATACTTCTTCTATAGCACGTAATTCCGTCCAGGCTGCGGTGCTTAATGCAGTAGTGCAGGAAGGGGAAAGTCCAAGGGCGTGGATATGTGCAGCTAGGTCTTTTTCGTAAGTATCTCCAAGCATTTTACATTCATAAGAACCATTCATACAATTGATATTTACAGCATGAGAAAGGTGCCTTGTAAGGCCTCCGTTTAAAGGACTTGTGCTAAGAACTTTTGCTTTTTGTGAAAAAGTGAAGATGGT
>ERZ857965.1939-NODE-1939-length-19039-cov-3.605984_pt1 | contig 19039 bp, 18 predicted proteins | sample MGYA00519758_ERZ857965 | MGnify/ENA primary metagenome ERZ857965 (study PRJEB31778, sample SAMEA3449381) | human gut metagenome | biome: human gut; feature: human-associated habitat; material: faeces | place: United Kingdom | collected 2010/2012 ... | reverse complement strand
TTTATCACAACAGCACGGTTTTCGGATGATGCGAAAAAATATGCTGAAAATAGAGGAAACATTGTTTTGGTGGATGGGATACGCTTGGTCAATCTGATGATTGAACATAATGTTGGCGTTTCGGTTGAGACACAATATGTGATAAAAAAGATAGATTCGGACTTCTTTAAGGGAGAATAATCAGGAAGTGAAACTAATGAAAATCATCGGCTTGACCGGCGGCAGCGGCACCGGCAAAGGCACGGTTGCCGCGCGTATGCGCGCTCTCGGTGCAGGCTGGGTGGACGCGGATGCCGTCTACCGCACGCTCTGCGCGGAGAACCGCGAAATGCTGTCCGCACTCGACGCCGCCTTTGGCATCGTGACTGATGCAAACGGTGCGCTTGACCGTCCGAAACTTGCGAAAATCGTGTTTTCCGACCCCGCAAAGCTGCAAACGCTCAACGAAATCACCACTCCGTATATCCGCAGGGCGTCTCTCGACGCGATTCACGCACAGAGCGAGTGCCCGGTCGTGCTGTACGATGCACCGACTCTGTTTGAAGCCGGTGCGGACGACTTCTGCGACAAAATCGTCGCTGTGCTCGCGCCGCACGACACGCGCGTTGCCCGTATCATCGAGCGGGACGGTCTGTCCGATGAAGCCGCACGCGCCCGCATTGACGCGCAGCCGAACGACGCGTTTTACCGCGAAAAATGCGATTTTATCATCGAAAACAACGGCGATCTCGATGCACTCTATCGGGACACCGATGCTTTATACAGTCAACTCATTAAGTGATTCGGATTAAAAAAGGAGAATGCAACATGACTTCCGAACAGCTTTTTTACGACAAAAAGACCGGCTTTGACCGTTTGACCGACGAGGACAAGCAGGGCATTCAGATCTACGCCGAGGGTTACAAAAAATTCCTCGACGAGAGCAAAACCGAGCGTGACGCCGTGCTGGAAATCGCCCGCATGGCTGAGAGCAAAGGCTTCCGTGCATGGACGCGCGATGACACGCTTCGTCCGGGTGACAAGATTTACCGCATCAACCGCCACAAGGGCATTATGCTGGCTGTTATCGGCAATCAGAGTCTGGCCGAGGGCGTACGTCTGACTGCTGCTCACCTCGATGCACCGCGCGTTGACATCCGCACCGTGCCGCTGTACGAGGACAACGGCATGGCGTTCTTCAAGACCCACTACTACGGCGGCATCAAGAAGTATCAGTGGACCGCAATTCCGCTCGAGCTGCGCGGCGTTGTCTGCGTCTGCGAGAACGGCGAGGTCAAGCGCGTACAGGTGCGCGTAGGCGACAAGCCGACCGACCCGAAGTTCGTTATCACCGACCTGCTGCCGCACCTGGGTGCCAAGCAGAGCGCCAAGACGCTGGCCGAGGGCATTACCGCCGAGGACCTCAACGTCATCATTGCGTCCCTGCCCATCGAGGATAAGGACGCCGAGCAGCGCGTCAAGCTCAACGTCCTGGGCATGCTGAACGAGGCCTACGGCATCACCGAGCGCGACTTCACCCGCGCCGAGATCGAGGTCGTGCCTGCCTACAAGGCCCGCGACATCGGTCTGGACCGCGCTATGATCGGTGCCTACGGCCACGATGACCGCGTGGACGCTTACCCTGCGCTGATGGCTGAGATCGGGACCAAGAGCCCCGCCTATACCTCCGTCTGCGTCCTGACCGACAAGGAGGAGACCGGCTCCGACGGCGTCACCGGCCTGAACAGTATGTACACCTTCCACTTCCTGCAGCAGCTCTGCGCAGGGCAGGGGGCGGACTACATCACGGCCTGCAAGGCCGCCAAGTGCCTGTCTGCTGACGTTACGGCGGCCTACGACCCGACGTTTGCAGACGCCTTTGAGCCCGACAACGGCACCTACGCAGGCCGCGGCGTGGCCATTTACAAGTACACCGGCTCCCGCGGCAAGTCCGGCACGAGCGATGCCTCCGCCGAGCTTGTCAGCTACCTGACCGGTCTGATGGACGCCAACAGCGTTGTGTGGCAGATCGGCGAGATGGGCAAGCTCGACCTGGGCGGCGGCGGTACGGTTGCCAAGTATGTCGCCAATCAGGACATCGACACCATCGACATCGGCGTACCTGTGCTCTCGATGCACTCTCCGTTTGAGATCGTCTCCAAGGCCGACGTTTACATGGCCTACCTGACCTTCAAGGCCTTCTGCGAGGACGCGGAGTAAACTACATCCCGCAGGACAGCAATAAAATTTTCGTCAGGGTATTGACTTATCCGGGAAAATCTGTATAATATTTATTGTTGTCTTGCGTGCTGGTGTGGCTCAGTTGGTAGAGCAGCTGATTCGTAATCAGCAGGTCGCCGGTTCAAGTCCGGCCACCAGCTCCATAAAATAAGCGCTGAAACGTGATGTTTCAGCGCTTATTTTTTTATGCTGTTTAAAATTGTGGGCTTTGACTACTTTTTGACTACCGGCTATGATTTCATGGAAAGTCAAGTAGCCTCGGCGGCGTGAGAGGTCGGCTCCTGTTTAAGAGAGCCTCTTACTCAATTTCGTTTTTTTCGGGCGCTTCGGACGGTGCATTCTTCGGGCGGGTGCTGTTGTTGGCTACCGGGATGAACCGTTTGGCAAACTTGTTTTCGCCGCGGCTGCACACGTAGAAGTAGCCGATGATCGAGAACGTCAGCGCACCGATGAAGTTGACGAACAGATCCTCCATCGTGTCCAGCAGACCAATGTCCAGATACCCGCCCAGCCCCAGTGCGGTCTGGGTGCCGTCCGCCTGCACGACGATGACGTCGGTGATGTTTTTCAGCACAGTGGGCGTATTGCCGCCCGTGGGGTCCAGCATGATGGAGCCAATCGTGTTGACGACGGTGTCCTTCTGCATATCGAGGAAGAACAGCTGGTCCATCGTACACTCAAAAAATTCCCAGATGACGCCGACGGTCATCGAGAAGCAGAACGCCACGATGGCCAGATACAGCGGCGACAGGTGGAACCGCGCCTCGCTGTGGCGGTTCAGAATGTCCAGCAGCGAGAACCCAATGGCCGCGCACAAAAAGCCGTTCAGCGTGTGCAGCACCGTGTCCCAGTAGGGGAAGGTGACGTAGTACGCGCCAATCTCGCCCATGATTTCCGCTGCATAAATGAACAGCAGGATGATGATTTCCAGCGTGTTCGGCAGGGTGATGTCCAGCTTTTTTTCCAGGACGCTGGGCATCATGAACAGGATAAGCGTCAGCACGCAGAGAAAAACGTTTTCAAAGTTGCCGTTGAAAATCTGTGCCAGCATGACCAACACAACCGAGATGCGCAGCAGGATATACACCATCGTGACGGAGCGTCTTTCGCGCCAGACGGTTTTCCATTCTTCGAGTTTCGGGTGATCCATGACTTCTCCTTTTCAGTCGTCCAGTGTAAAATCCCGCGGGTCCAGCTCGGGCAGGACTTGGCGGCGGGGGATGCGCATCAGCGGGTCATAGCTGAATTTGCGGCAGCAGTAGTAGGGCGACACAACGCCCTTGCGCTTGCATAAAATCATTTTGGGGTCGGCGGCGGTGGAGCCGTGCAGGCAATAAGCACACGCCGGGGCAATATGTGCGCCGTAATAGGTCTTTTTAAACATTAGACTCACCCTCAAACCACAAAATATACTATCATTAATTATAAAGACTTTGCCGGGCCTTGTAAAGAGCTGCGCAGAGAAAGACAAACCCCGCCGCCGCGGCGTCCGGCGGCAGACGGAAAACCGGCAGGACGCGGGCGGCCAGCGTACTGCATGCCGTAACGCTGCCGGGCAGCAGCTGCGCACACACCCTGACGAGCAGCTGCAAAAGTACAAGGTGCACCGCGCGGCTGAAAACTAGCAGTCGCGGGCGATACGCCGCCCCGGCAAACAGCCGCAGCTGCGCCCAGACCGAGACACCGAGCACGCTCAGGCAGGCGCAGCAGCCGTACAGCGCCGCCGCCCCGCCCAGCGCCGCAAAGTCCGCGCATCCGGCGCTGACCTCCAGTGCCGCACTGACAGCCGCCGACGGCAGCGGCAGCACCGCCAGCAGCACCGCGCCCACTATGCGGAAGAATACAACGCACCCGCAGACCGACAGCGACGACGTGACCGCGGAGGATATGGCCTGCGGCAACCCCTTGGCCCCCTCTGCGAGGAGACTCCCGCTGCAGCGGGTGGGAGAGAGAACCTTGCTGCGCCCCGAAACCTCCCGGGTGCAGTCTGTAGGGGCGAACATGGTTCGCCCGTCAAGTTGGCGTGGCTGTGCTTTTCCGGAAAGGCCGCTCCCATCGGAAACGGCCAGCGGGCGAACAATGTTCGCCCCTACAATGTGGGATAGCAGCTGACAAACCGCTCCCGCCCCCAAATTCGCCCCGATCTGCGCCGCGTACAGCACCACGCCAAGCCGTATATTCCCCAGCAGGGCCCCGCCGACGCAGCCGATCACAAACCCGGGCCCGGAGCAGCAGCCCAGCACCTGCAAAAGTGCAGCATCCCGCCGCGTAATGCGCCCCGCACCGTACAGCTGCCCGGCCAGCCGCGCACACACTGCATAGCCGCCAACCCAGGACAGCAACAGCGCCCGCGCGGTTTCGGCGGATTCCAGCCCCAAGACCCGCTGCATGGGCCGCAGCAGGATGGCGGGCGGCGGGGCGGCGGTCAACAGCTCGCACACGACAAAAAACGGGAACAGCGCGGGTAAAACGCTTTGCAGGCAGAGCGCCGTGCCCCTGGAAAAGCCCCGGGCCGCGGCCTCCGGCACGGCCAGCACAAGCACCCCAAACGCCAGCGCTGCCGCTGCTGCAAGCCCCTGCCGATTTTTGCCGTTGTTCATATTGCGCACCTCACTGCGTATACTGGACTGACAAGTCTTGTGCGGGGAGGGAACAGCCATGAAACCGAAAAAGCCGCGTCCCCGCAAGCCGCGGGAGCGCCCTGACCTGCGCCGTCTGGCAGCTCCGCCGCCCGCGAACTTCTACCGTCTGCCGGAGCTGGAGCTGCGCGGCGGCAATCTGCTGACCGACGGCTGCCGCAGAGTGCTGGACTTCACGCCGCAGCGCATCTGTCTGGACATGGGGGACACCCTGGTAACATTGTATGGCGCGGACCTGCGGATAGAATCCTTCGCGGGCAAAAGATTGATTGCGGCGGGGCGGTTCGCGCGCATTGAGCTGCGCAGCAAGTGGGAGGTGCCGCAGGAATGAGGCTGCAATTCTGGGCGGCGGATACCCTCCGCTTTTCGGTCACAGGGCCGGAGCCGCACCGCTTTTTGAACCGTGCCGCCGCGGCGGGCGTGCGGCTGCGGCGCGTCCGCTGGCAGCGGGACGGCTATGCGGCTACGGTCAGCGGTGCAGACCGCCGCCGGTTGGAGAGAATCGCGCGGGACGGCGGCTGGACGCTTGCCGTGACCGCCCGCCGCGGCCCGGGAAAGCACACGGAGCGCCTGCTGCAGACCCGTCCCGGGCTGGCTGCGGGGGCCGTGCTGTTTTTGCTGCTGGTGCGGGCGCTGGGCGGCCTTGTCTGGCGCATCGACTTTGGCGCGATGGACCCCGGTCTGCAGCCCGCCATGCGCCGCCTTTTGGCGGACTGCGGCATTCATGAGGGCGTGTTCCTGACAAGGCCGCTGCTGCAGACCGCGCAGGCACAGGCTTTGCGCCGCAGTGAGGTGTTCGGCTGGGTCAGCCTGAACTTTACGGGCGGCTGCCTTGCCATCGAGAGCACGCCCTCCCAGACCCAGACCGTGCGGGAGCCGCCGCCCCGGCAGGGCCTGTACGCCAGTGCGGACGGGGAAATACTCGCCGTTGAGATCGAGAGCGGCTTTGCAGCGGTGACGGTGGGGCAGACCGTCGCCCGGGGCCAGCTGCTGGCTGCTGCTGAGAGGCTGGACCGCAAGGGCAACGCTGTGCCGCAGGGCGCCGACGGACGCGTTATAGCGCGGGTACAAAAGCATTACACAGCCCGCCAGTCCCTGACGGCAGAGGCTTCCGTCTACACGGGCCGCAGCAGCGTGCAGACAACGCTGTACCTGCCGTGGCGCAGCTATACAGACGAGCCGGAGAATCCGCTGACCGGCATCACGCAGACAGACTGGCTGCCCGTGCAGCTGGGCCGCCTGGCGCTGCCCGCCAGCCTTTGCCGCGTGACGACCTGGGAGCAGCTGCCGGACACGGTGCAGTATTCCGAGGCTGCCGCCGCCGCACTGGCCCTGCGCGCCTGCCGCGCCGCGCTGCTGGCCGAGTTCCCGGATGCGGTCATCGAGGCAGAGCAGCGCGAAATTTCCACGCAGGAAGGCGCAGAAACGGCAGCTGTGACCTATATTTTCACCGCCAACATCGCCGCACCGCCGTGATTCGACATATTTTGCTTAGTATGACGAAATGGTTGATAAAATTTTGTGCAATATTCATAGTTTCTTTTGCGAAAAACTGTGATATAATCTAAATGTATAGCTATGTGCTACACCATGAAACCGGGAGGATGAAAATTTGGCAGAACGATCTTTGGAACTGGACAGCATTGAACTGGCAGCAGCCATCTTTGGCAGCGGCGACCAGAATATCCACCTGCTGGAAAAGGAATTCCGCGTCACGGCGGTCTGCCGCGGCTCGGTGCTGCGCTTTACCGGTGAGCAGAAGGATGTGGACGCCGCCGCCCGCGCCGTGGACGGCATGGTCACCCTGATGGAAAACCACACCCCGCTTGAGGAGCAGACCGTGCGCTACTGCATCAGCCTGGCCCACGGGGGCGAGGAAAAGCGCCTGCGGGAGCTGACCGACGATTTCGTCGCAGTCACGGCCAAGGGCCGTCCCATCCACCCCAAGACGCTGGGCCAAAAGGAATATCTCGCCGCCATCCGCAAAAATGCCATCACGTTCGGTGTCGGGCCTGCAGGCACCGGCAAGACGTATCTGGCTGTGGCAATGGCGGTCAAGGCGTTCAAGTCCAAGGATGTCAGCCGCATCATCCTGACCCGCCCTGCCGTCGAGGCGGGGGAGAAGCTCGGCTTTCTGCCGGGCGACCTGCAAAACAAGGTTGATCCGTATCTGCGCCCGCTCTACGACGGGCTGTTTGATCTGCTGGGGGCCGAGACGTTCCAGAAGCTGTTTGAAAAGCAGGTCATTGAGGTCGCACCGCTCGCCTATATGCGCGGGCGCACGCTGGATGATGCCTTCATCATCCTGGACGAGGCCCAGAACACCACGCCCGAGCAGATGAAGATGTTCCTGACGCGCATGGGCGTCGGCAGCAAGGTTGTGGTCACCGGCGACGTGACCCAGATCGACCTGCCGGATAAGGTGCGCAGCGGCCTCATTGATGCCCTGCATGTCCTGCGGGACGTCGAGGGCATCGCGCAGGTTCGCCTGACAGAGAAGGATGTCGTGCGCCACCGCCTGGTGCAGCAGATCGTAAAAGCGTATGAAAAGGCCGCCGAGGAGAAGACTCCCGGCAGCCACAACCATAAACAAACAATGGAGGTCGATTAACGTGTCCAATAAGGTGTTGATTACGAACGATCAAAACGTGGTCAAGGTCCCTTCCGGGCTGCGCATCCTGATCCGCCGCAGCTGCAACGCGGTGCTGGATTTCGAGCATTTTGACGGTCCGGCGGAGATCAGCGTGACCTTCGTGGATAACAACCGCATCCACGAGCTGAACAAGGAGTACCGCGACAAGGATTCCGCCACCGACGTTCTGAGCTTCCCGCTCGGTGAAAACGGCGAGTATGACATTGACGAGGACAACGGCTGCAAGCTGCTGGGCGACATCGTCATCTCGATGGAGCGCGCCATGGAGCAGGCCGAGCTGTACGGCCATTCTTTGCAGCGTGAGGTCGCGTATCTGACGGTACATTCGATGCTGCACCTGCTGGGCTACGACCATGAGGCCGGCGGCCTGGAGGCTGTGCGTATGCGCGAGAAGGAGGAGGCTGTGCTCATCCAGCTCGGCCTGCCGCGCACGGTTTCCTATACCAGCGATGAAATTTGAGCAGCTGACCCGCTTTGCGCGGGGCTTTGTCTATGCCTACAACGGCATACGCGCCGCTGTGCAGGAGGAACGCAACTTCCGGTTTCACCTCTGCGCGGCGTTCTATGCCTTTGTGGCGGCGTTCTGGGCGGAGCTTGACCCCGTGGAGACCGCGCTTATCGCACTCTGCGTGGCGGCGGTGCTGGCGCTGGAGCTTGTCAATTCCGCGATTGAGCGCGCCGTGGACAAGCCCGACACCACCCACTGGTGGAGCGCAGGCGCGGCCAAGGATATGGCCGCGGGTGCAGTGCTCGTCATGGCGGTGGGAACGCTGATCGTGGCCCTCTGCGTGTTCTGGCCGCGGCTGGGCACGCTGTGGGCTAACTTTACGCTGCGCCCCACACGCCCGGCGTGGCTGGTGCTGACGCTGGTCCTCTTCTGCAAATTCATTTTCCGTTCTTCCAACTCAACAGAGAAAGGCAAACAACCGAATGGCAAAACCGATTCCTGAAATGCCGTCCAGCGTCTTTGTGGCGCTGGTGGGCCGCCCCAACGTGGGCAAATCCAGCCTGACGAACTACCTTGTGGGCGAAAAGGTCGCTATTGTGACCAAAAAGCCCCAGACGACCCGCAGCCGCATCACCGGCGTCATCACCAAAGGCCCGGTGCAGTATGTGCTGATGGATACCCCCGGCATCCATGCGGCCCGCAACAAGCTGGACGCCCGCATGACCCAGACCGCCGCCGCCAGCCTCAAGGATGTTGATGTGACGATGATGCTGTTTGAGCCGGCAGGGGAGTTCACCGACGCCGAGCTGACGATGGTCAAGGCGCTGCAAAAGGGCGGCCCGGCCATTGCCGTTATCAACAAGGTGGACCTGCTGGATAACTTTGCCGCGCTGGAAGCCCGCAAGAAGCAGCTGGAGGAGTTCGGCTGCTTTGATCACATCGTCACGATCTCGGCTAAGGACGGCACGGGCTGCGATGAACTGTTTGCCATGCTCAAGCCCTACGGCAACGAGGGCCCGCACTATTTCGATGATGACGCCTTCACCGATATGCCGGAGAAGGAACTTGTCGCAGAGCTTGTGCGCGAGAAGGCACTGCTTTTCCTGCGTGAGGAGGTGCCCCACGGCATCGCCGTCGTTGTCGAGCGGTTTAAAGAGCGCCCCGACAAGGATCTCATCGACATTGATGTGGACATCTACTGTGAGCGCAAGAGCCATAAGGGCATGATCATCGGCAAGGGCGGCCAGATGCTGAAAAAGATTGCCTCCGCCGCCCGCATGGACATTGAGGAACTGCTCGGCGTCAAGGTCAACCTCCAATGCTGGGTCAAGGTCCGCGAGGACTGGCGCGATAACGAACTGCAGCTGAACTCGCTGGGATTTGCGAAACCGTAACGATGCTGCACGTCGTAGGGGCGGGGCATGCCCCGCCCGCAGCCTACCCGTTATAGAGCATTATCCGTAAGGCCGCGGGCCGGACATGTCCGGCCCCTACAGCATTTGCAAATTTATTTTATTCCCCATTCCGCCAACATCCCCGCGCCCCCTCTGCTACACTGTAGCCATGGGGGTGAACGGCATGGACAAAACGGCGGACGACTGGCGGCGCTTTGCGCAGACAGGCAGCATTTACGACTATCTGACGTACAAAAATCAACAAAACACAGCACGGGAGGACGTATATGCAGGTGGCAACAACGGGCCTTGTGCTGCGGCAGGTCAAGGTGGGCGAGGCAGACCGGATCCTGACGATCCTGACGCCTGACCTCGGCGTGGTGTCGGCGTCGGCCCGCGGCAGTCTGCGGATGAAGAGCGCCCTGTTCAGTGCAACAGGGCTGTTCTGCTACTCGGAATTCACGCTCACCAGCGGGCGCAGCCACTATTTTGTGGACGCCGCGCAGGTCAAAAAGGTGTTCCACGGCATCTCTGCGTCCATTGAGGGGATGGCTCTGGCCAGTTACATGGCGGAGATCGCGGCGGAGCTTTCCCCCGCGCCGCCCGAGGCCGACGCCCAGCTGCGCCTGCTTCTCAACTGCCTGTATATGATCAGTGAGCGCCACTATCCCTGCGCGCAGCTCAAAGCCATCTATGAGCTGCGCGCCCTGACGCTGGCGGGCTATATGCCGGACGTGCTGGCCTGCGCGGGCTGCGGTAAATACGACGGGGGAGAGTTTTACCTTGACCCTGTCGAGGGCCGTCTGCTCTGCGCCGACTGTGCCGAAAAAGCGCGCCATATCACGAATCTGGACAACGGCGCGCTGTACGCCCTGCGCCATATCTGCTTGGCCGAGGATAAAAAGCTGTTCGGGTTCAAAATCTCGCCCGAGAGCTTACAGGAGCTTTCCCGCACCAGCGAGCAGTACACGCTGGCGCATCTGGAGCATGGGCTGAAAAGCCTGGATTTTCTCAAATCTGTACTTGAATAAGGAGACCTAAACCCTGTTATGGATACCGCCTATAAAACAACACTGGAGCTGGACAAGGTCCTGAACCGCGCTGTACAGCTCTGCGCCTGCCAGGAAACGAAAGAAATGATGCAGGCGCTGGAGCCGGCCCCCACGATTGAGGATGAGCGCTACGACCTGACCCAGACCAACGCCATCAACGCGCTGCTCATCAAGAACGGCAGTCCCCGCTTCGGCAGCGTGCGCGAGGTGCGCCGCATCGTCGCCCACGCCCGCAAGGGGGGCATCCTCTCGATGGGGGAGCTGCTGGAAATTGCCGCGACCCTGCGCAATTTCTCGGGCCTGTCCCAGTGGTACGGCCTGAGCGAGCATGAGATGCTGCCCACCGACGACCTGTTTTTTGCGCTGGCCCCGCAGCCGGTGCTGGAAAAGCAGATTTCGGAGAGCATTCTTTCTCCCGAGGAGATGGCCGACACTGCCAGTGTGACCCTCCACGATCTGCGCCGCAAAATCCGCCAGACCGAGGATTCCATCCGCACCAAGCTCGATAATATCATCCGCAACTCCACCACCAATAAATTTTTGCAGGATGCCGTCGTTTCCCTGCGCAATGGCCGCTACGTCGTGCCCGTCCGCGCCGAGTACCGCGGTGAGGTCGGCGGCGTCATCCATGACGTCTCGTCCACCGGCGCAACGGTCTTTGTAGAGCCTACCGCCGTCGTCGAGGCCAACGCCCGCATCATGCAGCTGCGTGCGCAGGAGCAGGAGGAGATCACCCGCATCCTGACCTCGTTCTCGACGCAGGTCGGCTCGCTGGAGCCGCAGTTCACCTACAGCTATGACGCGATGCTCAAAATCGACCTGCTGCTGGCAAAGGCCCGGCTGGCTGTGGAGCAGAGCGCCTTTATGCCCGCCGTCAGCGACACGGTGCACTTCAAGCTGAACAAGGCCCGCCACCCGCTCATCGACAAGAAAAAGGTCGTGCCTGTGGACATCGAGCTGGGCAGCGAGTACGACACCCTCGTCATCACCGGCCCGAACACCGGCGGCAAGACCGTTTCGCTCAAAACCGCGGGCCTTCTCAACGCGATGGCCCAGTACGGCTTCCTGATCCCCGCGCACGAGAGCAGCATCGTCTGCCATTTTGACGAGTACCTTGTGGACATCGGCGACGAGCAGAGCATTGAGCAGAGCCTGTCCACCTTCTCCGGCCACATGAAGCGCATCAGCGGCATTCTCGACCTGGCGGGCCACGCCACGCTGACCCTGCTTGACGAGCTGGGCGCGGGCACCGACCCTGCCGAGGGCGCGGCGCTGGCCGTCAGCATTCTCGAGCAGCTGCGCCGTCAGGGCAGTCTGCTCATGGCCACGACCCACTACGCTGAGCTGAAGGTCTACGCGCTGGAAACGCCCGGTGTCGTCAACGCCAGCTGCGAGTTCAACGTCGAAACGCTGATGCCCACCTATAAATTGAGCGTCGGCGTGCCGGGCAAATCGAACGCCTTCCTCATCAGCGCCAAGCTCGGCATCCCGCAGGAAATTATCGACGCCGCACGCAATCACATGTCGAACGACGATAAGCGCCTCGACAGCGTGCTGTCCCAGCTGGATGACCTGAAGGTCCAGTTGAAGGACGCCCAGGCCGAGGCCGAGCAGGCCCGGTATGAGGCGGAGCACGCGCTGGAAAGTGCCGAGAAGAAACGCGACGACCTGATCAAAAAGGGTGAGGAAGAACTCGAAAATGCCCGCCGCCAGGCCCATGACCTGATGCAGCAGGTGCAGAACGAGGCCTACAGCCTGACCGACGAGCTGCGCCGCATCCAGAAGGACGAAAAGACCAGCGCTGCCCAGCGTGCTGTCCGCGCCCGGGAAATTGCCCGCAGGGACACCGAGACACTGCTGAAAAAGACCGACGCCAAGCCGCAGCCCGTAAAGGAGTTTGTGCCTTTGAAGGAGGTACAAATTGGGCAGGAGGTCGTTATTGCAGACCTCGGCCAGACGGCCACTGTCACCGCGCGGCCTGACCGCAACGGCATGGTCGAGGTGCGCGCCGGCATCATGAAAACGAAGGTGCCGCTGACGAACCTGCGCGCGCCCGATAAGATGGAGAAGCGCAAGCCGGCCGAACCGCGCCGCTCGACCCGCGTGCAGCTCGACAAGAGCCGCAAGACCAGTATGGAGCTGAACCTGCTGGGCTACACCGTGGACGAGGCCCTGAACGAGGTGGACAAGTTCCTGGACAGCGGTATGCTGCGCGGGCAGTCCACGCTCTATATCATCCACGGCAACGGCACCGGCGCGCTGCGCACGGCCATCCAGAAGCATCTGCGCACCCACAAGGCCGTCAAGAGCTTCCGCCTGGGCCGCTACGGCGAGGGCGAGAGCGGCGTGACCGTTGTGGAATTAAAGTGAAAATCAAAACAATCCGCGTGTTTTGTCTATGGCAATCGCTCGCCGCTTTTGCTATGCTAACAGTATTATGATAATCGTTTCAATGATAAACTAACAAGAGAGCGAGTGAACGCTTTGGCTATGGATTACAACAGCACACGCAGCTTTACCATGACGCTGGCACACCGCGCGGTGGGGGACATCCGCCGCGGCGGCTTCCGCCAGCTGCGCAACTATGTGGATATGTGTGCCACACTGGCTAAAAATCAACAGCAGAAGGACTTTTTTGCCTACGCGCAGAAGGCTCTGCAGCGCACGGACAGCTGCTACTACAGCCTTATCCACCGTTTGTTGGATTCCGTGGATGAGGATCGCATCTGCACCGTCGGTGTCAATATGGGCTTTGGCGGGTTGATTTACGGTGCCAGTGAGCTGAAAAAGCAGGCTGACCTCGAAGGTCAGCCCATTGCCTGGATCACGGCGGCCCGCTGCGGCGACGAGCGCCTGAGCGAGCTGGTGCCCAAGGCCGCCAGGCACGGCAGCTTTGTCTGGCTGCTGGATGCGACGGACACCGACCCCGCGCAGGTCGTGCTGCTGGCTAAGGCAAACCCGCAGAGCGCCTTCGGTCTGCTGGCTGACCCGTCCGCACTGACCGAAGACTGCGTCAAGACGCTTGCGGCATGCCGCAATCTGGTGGTCATGCCGCTGCTGCAGACGCCGGAGCTGACCCCCGAGGTCTGCCGCGCCGCCCGCCGCCTGAAAGCCCAAAAGATGTTCTATGCGCTGACGGTTCTCATCGATGACGAGACCGCGGGCGAGGTCATGCAGGACGACTGGCTCGAGAGCATGGCGCAGGAGACGCTTTGCTGCATGTGTGCCCGCAAGCCCGGCACATCGGACGAAACCGCCCGGAAGCTGCGCCGCAGCATCGTGAACGGACGCCTTGAGACCGGCAAGCCCGTGCTGCTGCTCGACTGGGACGGCGATGTGCGCTATCTGAACAACCGTATTTCGGAGTATATGACCTTCGGCAGCGTCCTGCCGGAGGGCAGCACCTTCCCTTTGCAGTTGGGCTGACTTCTTGGCCCCCTCTGCGAGGAGGCTCCCGCCGCAGCGGGTGGGGGAGAGAACCTTACGCCAGCTCGAAATACTTCGGGTTATGGCAAAATTCGCTCCCTCCGGCCCTTCGGGCCGCCTCCCTCGCCGAGGGAGGCAAGTACTGCCGCATAAAATGACAAAAACCGACCCCGTACCGATGCTATGATCGGATACGGGGTCGGTTTATTTTTGCGTTTATTGCGGATCGCCGCGCAGCAGCTTCTGCATGATCTCGTGGTTGAACACCGGGATCGACAGCTCCGACATGTTGGACAGGGCGTTGCTCTTCATGCCGCTGAGCACCCACGGAATCAGGATACCCATCATCGCACCGGCAAAGAACTGCCCGATCTTGCGGGTATCCTCGGCGCTGGCATCGGGGCTCAGCTCCCGCACGTTCTGCTCAAAGATGGAGCGCAGATAATCGAACATATATTGCTGCAGGCTGTTCTGCCCGTTATAGGCAAGGGCATTGCAGTAGAACACCTTGTTTTCCAGAAAATAGGTCTCCAGCGCCGCCAGCAGGGCATTCCAGCTGGAATAGGCGCTGAGCTCCACCAGAAACCGGGTGATGCCGCTCTGGAAATACCAGTTTACCAGATCGTACTTATCCTCAAAATGGTAATAGAAGGTGTTGCGGCCCACATTGGCGTGATCGACAATGTCGTTGACAGAAATTTTCTCCAGCGGAGTCGTGGCCATCAGCTCCTGCAGACTCTGGGCCAGCAGCTGCTTGGTTTGATTGGAACGAGGCATAGCAATCCTCCTGTACGGTAGGTGGTAAAATTACATACCTGCATTATAACACAAATTCGACATAAAGTGCAAATGTTTTGTGGGAAGAACAAAAGAAGAACAAAAGGCAAGACCACGCAGACGTTGTATGACAATTTGCGCGGAGTGTTTGGTTTTGCCCGCAGTAGCAGGGTTTCCGGGCTGTCTAGTTGAACATTCCCCGGCTTTTGTCTATGTACACTAAGCCGAAAATAAGCATAAAATAGTGCCATACCAAATGAGTGTCCCAAACGGAGAGAAAAAGGAGAGCAATCTATCATGCCGATGAATAAAGTGGTTCATGCCGCTCAGCGCGCTGCATTCAGCGCTGCCATTGATTCTGCCATCAAGGCCGTGCGCGGCAAAGGCCCTGAAAATATGGCCGAGCAGGCCGTCAAGCTCGTCAACCTGGCCCAGCCTCTGCTGGCCCACCGTTACCCCGATGCCGACTGGGACAAGGTCCGCGCCTTTGTGTCCGACCCCGGCAGCAAGTGGATGGAGTACGCCTACAAGGCTATCAACGAGATCGACCCCCACATCCTCAAGATGAACACCCTGAACCTTGTGTATGAGGGGATGTTCGCGGGCTATAACTACGTCATGGAGCTGCGCAGGAAGTATGACTGCAACATGCCGTGGATCCTGCTGTTCGACCCGACCTCCGCCTGCAACCTGCACTGCAAGGGCTGCTGGGCTGCCGAGTACGGCAACCGCCTGAACCTGAGCTTTGAGGACATGGACCGTATCGTCACTGAGGGCGAGGAACTGGGCATCCACTGGTACATGTGCACCGGCGGTGAGCCGACCTGCCGCAAGGAGGATCTGTTCAAGCTGGCCGCCAAGCACCAGAACTCCGTGTTCCACCTGTTCACCAACGGTACGCTGATCGACCAGGCTTTCTGTGACCGCGTCAAGGAAGTCGGCAACATGGCCTTCTTCATCTCCATCGAGGGCATCGGTGATGCCACCGATGCCCGCCGCGGCGAGGGCCACTATGCTGCCGTTATGCGCGCGATGGATCTGCTCAAGGAGCACGGCATCCTCAATCAGTGCAAGCTGAATACCGTCAAGCAAAATGTAACAAATTCTTCGATCTTTCCTTCAACCACAGCAAGTGGATCGGACTCGCCATGTTACAAAATAATATAATACTTTCTACCAAACCGGATATTCGCATGGAACTGACCGGACTTTATTTGAGCCCATCTATCCAGGGAAGTTATGATTTAAATCATATCTGGGCCATCCATACCGGAATACGTTGGAACTTTGCCAACCAAAAAGCAAGTATCCAAGTGAAGGCCAATGATCTGTTCAATTCGATGGAAGGCAACATAGATGTGACACTACGTAATAAAGGACAATACATGGACATGCACACCAACAACTATTCACGCAACATAACTTTATCCTTTACCTACAAGTTCGGAGGGTATAAAGAAAAACAGCATAAACCAATAGACACTTCCCGATTCAAATAAAGCATCATCAATAGTATCATGACACAGTAATAAGGGGCAGATTCGTACATCCGCCCCTCATTCGATTATTTCATAACAGAAAGTATCTTACTATATTCAGACTGATTGTTCAATGTCTCAATAGCTTTTTTCAAATCAGGATCATCTTTCAAGCGTTGCAATATCGCGCCACGTTGGAAATAATAACGTTTCAAAATCTCCTGAGCAATAGCATCTTTTATCTCTTTCGAGAACCTGTCCAACTCATGATCCAAATTATGCGTCAATTTCGTTTCCAAAGCGGCAAACTCTTCTTTTGCCCCATCCATATATCCTTCAAACTCTGCTATTTCTTTCAAGTTCTTCAGCATCTTCTCACTTTGACGGTCATAAGTAAACTTACGCTTATGTAACATCTTCTTAAAATCAACATAGTCAGCATCTGTTATTGTAAAGTCTTTCACTTCCCCTACCTGAGAATGCTTGATACAATATTGGGTAGCATAATCAAAAATCATATCATCATTAAGCAGATAAAACATAATGTTTGGGAAATTTTCAACTTTCACCTCCACATCCGGACGAATACCGCCACCATCACGCACTTCACGTCCGGCTGCTGTATGGAATACATTGGTCAGGCTGTCCGGAGTACGGGCCACAGACCCGTCAGCATTACGTTTAGCATAATCAATAGCTTGAATGCATCGTCCGCTGGGAATATAATATTTTGCAGTAGTCACTTTCATGCTACTGTTATAAGGCAATTCACGAGGTACCTGTACCAACCCTTTACCATACGTACGGCTTCCTACCACAATAGCCCGATCAAGGTCCTGCAAGGAACCTGAAACAATCTCGGATGCCGAAGCTGTAGAACCGTCCACTAGCACAGCCAGCGGAATTTCTGTATCTACCGGTTCATTCGTTGTTTTGTAAGTGGTACCAGCTTGTTTAATCTTGCCTTTTGTTACCACAATTTCTTTCCCTTTCGGTACAAAGAAATTCACCACATTCACCGCTTCCCCCAACAAACCGCCACCATTGCCACGCAAATCGAGAACAATAGATTTAGCACCTTGCTGTTTCAATTCTATCAATGCCTTCTTTATATCTTTTGAACAGTTCTCTATAGCAAAAGTACTGATAACGATATATCCCACATTATTGCCTACGATTCCATAATAAGGTACAGGGTTTGTACGGATGGTAGAACGGGTTATTTTAAATTCCATTGGCACGTAAGTACTATCAGAAGTAGGTCTCTCAACTTTCAACACACAAGTTGTTCCCGGCTCACCACGCAAATTATCACTGACATACGAGGTCAGATCATTGGGAATTCTATCTCCCTGGGCCATATCTTTTCCATTGATCTCCATGATGATATCACCAGCCTTCAATCCTATTTCGGCTGCAGGGCTTCCTTCGGAAGGTTCAATAATAGCCACACGCTTTCGGGGAGTATAATAACGTATTACCGATCCGATACCGCCAAACTTTCCGCTAGTCATTTCCTTTAGTGTATTATCTTCTTCAGGATAATACTCCGTGTAAGGGTCGGTCTGCGCCAACATAGCATCAATACCATATTTTATCACTTTCTCAGGATCAATAGTATCAACATAAAACATATCCAATTCCTTGAATATCGCATTGAAGATATCCAAGTTTTTTGCTATCTGGAAATTACGGTCATCACCTTTATTAAAACTAAACAAAGCGCTACCTGTCAGGCCCACGCAAATCATTAACAATATTTTCTTACTATTCCACTTCATCACTTTATGTATTTGTGAACCGCAAATTAATACATTATTCTATTCAAGCCTGTAGAAGGGCCTCTATATTTAACTTTATTTCGTCCCATTTTTTCTTTGATAAGGTTGTACCCACCACTTGTATCACATTGGATGCTAAAATAGAACCTATAATGGAACACTTCTCCAAAGAATAACCACAAGTCAGTCCATACAGAAAACCTGCTGCATAATAATCTCCCGCGCCAGTGGTATCCACGACTTTTTTTACCGGAGGTACCTCTAGTTTGATGCATTCCGTACCTTTCTTTATACATGAACCTTGGGCACCTAGTTTTACTATTACAACACTGCATTTAGAAGCAATTTCATTGATAGCCCCCCATGCATCCTTGCCTGTATAAGCCTTTGCCTCTTCCTCATTAGCAAAAACAATATCCACGTATTTAGTTATCAAAATATCGAAGAATTCCAAATCCCCTTCCACAATATTATAACTGGCCATATCCAAGCAGATTTGCAATCCAGCCTCTTTTCCTAATTGCATAGCACGAAGAATCAATTCATGATCCTGTACCAAGTATCCTTCTATATATAGATATGCATACCCCTTAAACATATCCAACGTCAGATTTTCGGCTTTCATAGTAGCAGCAGCTCCCAGATAAGTTCCAAAAGTACGTTCCCCATCCGGTGAAATGAAAGTAGAAGCCACTCCTGTAGGCAAATCACCGGCGAGCAATTTCATGTCAATTCCCTGCTTCAAACCGTTTTTTTTAAAATATTGCCCAAAATCATCGTTTCCTATCTTTCCGATAAATCCCGGGTGTGCCCCTAGGTTAGCTAACGCCAAAACTGTATTTCCCGCACTTCCCCCTGTAGCTTTATGCGTTTGCATACCAGAGTATTTACCACTGATTTTCAAAAACTTATCTTCATTTATAAGTTGCATGCTTCCTTTGGGCAAACTCATCTCATCTAGTAGCGAATCATCTTGCAAAGTAACAAGAACGTCAACCAATGCATTGCCCATTCCAATTATTTTATCCATTTATCTAAAATTTTTCTGCAAAGATATTGCATATTTCGGAAAAACCTATTATCTTTGCACCGCATTTGAGAGAAAAACCTTCTTCGTTAGCTCAGTCGGTTAGAGCATCTGACTGTTAATCAGAGGGTCCTTGGTTCAAGT
>ERZ857965.1936-NODE-1936-length-19045-cov-2.844128_pt1 | contig 19045 bp, 18 predicted proteins | sample MGYA00519758_ERZ857965 | MGnify/ENA primary metagenome ERZ857965 (study PRJEB31778, sample SAMEA3449381) | human gut metagenome | biome: human gut; feature: human-associated habitat; material: faeces | place: United Kingdom | collected 2010/2012 ... | reverse complement strand
ATCGGCATTTACCAACTTATGAAAAGATAATCAGAAATTTAGTAAGTTTTTATTTTAATTAGTATTATTTTAATTGCTGTTAGCGTATTGTTTATATTTGCTGTATACAAAGCGTATGCTTTAATAAATAATCCTAATATAAAGGTAAAAGCAATATCTGTTGCTATTTCCTCAATTGTTGCGTCATTGTGTTCCGTATTAGTTGCTTTTATAAAATTGCCAGAAATTATAGCTAAGTACCTATTTGATCCACAAGAAGAAAAGTACAGGATTAGGCTTATTACTGAAATTAATGAACTTGATAAAGTTGCACTTAATCAGAGCTATCAAAAAGAATTGACAGGAATGACAAAGGGGCTGACGATTGATTCGACAAAGGAAGAGAAAAATGTTGGTGTTGCTGGTACATCTGATTCAGATATAGATAGTACAAATTCGGAGGCTCAGAATGGTGGTATGCCGGTTCCAGAAGATGATAATCCTGTTCAGATACCATGTATATGAATAGGATATACATTTGTAGAAAAATTTGCTAAGGTGAAATATATAGATTTGTAAAAACACCTTTACTTATTATGGCCATAGGAATTAGTTCAATGTTTGAAAACGGAATTAAATAGCTGGAACCTGTAGATGATGGGCAGCACATTATTATGGCAAGGCAGGCTTCAAATTGGTTTATGAGTATTTTGTGAACGGAGGACAGTCATGTATGGCTGGATTCGTGCTTAAGAATACATTGTCTGATAATGGTGGTGTGACTAGCGGCATTTGCAAGATGGACGATTAGAATAATCTGACAGAGGTGGTGGAGACCAAGAATATCGTCAAGACTGCGGATGGGGCAGAGGTGGACGGCACAGTAATTGATACGGAGTCTCTGGTGCCCGTGAACATGTGGGGATTGACACCGGAATTCCTGGATATGTTGGAGGCAGGATTTGCGGAGTCCTTTGAGACGGAAGTTCCAACTAATCCACTTAAGGCAGAGTTCCTTATTCCTACATTTATAGGAGAGCTTCTGGATGAGAAGAAGATGATGGTTAAGGTTCTCCGGACGAATGATACCTGGTATGGTATGACGTATAAGGAGGATGTTGAGGCTGTTAAGGAGAGCTTTAAGGGGATGATTGAGGACGGTGTGTATGAGAAGGATTTGTTTGGGGATTTGTAGATAGGATGTTTATATGGATGTGATGTGATTGCCAGCCCGGGAGGGCTGGCAATTGGTGGTTATGGGAGTTTTTTAAATAGAAATGTTGTATACAGAGTATATGTGATTGAAAAAGCTCGGAATACATTATAGATTGTAAAAAAAAGTATCGCTTTACTATATTGTGTAGATTGGAGTGTTAATGTATGGTATAATGATTACCATAATATGTTATAGATTCACGAGGAGGTGGTGAAATGCCATCATTAAGTAAGATAATTGTTGACAATGTTGATGAAAAATACATAATACAATATTTTAAAAAACATAATATAGTTTATTCTGGTGATGATCAGGGAAAAGAAGTGAATTATTGGGTTGATGAGTTGTTTAAAGAAAATAAGGTGGACATTGGTGATTTTGAGAATTTCTTATTCAACGAGCTTTTCTATGGTAAAAGAAAATATTCACGTATGTATAGAATAGAAAAACCATCTAGATTGTCGAATCCAATAGATTGGTTTGAAAAATATCAAAGAACATTTGGAATTGATGTGCTAGATTTTACAAATATATTAGGAAGTGTAGCCAACTCTGCTGATTCTATGAAGATTGCTGCATCTGTTTCGGAGATAAATAGTAAGGGAGATTTAATTTCTTTAAAAATCTTGTTTTCATGTTACGCTGAGTGCAGTGATAAGGGGGATTATGCTCAGACAGGCATGTATTATCCTGTGGAAGTAAATTTAGAAAATAAGGAACTTATTATAAGAGGATGGAATCGTCAAGGATTATTGGAGTCATATAGGGCTGAAGAAGCCATGGATCATATACATAAAGTTATGGATATAACTTTTGGTGTCAGGACTACGAGTTATTCATTGGAACATAGAAAAGTTTTATATAATATGAGTCAAGGTGTAATTACCGATATTTACAATAAGATTCCATCTTATAGCAAAATGAGTGGCGTACAACATTATGTATTGACTATGTGTAAGTCAGTTGTTAATAAATTGCCATTAAAAAATCGGCATATTGTCGATAATGAATATTGCCTGAACGATGGAGTTTTGGATTTTGAAGATGAATTAAATAAAACAATTGAAAAGCTATGTGTTAGCGACTTCTTCTTTGATATGCCTTATGAATCAGTGTGGAAAATGGGTGTAGACACAATAATATCCAGAATTAAATTTAAAGATACTGAGCACGTGTTGACTTCGTTGAATGGAGAAACAAGTGATATGCCTATATTTTGTACAAAAACTTTTCTAGCACTAAAAAAATCTTTGGAAGAGTCGGAATTGGTGGAGAGAATATGGATTCAAAAAGAGCGGAAAAGAGGGAAAATGGAATTGGGGTATGATGCTACCAAGGATGACTATCTAGGTATTAGGGTACTTTCTGATATACGCTTTAAGGAAGAGGATTTTGTTTTTGCAAAGGAGATTTATAGAAAGTATGAACGAGGAGTTGTTACGACACTTAAAACAGAAAATCAGCAGGATGCCGTGTAATGCTTTAAGAAGAGTGTACCCATACCAATTAAAAGAATGGCTTGAGGCAACCGATACAGAAACTGAAGCGTTTGTAGAAAGTGCATCCAAGGAAGGGATTATTCGAATTAAATTTGATTTTATTTGCGACTGTGGTAATGCAAACACAGCATATTATAGAAGCATGAAGTTACTTGGAGGATTTATATGCGCATTTTGTGAAAAGAAATATTCCAAGGCAGATATAGTTAATCGTGGCGAAATATTATATGAACTTGATAAATTTGCAATAATGGAATATCAGAAGGATGCTACTGATTTTAAAGAATACTATAGTGATGACAGAAATGTTATTTGTATGCCAACAAAAAAGGAGAAGAACAAGATGGAGATTTTTATGGGGAGTTCGTCAGAGGCAGCTAAATTTATGGAGGATATAGCAGTAAAGCTGGAATCCTTGGGGCATAAACCATTGCTATGGAGTGATGTTGGAAAAGGAATTTTCCCAGCGAATAGCAATACTATTGATGCGTTGATAGCTATAACAGAGAGGGTTGATGCAGCGGTATTTATTTTTAGCGCAGATGATAAAACCTGGAATGATAAATTTGCAATTGGTGATAAAAAAGCGGTTAGGGACAATGTCTTATTGGAATATGGTTTGTTTGTAGGTGCGTTGGGAAAAGGTAAAGTATGTTTTGTTATTAAAGATTATCCTAAAGAGGTAACAGATCTTAAGGGGATTATATATATAGATGGAAATCAAGGAGATAATACAATAAAGTCAAATTTAAGAGATTGGTTAGATGAAATGAATAGGCATTAATTTAGGATTAGATGTTTAAAGTATGATAGAAGACATGGTTTATGAAGTAGCTTTATTTTAACGACTATTCGTCTGATATTGAAATACAAAAATATCAAAAAATAGTAAAGGAATGTGGATTTGAGGGTTGCTTCTCTACTTTTCATGTGTAGCTAGTAGTTTTTACTTATCTGAGGCAATGCCATTAAGCTAAGTGTTCGATGTATAAGGAGGCAGATGCAGATAAACTAAAAATAATGATATTATCAATATAATTCTTGAGGATAATACTATTCCATACTATATATTTATTGACATTATTTCCCGTATTATATATTGTATATAAAGTGTGTGATTTTGTATGAAAAAGGCCACATATTAATTTGAGATTGTAAATTACACTTTGTATTCATAAGGGCTTTCATTACCTAATTATAGTTATTATTCTTATTTTAAACACATCTTTGGTATGTGTTGAATTTACATATTTTATATGTAAGTCCAATACAAAGGAGGTGTTTACAATCGATAATAAGAGATTTATATTGGAGTTTTTTATATTTATTCTTGGTGTATACGGAACAAAAATATTTGATTATTTGCACACTTTGGTACAAAAGAGAGATATACAAATACTAATATTCTATATTGTATTGTATGTTGTACTACATATGCTTTTGATCTTCCTCTAAGAAAATAGATACTCCAAGGCATCCCCCAACTTTAATGTTGGGGGAATTGTTTAATTTACTTGTTGGTAATGGGTTCATACGTGGTTAAATAGTAGGAAATGTATAGCAAAAAAGCAAGAGTGTTTGTAGTGAAAGTGAGTTAGTGTAAAAGCATGTTAAGGGGAGGGCGGTATAATATGAACCGGCAAAAAATATTGGAGTTTGTAAGTTTTTTAGGAACACTAGTTTCAGTTATTAGTTTGTTCCTAGAAAAAGGGGGATGGGGATGGCAAAAAAATGTTTTGCTATGTTCTCTTATAATAGTTTTTGGGATTTCTGTGTACATACTGTTTATTAAGTCGGATACGCAGACTTATAAGACTCAGAAAGAAATAAACATTTTTATGAAACAATGGATAAAGACAGATGGGGTAGTGAAAATTTTTTCTAGAGACTTGTCATGGGTTGATGATGAAATGATTGGAATATTACAATCAAAAGGTTCAGATCTGTATATATATGTTGAGAAGAAGAATGAAACTGTAAATAGAATTCATATGATAAATCCCCAGATGCACTGTTTTTATTATGAAGAGATGGGGTTTGTACCAAGTTCTCGTTTTACTGTTATTCGAGCAAATAAAGATGATAAACAAATTGCGATAGCAATAAAAGAGCATAAAGGGTACAAAGAAAAATTCAAACATGAAATTTACATATCAAGGGATTCGTTAATAGATAAGAAGATACTTGGGTTAGCAAATGATTTAATGAATTGTATAGAATGTAGAAATAAATATGATAAAAAGGATAGTAGCTCAAAATAAGAAATTAACAGACATAGCTTCTGAGTGGGATTCAGTAGCTTACAAACGCAAGATGGCAATTAGTTCTGGTGCGGATAGAAGTTTCCAAAATATTCTTCTGCCTGAGATATTGCTAAAGATAAGGGGATTTTCAAAACAGAGTAATTTAAGTGTTGTAGATTGTGGTTGCGGAAGTGGAGATCTTACATTTGCAATTAACGAATATTGTGATCATATAGTAGGTATTGATATAAGTAAAGTAAGTATTGAATTAGCGATGAAATATAATAATTCCCCTAAAATAAAATATTATAACAAATCTATACAAGAGTATTCCAATATAAGCAGAGCAAAGGCGGATATATGTATACTAAATATGGTTTTATCAAATGTTGTGGATTGTGTTCAAATATTAGATGCTGTAAATCGTGTATTGAAGGTGGGAGGGAGAGTCTTGATTACGATACCTCATCCTTGTTATTGGCCACAATATTGGAATTATGATAAAGAAGAGTGGTTTGAATATAAACGAGAAATATGTATGAATGCTGATTTTACGATAACAGGAATTGGGAAAATAGGGAATACAACGCATATCCATCGCCCAATAGAAAATTATATTCAGGAGTTAATTATAAGTGGATTTAGTATTACTGGATTTGAAGAATTGTATTCTGAAAAAAGTAGGGGAATGAATAATTTTAGGTATCCACGTTTTGTATATATAGAGGCTGAGAAAACCAGTTCCTAGTTAGTATGGAATTTTGGTGAAGAATAATATAACATTTGTAAAAACTTATTGTATTATTTATCGTTCATGTGCATAAATCAATTATAAAACAAGTGGCTCATTGTGACCGGAATGATGGCTCATAGCAAAACGGAATAGTGGCTCACGTCAGCCGGACAGATGGCTCGTTTGGGCGCAGATTATTCAATGTGCGTAAATTGGATTCACATATTATGTACAAGTCTGATGAGATAATCAGAAATATATCGGATATTTAAGATTGACTCGTAATGAATTGGCGCATCCGTCAGGATTAAAAGTAGATAGAGTGGAATGTCTTTCTTTGATGACAAGCTATATTAAATACTGTGAGACACAACATAAATATTTGGATTTTTAGATCGAAAAATCATGATATTGCTATTACAAATAAAAAGCAGACTAATGTTTTCAAAGGAATGTGCTTAAGCTGAAAAAAGGAGACAGACAGAGAGGAAATAATGACCGGCAGTAAGAGGACTCAGGTCCACATGAATGAGGTATGAACAAAAAAGACTACTTGTTGACATTATTATTTCCTTGAAATAACGATAACCCAGTGTTAGTATAGATATATAAAGGTTATGAATTGGCCCTTTATATATTTAATACTTAAAAACAAAAGAAAGGAATATTTCATGTGGAAATGGCAAGGCGGCAGGATAAGTCACTAGCAAAATTGAAGTCGAAACTGGTAACTGAAAAAGATATAGATCTGGATTATTATGAACACAATATTTTGCCACTATTTATCAACAGCTTACATTATTCAGGTAAGAGAATAAACATAAATAAGCGAAATGGTAAAGTCTGTGATTGTATTATTGATACCAAGATTATAGTAAGGTTTTACAGGAATGAGGGTGAAAAGAAAGCTCTCAGTGAACTTGATGGGATTCTCGATAGCAAGGGGTATGAGTGGGGCATTCTTTTGCATAGGAAAGGTATATGGTTATTAAATAGGGATATATACCGGGGAGATGAGTCATTTACCTGTGATAGAATAGTATTTAAAATATCATTTACAGGCAATAAGGACAATAACTATTTTAAATATCTGTCATATGATAACTTGATTGGAGAAACAAGGAATGCCAAGTACTTTGCGGATATAACAGAATATAAGAATAGAAACTTTAACAGCACGAATAAGGCGAGTTGGGCGGCATATAGTGGTGCTCTTAAGAGATTTTTTAATTACTATGCAGAGAATAGGTACAATTATTCACAAGTAACTTATATGAATATTACATTTAGCGATTTTGAGGAATATGTCAAAGCGAGCAGTAACATAAATTCCGAAACCAGTGCAAAGAATCAGTTTTCTTATATAAAGGGATTTATGATAAGTAAGACAGGTCCTGATGGAGAATTTGCAAGAGGACGTGACGAATTGCTGGGACGTTGCCAGGATATATTGCGAAAGAAGAATGATGAGTTTGTGGATATTACAGCAGCACAGGTTCGAGAGCTCATAGATGCGCTGGCTAAGGATAGAAATGGAACAAGAAATATAACCTTATTTTTGATGATCATGGGAATGGGGATAGAACGTCGAAAGCTATGTTCACTTAGATGGGATTATGAGATAGCGAAGGATATGACGTATATACAGATGGATGCTCTATCTGTAAAGCTGCCAAGGGTATTGGAACAATCCCTTAAGGAACTTCGAATGGAGGAGCCTGAGGATGCGGTATATGTATTTGGTAACTGCACAACAAAATATATGACTCCATTGAAGGAGGGTAGTATCAATGGAATGCTTGATCGAATAAACAAAACAATTAAAAATCAAAATGGGATTAACATGATAACTCCGGCAGGATTAAGAAGATGGTTGTTTTTGCATTTGCTGGATATGAATGTAAGTCTTCAGGAGATTATGTGCATGATGAATATATCAGTCGATAATTTGAGTAGTTATATTGATGATGCAAAAATGCGAGACAGAGGTAAGCCGTTGATTAATTCTTGGGACAGGCATCCTATGGATGAGTTTTTTGAGGGTGTGAAAGGGTGAGGTATAATGGGAATAATGAATAAGAACTATGTTATAGAAGATGGACCGAAAGAGTTGTGTTGGTATGAGTATTATAAACTTGTTATGGATGAATATAATGCACTTCTAATTGAGAAATGCGATGATGAGAAGGCGTTTCAAATGTTTTTTGAAAATAATCCGTCTATGTTGCCTGGTGGCTTAGAGTTATTTGGACAGTCAGGCCATTACCCTCACATGAATACAATTATTACACAGCCATCAATAGGAATTACATATGAGAGGAAACCAGATTTTTTATGGTTGGCACAAGATAGTCTAACTTTTTGTCCTGTTTTTATAGAAATAGAAAAGCCTAGCAAAAGAATGTTCACGGACAGAGGACAACCTAATGCTGAATTTAATCAGGCAATGAATCAGATTGATGAGTGGAGAATGATATTGAATAAGCCTCTGAATCAGCTTGCGTTTATGGACTATTATGATATACCACAGGCAACACGAGATAAGGCGTTTGAGCCACAATTTTTGCTCGTTTACGGAAGACGAGAAGAGTATGAAAGATCAGAGTATTTGAGGAATTTAAGGAAACAAAAGGAGCGGGAGAATGTGGCATTGATGTCATATGATAGATTGACACCATTAATGGATTATCAACAATTCATAACCTGCAAAGTGAAAAATAAAAAATATGAGGTTGTTTCAATACCACCAACGTTTAGATATGTTGCAGGGCAAGCTGAGGAGCTGTATAAATGGACTGGTTTTTTGGACAAGATAGATGATATGAAATATACGACCGACGAAAGAAAAAATTTTTTAAAAAGTAGATTTGGTTATTGGACATCATTCAAAGGTAACCCTCCAGGAATTATTGTTGGGATGGAGGGAGAATAAATCAATAATTATATATGAATCAGAAAGGTTATTTTTATCATGAATAGATTTTTTGCTTGGATTATAGATCAGAATAATATTAATGCAAATATATTTACCTTGATTACAGTTATATTATCAGGCTTAATTTCGTGGATAATATCTGCAATATTCTATAATAAAGGAAATAGAGAGAATTTAAAACTTTCTGTGATATATCCAATAAAAGGCATATTAGATGAAAAATATTCATGGAAAAATTATAATAAGCTTGCAAATATTAGAAACTCATATTCTGCTAGATATTTAAAAGAGGAGGAAGACGAAGTTGTTAATAATCTTCTTAAATCATATAAAGATGTTTGTGGATATAATTATGATTATGTGTGCGCCGATAGCTTATTTGAATACTTTAAAAATAAACTTAAGAAAAATGGAATAAAAATAAATATAGAACCAATAAATATTGAAGGTGAACAAGTTGCATATGGTATGCCATTTGATTTAATGTATATGCCTGATGAGTTGGAACGCATAGTAAATATAAATGACCCTCAATTTGAGGCAGAAGTATGTCAACACAATGTTGTAGCACTGTTCAATTCATATTGTAAAAAATATTTTAGTCATGATGATATTACATATTTTGACGATATATCATTTGATGATGTCATAAATGAATCTGATAAAAGTAAAGAATGGGATATAAGATTCAAAAGACTTGAGGAGGCAAGAAAATCTTTTTTGAAAATGAAAATTTGTAATTAATATACTTGGTTATGGAAAGTATGTTATAGTGCATATATATTCAAAAGTTAGGAATGGTGAAGTATGATAACATATATAGAAGGTGATTTATTCAATAGTCCGGCACAGGTACTGGTTAATACGGTGAATACCGTGGGAGTCATGGGAAAAGGGATTGCTTTGGAATTTAAAAAAAGATATCCGGAAATGTTTAAACAGTATAAAAAGATGTGTGACGAACATAAACTTACAATAGGCCGACTGATGCTATGGTATGAGCAGGATCATTGGCTTTTGCAATTCCCAACTAAAGAAAATTGGCGAAATCCTTCAAAGATAGAGTATATAGAGAAAGGTCTTGCTTCATTTGTAAAGAAATACGCAGATTACAATATTTCATCTATAGCTTTTCCTAAGCTAGGGTGTGGGAACGGTGAATTAAACTGGGATGATGTTAAGATTGTCATGGAGAAATATCTTAATGATTTACCAATAGATGTGTATGTATATTTACGACCGTTAGACAAGCAGCTGCCAGAGCATAAGAAAACAGTGGAAATGACAAAGTGGTTGAGACAAAATGCAAAAGATATGTCATTTGCCGGTGTGAAAGATGATATATCATATAGCAGTGCATTGGTTCCTATAACATTTGAAGTAGAAGGAATGAAGTGGACGGCAAGTTGGAACGCTGAAGATTTTCTAATATTTGAGAATGGTGAGGAAACATTGAAACTTAGCGATGAGGATGCCCGAGCTATTTGGGATAAAATAAGTGAAAAGAGGGTTTTTGCTACGGATGATAATAAGATTCATGACCTTTTTTACATCTTATTAGCTCATATGGGATATCTGGATGAAGTAAATATAGATGATAACATGGAAGCTGGTTTAAAAAAGGGATATCAGTTGAATTCATGGAAGGGACAGGCTTTTCTGGTTAAGGGGGATAAGTAATGACATATGAGGAGATTATCGCACAGAATTATTTGAATAAATGGTGGGCGGAATTTGCATTTCATTATACTGATATGTCAAATGCTGTTAATATTCTTCGCGATGGTTGTTTATATAGCAGGATTGACGCTGAGATGTATGGAAATATGAGTAATGACAATGCAAGTATGCAGGTAATCAATATGACCAATTCAGATATTGAGTCATATGTTAGAATGTATTTCAGACCACATACGCCTACACAGTATCATAATGAGGGATATAAACATGTTCGACTAAGATATTGCCGTGATCAGGAGGCTAATGTACCAGTTCCTGTATTTTTTTTGTTTGATCTAGCATCTGTTTTGAGAAAGAAAGGAACTATGTTTTCAGAGAAGTCTCTAGCTGGATTTGGAGACCAACTGCAGAACGGAGTGGAAGCCTTTGCTAACTTGAATTTTCAACAAATATATAAGACTGGTTACATGGAGAATCCGAATCTGGAAAAGAAATATAGACAGGCAGAAATTGTGTACCCTGGGGAATTCCATATTGAAGATACACTCTGCTGTATAGTTTGTAGAAATGATATAGAGCGACAGTCTTTGCTGAATAAACTGCGTTGTGTAGATTACAACTTGTTTGTAAAATACAGAAATCGTATAAAAGTTGATCGTAGTTGTTTTGAATGTAATGGACTATTTATAGAACAATGTAATTATTATGGAGATAAAATTGGTGTAGTGTATTCAGATACGAAGGATAAAAATTATTATATTCGCAGGTATAAAGATGGCGATGAGCAGTTATTGGTACGTGCTCATGCAGAGTTTATTTGGAAACGATCTGAAAAGGTGATATTTAGGCAGTACTGTGATTTTGCTATAGATTATGAAAATCCCCGTTCTACACAATTTAGCGGAATGGTGAAACCAGAAGGTGCGACTGCATTGTATATGGAAATATCATTTGAAAATAAAAGCATGTGTTTAGTGTGCTGGCAGTTGGCAGAGTCTGCAATGTTGTAGAAATTAGAAACGCATATAATTATTGATATAACGGATTATTAAAGTTGGAAACAATATACTTACCAATAACTTTTGTAATATCAATATTCGAAGACTTTCGAGGCTATTTGTCAGTACCATATGATCAATTTCTTGGACTAGGGGCATTGTATGATGCCTCTAGGTCTAGATGATTATAATGAAATGGGAAGGTGGTTATAGTTTTTAAATTGATTAGAAAAAATATGATTAAAAAAGATAATATAAAAAGTAAATTCAAAAATATAAGAAGCAAATTCAAAAGTATAAAAAGCAAATTCAAAAATATAACGGATATAATTGCTATATTTATTTCAATAGTGGCGTTGATTAGTTCGTATAGTACTACAAATAAGACAAACGAAATAACAAAAGAATTTAATACAATACAAACGTATAGTGAGCCGTTGAGTTATGTTGTTGATATTTCATCAAAATACGGTGATGGTTGTATGATAATAGGTGGAAAGAAGATAAAGGCAAATTCGATAAATGTAGTTCCAAACTATGGTGGAATAGATAAGATATATGGTATTTATTACCATAAAGATAATGTAATGGCTATTATCTCTCTAGATTTTATAAAAAAAGATATAAATGAAAAGTATAAAGCATACAATCTTGCATGTACATTGCCTGAGTATACTTTACAGATACTCGCTGAATCAGATACGAAATTATTTTCAACATTGTATTTGGTTGTTAAAGATTATCAGAATAATATATATACAAATATGATTGTATTTGAAATAGATAAAGAAGATTATTCAAAAGTAGAAACTCGACAATATTCAGAAATTGATACATTACATCTATATAATAATGATATAGAAAATCTACCAGAATTTGACTTTAGTGCATTGAAAGATTATCAGAGTTTATTAAAAAAGTTATCGATAATGAAATAAAAATAATATGAAATCTGAAGTGACCTGTTCTTTTTTTTGAGATACAAATAGTTGTTAGATAGAGCATAAAAAATAATGGCGCTTGATGAAAAATGTATTGCTTTGGATTTCCTTTCGGATTTTGTGGTTGAATTCAAGTGGCTTAAGAGGTGTCAGGTCATAGCCGGTACCTACCCATCTTACCCGAATTTTTTTATAATTACCTCAACTAGTTGGAAAATAAGAGCGAAAAATCCAAATATTCGGGAGGTAGATTATGGCAACACGACTTGCTATTCGGAAAAAGCAGTTAGAGACCTGGACTGCGATTATTCAGGAATGCAGGAACAGCGGTATGAAAACAAAGGACTGGCTTGCTGAAAATAACATATCAAAGGATCAGTATTACTACTGGTTCAAGCAGCTGAGACTTGCGGCGTGCATGCAGTCCTCTGGTCCTCAACCAGAATTGCCAGTTGAATCGGAGAAGCCACAGATAGTCAAGTTGGAATGCGCTGATTATCAGAATAACCTTGATTCATGCAGCAATTCAAGAATAAGGATAAACCACGGCAGCATACACATAGAAATCGATGGCGGTGCTGCTCCCGCAGTGATCCGCTCCATCATGGAGGTCCTTGTAGATGCTGAATGATGCAGTTGGTTTTTCTGAAATATACATAGTATGTGGCAGAACAGATCTGAGGTATGGTATAGACAGTCTTGCCGGAGTACTCAGATCTCTCGGCATAGAGAACCCCGCAACGGCAGGGACGCTTTACTTGTTCTGTGGAAGAAGATCTGACAGGATCAAAGGACTTGTATGGGAAGGTGATGGATTTCTCCTCCTGTACAAGAAACTTGTAAACGGTTCATTTCAGTGGCCGCGTAATGCAAGCGAAGTTAAAAGCCTCACACCCAAACAATTCAGATCGTTGATGGAGGGGCTTACCATCGAACCACGAAAAGCAGTTAAAGAAGTATCTTTCGAATATATGAGCTGATAAATATTTGTGCATAATGAAAAAAATATATCTTGTGTTCCTAAATCCTAAAGAGCTGTCAAAGATCATCAAAATACAAGTCATACATAGCTGTATTAATTTCAGTCAGATAATGGCAAAATCATCTTCAATCATTTCTAAGATAAAAGACAGCTTACAGACACTATAAAAGCATATTTATTCATAGTCATTATGACGAATAAGTGACGCCATTGAATTAGCCAATTCTCAGCATAAATAGTATAATAGACCTCAAGAAACGGAGAACTGTTATGGCAAAGCTATATGATGAGGAACAACTGAATAAGTTTAATAAAGAGACGATTATTCAGCTGTTTCTTATGCAGCAGGATCAGCTGACAGAGATAGACAGGAAGCTACAACTGGTAATTGAACAGCTGGCAGTATCCAACCGTAACAGATATGGAAGATCTACAGAAAAAATGGAAAGCAGTCAGCTTTCTTTTCAGGAAGTAGATGGTGAACTGGTCATCATCTTTAATGAAGCAGAAGCACTGGCGGATGAAAATGCCGATGAACTAACCGAAGAAGTGATACAGAAGAGATCAAAAAAGCGGAAAGGCAAACGTGCCGAGGATCTGTCCGGACTTCCAAGAGAGATAATCAACCACGATCTCAGCGAAGATGAATTTAGAGCATTATATCCTGACGAAGAATGGAATAAACTGCCTGATGAAGTATACTACAGATACAGCTTATGTTATACTTATACCAAACACAATTTGTTTTGCATAAAGAGGTATAACATATGAAGATTCTTATCACCGGCGGAGCTGGGTTTATTGGGAGTAATTTTATATTTTATATGATGGATAGATATCCTGAGTATGAGTTTGTGTGCGTGGACAAACTTACATATGCGGGAAGTCTGGATACGATTAGACCTGTCTTGGACAGGTCTAATTTTGTTTTTTATAAGGCGGATATATGCGATAGATGTGAGATGTATCGTATATTTGAGGCGGAGAGACCGGATGTAGTCGTGAATTTTGCAGCAGAATCGCATGTGGACAGATCTATAGATAACCCGGAGGTGTTCCTTGATTCGAATATCAAGGGTGTGTCCGTGTTGATGGATGCATGTATGCGATATGATGTCGGCAGATTTCATCAGATCAGTACGGATGAAGTGTATGGAGATCTGCCTCTTGACAGGGCGGATCTGTTATTCACTGAAGAATCGCCGATTTGTCCGAGCTCGCCCTACAGCAGCTCGAAGGCGGCAGCGGATCTTTTGGTTATGGCTTATCGTAGAACGTATGGCTTACCGGTTACCATCAGCAGGTGTTCAAATAATTATGGACCATACCAGTACCCTGAGAAACTTATCCCTTTGATGGTGACAAATGCATTGGCAGACAGGCCGCTGCCTGTTTATGGACAGGGGATAAATGTCAGGGATTGGATACATGTGGATGACCATTGCCGTGCCATAGATGCGATATTGACTCAAGGAAAAGTTGGTGAGATATACAATGTGGGAGGTCATTGTGAACGGACAAATATTGATATTGTCAGGATGATTTGCAGGAAATTGGGTAAGCCCGAGTCACTCATAACATTTGTCACCGATAGGAAAGGCCATGATCTGCGGTATGCTATTGATTCAACTAAGATTGAACAGACCCTTGGCTGGCGGCCGGAGGTGAATTTCGATGATGGAATACGGCAAACTATCAGGTGGTACGCAGATAGATTGAGGGGAATGTAGGATACGGGAGATTGAAGGGATGAGTAAATATGTATATTTGTTTGAATTGGATTCTGTGCGCAAAACAGATGAGGAGATAATTGCGGGACAGGCTGCATTGTACGATGAGATTGTGACAAATGGTAATATAGTTGTCTTGACTTATAATCAGATGGTGGATTCGAGGGGCTTTTTCAGCCTGCTAAAAAACGGAGAATATAAAGAGGCTTTGCTAAAATTGTTTGATAGTGGGGTTATCATGATATCCCAGTATGGCGATATACGTACTGTGTCCCAGTATTTGATGGATTCGATAGAGGATGACAAGCAATTTATATATTCCGCACTTCCATTGAAATATAGCCAGAAACGACTTACCGCAATTATGAAGAGGTGCCTTCTGTATTCTGATTTGTCTGAAATATATGAGTACGGTCAGATGGCTTTGGCACTAAAGAAGAATGAGAATGGTGAGCAGTATAATGATGATTATAAGAACAGGCGAGATGAGCTCATAGATATATTTGTTGAAGTGGACAAGGATGGTGAGCACCAGACTAATCTATCCTGGGATTCTATGGCTGAGATATTGGAGAACTTGTATAGCTTTATGGAAACCGTGATCAAATTGAGTATGATGCATGATATATACATAAATCCAAGGGCTGAAGGTGAGTTGGGCTGTTGGAAATTCAGTTCGATATTGGATAAGGTTATACGTTTATATGTTCCGAAAGATAATGTGGAGCTGTGGGGAAGTGCTCAAAATATACTTGATAACATATATAAGCAAAATAAGAATGAAAATAATCGTTCAGTGTATATCAGAAAGCTTAAAAAATTGGTAGAAACAGGCACAAATGTCAAGGGGTGTCAATATGCACAGGCAATTGTTGATTTGTGTTATAACTATGCTTGCGAGAGCAGTATATCAAACGTGTCAAGGCATTATGATGTGATGGATTTAGAAGATTGGGGTAGTGCCTGCCATGGTGAGAATACATTTGAATGTGACTTTTCTAAGCGATTGAAGCGCACGTGGGATGGTGGAAGGAAACGTGATGAAAGATATCTTGTTGATGAGAAAAATGATTTTAAGACATTCAAACTGGGAAAATATAGCCCCCCAAAGATCGTTAATGCTGCAAGAATTGTAGGTTATGTCAAGGATAAACCAGAAATAGATAGGAATTATGTATTCTATTATGAGAATAACGCTAAGAAGGACAAGCATAGAAGAAAACTGAAACTTTTATGTGGAATATTGAAGAAAATAGTATTTGCTATTTTGTGTTTTCTAATAGTGATAAGTCCCGAACTGACAGGTGATTATTGGACCGCAAAAGCTATGCAAAATAGTTGGATAAAACCTGCTGTAGCATTTTGGAATTCGGTTCCTTCGGGTATTCAGACAATGGTTATGCTGATCATTACAGAGATCGTGACTTCGCTCATAGCTAAGATTCCTGGACTTGATGCTTTGTCATTATCAGAATCCTTAGCGGAAATCTGGCAACTGCTTAGGGATATGGTTCGGATTATCTTTAGAAAAAGTAAGGCATATGTGAATTCGGTCATGAAAGGATTAGATAACTCTGAACATTTTTGTGAAGGCGAAAAAATAAGATACACATTGACAAAAGAACTGAAGAGATATTTAAAGCTTTGTGAAGATAGGAATATAACAAATGAGGATTCGGAATATAAATCGTATCCGATAGCGTCCCTGGATACTTTAGAGGCCAGAAAACAGATCCTCCGTGACGAGGAGCTGCATAGCCGTAAATATGGAGTTGTTTACAGCAGCGCATATAACATGATGGTGGTAGACCCGATACGTAAGGATGATAATGAACTTATGGCTTATGAGAGAGTCCTGCCAAATGGAAACGATGGTGTGGTTATTCTGGCGAAGCACAAAGGAAAATATGTTTTGCTGGAACAGTTCAGACATGCAATCAGAAGAAGACAGTATGCATGCCCTCGTGGTTTTTCTGATCCAAATTGTACACCGATTGAAGATGTACGCCGTGAGATTAGAGAGGAACTGGGCGCCGATATCATAGGAAAGCCGATAGAGCTCGGTCGTATAGCTGCCGACAGTGGCCTCACAGGAGGTTGCGTTCATGTATATTTGGTCAATATAGGCATCTACAAACTATGTTACGGTCATGAAGGGATTATATCTACCATTGAGTTAACAAGGGAACAGATGGAGATATGGGTTAGTAAGAAGAAGATAGATGATGGATTTACGCTAGGGGCGTTGGAACTGGAGAGAAGCTGGTGTTTGAAGCGGAGAAGAGCCGGGGCGGAATTGTAATGTGTTATATGTAATATGGGAGAATGGTTACAAATATGATAAGATTTGCTATATAATATAAATTGAAAAAGGCGGAGAGATGTAAGTCTCTCTGTTTTTTTTTAAGTTTTTCTATATTGTATAGACTTTGATATAGCTATATATTACAATATACATATTGTTGCAACTTAAGATTCAGAATAATAATATATTATAACTCATATATAAATACATTGGGAGGATAATACATTTTCAGATAATAGGATTATATACGGAGAAGGTGGCAAAGAATGTCAAGAATTAGATGGATTCATTTTTCAGATTTACATCTTAATTTAACTGGAACAGAAACCAAAAGATTACGCGAAAATCTTTTGGAGTATTTGGACACTATAGTTGGAAAAATTGATTATGCATTTTTTACGGGAGACATTCGACATGCACCAAGTGGAGATTTCCCTTCAAATGCTGGAAAAGAAATAGAAAATATATGTAATGCGATTGGCTTGCCAGAGAAACGTTTATTTATAGTGCCAGGGAATCATGATATAGATAGAAATTGTTCTAAAAAAAATAAAGTTATTAATCGGATGTTAAGTGGGGAAAACAGATACAAGTCAGAAGATGGAATAATACTGGAAAAGGATATTGTTTGTTTGTGCAAGGCTAAAAAAAGTTTTTATAAGTTTGTTGATGGGGTTGACTCAAAGTGGATTTATAAAGAACAATTAACTGATACAAGAAATCCGCACTTTTTAATAATAACGGATGATTTTAATGTGATTCATATTGATTCAACGCTGTTTTATAGTGAACAACGACAGAGAGATTTTGTTGTTGGAACATACCGAATACAGGAGTTGTTGGAAGAAGCGGATGCTAATAAAATGACAATTATAATGTCTCATTATTCTTTTGATTTCATTGAAGAAAATGAAAGAAGGGAATTGATTGCTCTTTTTAATGATCATAATGTTGCTATGTGGCTTGCGGGGCATGAACACAACCTTTTGGCGAGGAGGCAGCATGATCTATTTTATGAATTTCAAGCAGGAAATTTATATTTGGAGTATGGGGCACGAACATGTTTCCTGGTTGGGGAGGTTGATACTGATTCGGGACAAGGTGTGGTAGAATCTCATGCATGGTTTCCGCAAGGCGGTTGGGCAATTTATCCATTTTTATCACTAAACAGACCAGATTGTTCTAAATATAAATTTAATTGTAAGAAGCAGAAATTCACATCACATACTGAGAATAAAAAGGCGGATTTAAGGAATGCAGTACATGATTTACTTCGAACTAATAGAAAGTTGTTTGAGATATATGGACCTAATGAAACAAATATGGAAGATATAACTAGTGAAAAAAAGAAAATATGGAATCAGATTATTAACAGCAATATAATTCCTAATAGTAAAAAAGTAGTAGAGCTATTGACTGAAAATTATGATGTGTTAACAGAAAGAGACAAAGAAATATTTGTAGAATATCAGGCGCATATAAATGGATTTATTAGAAATCATGAGGGAAATGGGCATGTGTTTGATGCTCCTAGATTTCCAGATGATATGAATAAAATATTGTATTAGAAAGGTGGATGATAAATATGTCGTTGACTTCAAGACGTTTGCTAAAAACAGCAATAATATTTTTTGAGAAAGTTATGATGGAGCATGAAAAAGTTGAAAAGATTGATTTAGTAGAAGAGGATGATTACAAGGCGGTTTTTGAGATATATCTAGCAGATGGAAGGATCCTAGTTACTTATATAGGAGATGTATACGTTTTAACAGCTGCTGATGTCAGAGAAATAGTATCTGAGTAT
>ERZ857965.1926-NODE-1926-length-19143-cov-3.638097_pt1 | contig 19143 bp, 17 predicted proteins | sample MGYA00519758_ERZ857965 | MGnify/ENA primary metagenome ERZ857965 (study PRJEB31778, sample SAMEA3449381) | human gut metagenome | biome: human gut; feature: human-associated habitat; material: faeces | place: United Kingdom | collected 2010/2012 ... | reverse complement strand
CTCTTGACCGTCAAGCATAGATTAGCTCATATTTTACGATTTCTTCTGCCTGTGCCTTGCAAGCGTTCATCAGCCCTACTGCATGCAGACACTCTGTTTTTACACATCCCGTCTTAAAATCATAGATGCTATTGATATTTCTTCTTGTATCATCACTGATACCAAGACAATAGCAAAGTGCCCTGTGGTACGCATCTTGATACCGCACCTCATTTAATTTTTCATAGTAGAATTTTTCATATGTTTGTTGCACCTAAAACCATTCACAAATGCGCAAAAAGGACATTCCTAAGTAATTAGAAATGTCCTTTGGTTTCGATGTTACTGTCACGAGTAACAAACTGTTGCACCTGTACGGTTTTGTTGTACTCATTTTTCCATAACACGTTACAATATTTTATTGAAAATCCAACTATTCTTCTGAGAATAACCGCTGTTTGCGCTGTATCATCTCATCGATTCTCTCGATATACTGCCCGACATCCTTGACATTGTCACAGCGTTCGATTCTGCCATCGCCATAGACGCGTTTGGAAATGGTTCCTGCACCGAGTGCCATGATCGTCTGGACCTCCTCCATGATTAAAATATTATAAATACCCGCCTTCCCCGGTTTTGCGTAGCCGACATTTTCGAAATTGCCGGACATATTTTTCTGACGGTAGAGATAATACGGTTCCATGCCCATCTGCTTTGCCCCCTGGGCAGCAATCGCCATCGTTTCGTCCGTGTTGTGCAGCGTGCTGATGCCGTGCTCCAAAATCCACTGGCTCAGCCTGGAAGCCCGCTTAATTGCAAGAGAATGTACCGTCAGGCTGTCGGGTCCAAGCTCCTGTACTCGGCGAATGGTCTCTTCGACATCTTCCTTCGTTTCTCCCGGCAGCCCGAGAATCAGGTCCATATTGATATTATCAAAGCCTTCCTCCCGCGCCAGCCGAAATGCCTCAACCGTCTGCGCCACAGTATGCCGACGACCGATCAGATCAAGGGTTTCCTGCTTCATCGTCTGTGGATTGACCGAAATTCTCGTCACACCATAACGCTTCATCACACGCAGTTTCTCTGCCGTAATACTGTCCGCGCGCCCTGCTTCTACCGTAAACTCCCGCACCTGTGACCAGTCAAGCGTATTTTGAAGCTTCAAAAAAAGCCGCTCCAATTCCTCTGGTTCCAGTGTAGTCGGCGTGCCGCCGCCAATATAAACGCTGTCCAAAACGCGGTCTGCGCAGGCTTCTTTTACGAAATCGATTTCCTTTTCCACGGCGCTTAAATAGTCGCTCACGCGATTTTTCCATGCACAGATCGGAAAAGAGGTAAAGGAACAATACAGACAGGTCGTTGGGCAGAACGGAATCCCGATATAAAGGCTGTATCCTTCCTCATAATGTATTCCGGATAAAATCTGCATTTCCCGTTTGGCAATGTCAATCGACAGCTCCGTTTTTTCTTTCGATGCCAGATAGGTATGCTCCATATAGGCAGCGACTTCCTGTTCTGTTTGTCCCTGTTCCAGAAGCTGTTTCGCAATTTTCGTCGGACGAATACCGGTCAGGGTTCCCCAGGGAAGCGTCTTTTTTGTTTCTTCGGAAAGGAGCGCGTACAAAAGCTGTTTTAAATCGTTTTTAACCGTCCCCCTGTCCTCCGGCGTCTTTAGATTGACTGTTTTAATCCCTCCATTTTCAATCCCTGCGCAGATGGACGTCTCATCAAATTCCACGAAAAACGCCGGCAGCCCGGCGTCACTTCGTTCTTCTTTGGTTCCTTTTACAAAAACTTTGATCTCCTGCTCCGGATAAAAGGCCTTTACCAGAGAATGGATATCATAGGCATATCTGTCTTCATTTAACGTTACAATAATCATCTTTTTACTGGCAGTAGGGATTGTACTGCTTCTCCCTTCCAATTGTAGTAATATCTCCGTGTCCCGGATAAACTTTTGTATCTTCCGGAAGGACAAAGAGTTTTTCTTTCACAGAGCGTACCAGACTGCTCATGCTGCCGGTCGGGAAATCTGTTCTGCCGACCGATTCCTCAAACAGCGTATCGCCGGAGAATAAGAAACCGCCCTCTTTACAGTAATAGCAGCATCCGCCTACAGTATGCCCTGGCGTTGCAATGACCTGAAATGAAATCCCCGCAGTTTCCACTGTCTGTCCGTCTGTCAGCCATTCATCCGCTTCGATCGTCACAACAGGAGGCATCTGGGCAGACAGGTTTAACTCCGGCGTCCGGCAGACTTTCTTCTCTTCTGCCAATGCATACACCTTTGCGCCGGATGCTTTTTTTAATTCTGCTGCGCCGCCAATATGGTCAAAATGACCGTGTGTCAGAAGAATCGCTTCCACAGTAAAGTCCTTTTCGGAGAGCAATTTGAAAATCCCTGCTCCGTTTTCCGCAGGATCGACTACGACCGCCTTTGTCCCGCCTTCCCGGTATAAAAAATAACAGTTTGTTGCGCAGACACCCATCGTCTTTCGCCCAATTTTAATTTCAGACATTCGTTTTCCTTTCCCAGAAGCCAAGCGGCAAATCGCTATTTTCCGATAGCATTGCAAACGTTGAAACGCCGCCAATTCCATATCGGCTTTCCCAATACCTGCTCGTACCTGCCGCCGGCATCGCATCAGCCCGTTGTACGCTCAATATCGATGACGCTTTCGATGTTGCGCAGCTTCGCTACGATCTGATTTAACTCTTCCCTGCTGCTGATCTCAAATGAAGTAGACAATGTAGCAATTCCCTGCTTGTTCGTTCTCGTATTCATCGTCTGGATATCAATATTGCGCTCCGTCAGCGTTTTACTGATGTCTGCTAAAAGTCCGCTTCTGTTATGTGCAAAGATATTGATCTCCGCCATATATTTCTCACCATCTGCTCCAGTATCCGAGGGCTCCCACTCCGCTTCAATGAGTCTGGCACGTTCGATCTCCGGCAGGTTTAATACATTGATACAGTCCGTCCGGTGGATCGAAATCCCCCGTCCTCTTGTCACAAAGCCGACGATCTCATCCCCGGGCACAGGAGAGCAGCATTTGGAAAAACGTACTGCCACATCATGAATCCCCTTGACCACGATGCCGTTTTTACTGTGGGGGCGCATCTGCTTCGCCTGATTGGCATTATTTTCTGCAATGGAGGCAAGCACTTCTTCATTGGTCATCACCTTCGGATGGTCTTTCTCATAAAGCTCCTGCATCCGATTGGCGATCTGACCTTCCTTGAGCGCGCCGTGTCCGATCGCCGCCAGCACGCTGTCCCAGTCCATAAAGCCGTATTTCTTCATGACAGCCGCCTGATATTCCGGCTTCATAATTTCGCCCAGGTTGATCGAACGTGCCTTACAGTAGGTGTTGAACTGATCCTTGCCCTTAGTGATATTTTCTTCCTTGACTTCGTTTTTGAACCACTGGTTGATCTTGTTTTTCGCCTGCGTACTCTTGACTACCGTAAGCCAGTCACGGCTCGGTCCCTTGGAATTCTGCGAAGTCAGAATTTCCACGCGGTCGCCGTTTTGGATTTCGTAATCGATCGTCACAAGCTTTCCGTTGACCCGCGCCCCGATCATCTTGTTACCGACTGCAGTATGGACGCTGTAGGCAAAATCAATGGGTGTAGAGCCTGCAGGCAAGGTCTTGACGTCGCCGGTCGGCGTAAAACAGTATACGCTGTCGGAAAACAGATCCAGATCGCTTTTCAGCATGTTCATGAATTCTTTGTTATCCGACATCTCGCGCTGCCATTCCAGAATCTGACGCAGCCATGCCAGCTTTTCTTCTTCCTGTGCCTCAACCTTTTTGCCGTCGGAGGCTTCTTTATATTTCCAGTGGGCGGCGATACCGTATTCCGCCACACGATGCATTTCATAAGTTCTGATCTGAATCTCGAAGGGCTGTCCGGAGCTTCCAATCAACGTCGTGTGCAGAGACTGATACATGTTTGCCTTGGGCATCGCAATATAATCCTTAAAACGTCCCGGAATCGGCTTGTACATCTCGTGGATTACGCCCAGCGCCGCATAACAGTCCTTAACCGTATCTACGATAATCCGGACAGCAAACAGGTCATAAATCTGGTCGATGGTCTTATGCTGGTTCTTCATCTTTTTGTAAATGCTGAAGAAATGCTTGATACGACCGTCAATCTTAGCTTCGATTCCCGCCTTTTTGATGTGCTCGGAAACCTCGTCCACGATTCCCTGAATATACTTTTCGCGCTCGCTTTTGCGCATCGCGATCTTGTCCACCAGATCATAATAAACGTCCGGTTCGAGATATTTTAACGAAAGATCGTCCAGTTCTACCTTGATCTTGGAAATACCGAGACGCTGTGCAATGGGCGCATAGATGTCCATCGTCTCCCGCGCAATCCGGATCTGCTTTTCGTGGGGCATATGCTTGAGGGTGCGCATATTGTGGAGGCGGTCCGCCAGCTTGATCATGATTACGCGAATATCCTTCGCCATCGCCATGAACATCTTGCGCAGGTTCTCCGCCTGCATCTCCAGCTGTGCTTCTGTCTTATTGCCGGAATTGTCCGCAAGATGCAGATGCTGCAGCTTGGTTACACCATCCACGAGAAGAAGGACTTCATCCCCGAATTCCTCCCGCATCTGTTCTTCGGTCATCACGGTATCTTCCAGCACATCATGCAACAGACCCGCAGCAATGGTTTCCTTGTCCAGTTCCAGCTCTGCCAGAATGATTGCCACACAGAGCGGATGGATAATATATGCCTCTCCGGATTTACGCACCTGTCCTTTGTGTGCCTCAAAAGCGACATGATATGCCTTTTCAATTAATGTGATATCCGTGGAGGGATGGTATTTCCGGATACTTGCAATCAGTTCGTCATACAAGTCCTCCGGCTTGGAAAATTCCTGAATTGGTTTAATGTTGTCGGAACCCGAATGATACTCGCGCTCAATTCGTTCCAGTTCTTCTGTAGAAATATCTGCCATGCGTTCACCTACTTTTTCCATATGCCATAATATAATAGATTATTATAATTTATAATTTTTCATATTGCAATGGTTTCCCCTAAGAAAACTCGTAGATATAGCGTTGTGTCCGGCTCCCGGAAACATCTGTATCCTCCAGATAGTAAAATCCCAGTTTCTGAAGAAGTGCCACAGAAGCCACATTCTTTTGATCCGTCAGGGCATTGACTCTGGGAAAATCCAGTTCTTCCCGGGCAAATGCAAGAATTGCCTGACACACTTCCGTGGCCAGTCCCTGTCCCTGTCTGTCCGGATCGATCAGATATCCCAGTTCCAGTTCCACGGCATCCGGAAATTCCCGGTGCTCGAGTCCTGCCCTGCCGATCAGTTCCCCGGAAGCTTTATCAAAAACCAGCCACATCCCATATCCATAGTATCCGTACATATTGATAATATATGCCTGCTGATATTTTTTTTCTTTTTCCTTTGCAAACAATGGTTCAATAAATCCCGGAATCCTCTCTCCGTCTGCATCCAGGCGCCATGTTACCCCTTCTTTCTGATACAGTTTTTCCAGGGCGGGAAGATCTTCCAGCGACAATTCCCGGATCACGCACCGTTTCGTGCGCGCAATCTCCCACGGCTGGCCATGGCATCTTTGAAAAATCCGCTCCAGAAATTCATCATCCACTTCCTCAAAACCTTCAATCACCATCCAGGCGCCCGCATAACTCTGTTCCGGAAATGCCGGATCTGCATAGGCAGCCACCGCCATATGCGCACGGACTGCCGCCTGAATCCCGGCATCTGTCGGCGTAATCAGGAGGACTTCCTCTGCATGAAGTTTCCACACAGCAAGCGCTTCTTCCGTTATGTTTTCCACCGGAAATACCGGAAAGTCTGTGGACAATTGCAGAGGATTCCATTCTTTCTGTTGATAGACCAGTGCCTTTAATTTCATCCTGTCAAAAAAGGCAGACTCTTTCGAATCTGCCTCTCCTTTCTAAATATTACACGGTTTCCGGTTCCGGATATTCTTCCCCGAAGGTATCCACAACAACTGTTTTCATCACCTGATCTTCCAGCGGACGATCACTGTAATCGGTAGCGGTCTCTGCAATGGCATCTACCACATCCTGTCCCTCGATAATCTTGCCGAACGCTGCATATGCGCCATCCAGATGCGGAGCGTCTTTGTGCATGATAAAGAACTGGCTTCCTGCGGAATCCGGCATCATGGAACGTGCCATGGAAAGCACGCCTGCGGTGTGGCGCAGATCATTTTTGACACCATTCTGTGCAAATTCTCCCTTGATTCCATATCCAGGGCCGCCCATACCGGTTCCTTGCGGATCTCCTCCCTGAATCATGAATCCTTTGATGACACGGTGGAAAATCAGTCCGTCATAAAATCCCTTTTTTACCAGACTGATAAAGTTATTTACAGTATTTGGTGCAACTTCCGGATACAGCTCTGCCTTCATCACTTTGCCGTCCGCCATTGTAAATGTAACTACTGGATTTGCCATAATATTTGTTCCTCTTCTTTCTTATATAAATTTATTTATTCTTTGGTCAGTGCCTCAACAACTTTTGGAAATTCCATAAAATGAGAAGCCTTAACCAGTACGGTATCTCCTTCTTTTACATATGCCAGAAGTTCTTCCGTCATCTCTTCACGGGTTTTCTTATAATGTACCTCACACTCTGGATTTGCTTTTGCCTCGCTGGCATATTCCTCCGCAAGTGTACCCGCACAGAACAATGCATCAATCCCGGAAGCGGCAACTGCCTTTCCGATACTTCTGTGAAGTTCCTTTTCCTCTGCTCCAAGTTCGCCCATATCGCCAAGCACCGCAATCCGTCTGCCCGACGTATGTGCCAGCACATCGATAGATGCTTTCATGGATACCGGATTTGCATTGTAACAGTCATCAATCACCGTCATTCCCTTTACATGCAGCAGATTGGTGCGCCCGGCAATGGTCTGCACAGATGCAATGCCCTGTGCAATCTCCCGGATGGAAAGTCCCAGCTGCAGTCCGACCGCAGTTCCTGCCAGCGCATTGTATACATTATGTTCACCCGGAATCGGAATCTTCGCATCGAAATCGCCCTGTGGCGTATGGATCTTTGCACACATTCCTTCGAGTCCATGATTTTCAATGTCTGTCGCATAAATATCTTTTTTGATATCAAATGCGGAATCCGCCCCCACTCCATAAAAAATTACCGGTTTTCCGTTTACCTCTTTTTTCGTGGAAAGCTTATCATCATCTCCATTTAAAATTACGGTTCCATCGACCTGCAGATGGTCAAACATTTCTGTCTTTGCCTGCAGGATTCCGTCTCTTGTACCAAGATTTTCCAGATGGCACAAACCAATATTTGTGATCACTCCGATATCCGGCCGTGCCATCGCTGCCAGACGGTGCATCTCTCCAAAATCGGAAATTCCCATTTCCAGTACCGCGACTTCGTGTTTTGCGCGAATCTTAAAAATAGTGAGCGGAAGTCCGATCTCATTGTTAAAGTTTCCCTCTGTCTTAAGCACTTTATACCGCTGTTCCAAAACGGAAGCTATCATTTCCTTGGTGCTTGTTTTTCCGACACTTCCCGTAATTCCAACCACTTTACAGGATAACTGTGTCCGGTAAAAAGCTGCAATTTTTTTCATCGCTTCTGTTGTGGAACTTACCAGAATATAGGGTCCCGTCTCTTCCGGCAGTGCATGATCCGAAAGCACTACCAGTGCTCCCTTTTCAAATACCTGCGGAATAAAATCATGACCATCCACACGTGCCCCTTTGATCGGAATAAACAGATAATCTTTTTGTACCTGGCGACTGTCTGTCACTGCTCCGGCAATTTCCTTCGTAACCAGGTCCCGGTCCCCGACAAACGTCCCCTCACATGCCGCTGCAATATTTTCAATTGTCATCCCCGGCATTTTATTTTCCAGTTCATTTTTATAAAAACATCCAAACATGATTATCCCTCATACTTTTTCATGGAAATGGCAATCAGCTTCTCGCAGAGCTCATTGAAATTGATTCCAATGACAGCAGCTTCCTGTGGCAGCAGACTCGTCGGTGTCATACCCGGCAGAGTGTTTGCCTCCAGACAATACATATGATTATTTTCATCCAGCAGGAAATCCGAACGGGAATAGGTATCCAGTCCGATCACTTCGGCTACCTGCTCTGCATATTTACGCATCTGCGCAGAAACTTCTTCTGGCAGATCTGCCGGACAGGTCTCTACCGCACTGCCTGCTTTGTATTTATTCTTGTAATCGTAGAAGCCCTGAATCGGCGCAATCTCAATAACCGGAAGTGCCTTTCCTTCAATCACACCAACCGAGAATTCACGTCCCTTGACATATTCCTCAATGACCAGCTCATCCTCCCAGTGAAACGCTTCATCGAGTGCTTTCTTAAACTCTGCTGCATCTCTGACAATCGTCACACCGATACTGGACCCTCCGCAGCATGGCTTTACGACGCACGGAAGTGTCAGCGGAAGCTTTGTCACATCATCCTCACGATTCTCTTTTTTCATGGCAATGCCTCTCGGTGCAGGAATTCCCGCACTTGCAAACAGCTGTTTTGCCATACCTTTATTCATGGCAATCGCGCTGCTCAAATAATCACTTCCGGTATATTTTACACCAAGCAGATCAAAAGCTGCCTGCAGCTTTCCGTTCTCTCCGTTTTCTCCGTGCAGTGCCATAAACACGATATCTGCCATCTGGCACATACGGATTACATTCGGTCCGAAAAAGCATGGGGACTGATCCTTTCTGGAAGCTTTTACGGCTGCCAGATCCGGTGCTACCTCCGGGATGTCATCTACTTTTACGCTGATTTCATCCGCACGGTCAAAAATTCCGTCCAGATTTTCCTCTTTATCACTGTAACCCATGAACACATCCAGCAAGATCACCCGGTGTCCATTTTCTTTTAATGCAGAAGCAACCATGCTTCCTGTCTTAAATGACACATCCCGCTCTGTGCTGAGCCCACCTGCTAATACTATGATATCCATGATCTGTTTTCCTCTTTTCCATTAATAATAATCCTTCGGATACCGGAACCTTTTTATTTTCCGGCATCAGACCTTTTGTATCATTATATACGTTTGCCCCTGACTAACACAAGATATTATTTTCTTTTAGACACTTTTTTAACAATATCCAGCACTTCTTGTACAGAAAAAAAGAGACTGCTCAGCACTACAGTCTCCTTTTGCACAAACTCCGGTAGGATTCCCCCTTTATTCTATTGCTGCCGGCAAAGCCGCTGCCCTGCGATTCTGTTCCATTTTCCGCACCAGCTCTGCCATGTATTCGAAAAACTTTCTCTCCAGATAGTTTTTCTCTGTGAGATAACTCCCATATTGATACAAAACATTTTTTAATTCTTCGGTTTCCGATAACTCCACTTCAAAAATAAACTGCCTTAACAGCTGCATGCGCTCGTCCTCTATGGAAAGAAGCCAGCTGGCAACCAGTTCTAAAAAATCTTCCCGCTCTATGAGGAACTGCACGTAGCGCCCAATTTTATTTTCTGTATAAATTTTCTTCTTCTCCTTTTTCTTTTGTTTTCCTACCCGAATTTGTATCAAAAACCAACCCCCAATGTCAGTTTCTATATGTAATCATATCTTATTACATATTTGATGTAAAGACGCGATTCGCGTATGCTTTTTACACAAATTATTACTGTATAAATAATGCATTTTACACAAAAAAAGGGCATCCAATGGATGCCCTCCGGTTTCTATGAACTAGCACTCCGGCTCGATCAGACCAAATGTATTTCCTTTTCTCTTGTATACGACATTGACCTCGTCTGTCTCTGCATTGCGGAATACGAAGAAATCGTGTCCGGTCAGTTCCATCTGCACACATGCATCCTCCGGATACATTGGCTTCATACCAAATCTCTTGGTACGCACGATCTTGATCTCCTCATCCTCATCTGCATCGCTGTCGATAAATGCTTCGTTGAAATTGTCTGCTACATTCATCTTCTTGGACGCAAGTTTGGTACGATATTTTCTAAGCTGACGCTCGATAACCTCCTCAACCAAGTCGATAGATACATACATATCATTGCTGCTCTGCTCTGAACGAATCACATGTCCCTTAATCGGAATCGTTACCTCAATCTTCTGGCGCTCCTTCTCCACGCTTAATGTAACAAATACATTGGTATCCGGTGCGAAAAACTTCTCCAGTTTGGAAAGCTTCTCCTCTACCGCTGCCTTTAATCCCTCTGTCAGTTCGATATTTCTTCCGGTAATTGTAATTCTCATGATGCCCAACCCCTTTGCTGTGTATTTGATACAAGAAGTATCATGGTTTCATTATATCATAAGTACCAAAAAAAGCAACGAGTTTTATAAAATTTTATGCATATTTTATATTTTTATTGCAAATATCCATCCTTAACGATATCTGAAAGCTTCTCTGTCGGAACCGAAAATTCTACCAGCCCCATATATCCAGGAGCCACCTCATACTTATCAAAGACAAACGTTAACTCTCCATTGTCGCTGATATAAAAATTCGCATCATCCTTAATCTGCTTAAAATCCCATTCCGGTTGATCATCGTCCAGAAAATATGTCTTACTGCTGTCCTTTTTCATCTGGGCACGCATCTGTTCTTTTATACTGTCAGAAATACGCTTTTTATAATCACTTCCCTCGTGGAATAAATCTTTCAGTGTAATCATCTTTCCGGTCTTCTTGTCAATATTGTATATCTTTGTAAAACTGTCCGAACCTCCCATGGCAATAACCGTATCCACGCGAAGACTAAACAGCCGCTCATTGTTTGTGACAATCCGGTAATCCGAAGTGATTTCCTCATGTCCTTCCTCTCCGTCACTGACAGCTGCCACATCTTTCTTGTACATCTGAATGATTTTGTCCAGATATCCGGATACCGCTGCATTTAACTCCTTTGATTCTCTGGTCAGTGGTTTTCCATCTGTTCCGATGACTTTTACTTCCGGCACCTTGACTGTTGCTTCCATCTGCTTTTTTTCCTGCTTATCCGAATACGTGGTAAAATTCACGATTTTAACAATCGCACCAAATACTGGCACCTGTTCCATTGCATTAGCCACTGTTGGACTGACATTGACACTGATGACCAGCACTGCAACTGCTGCCGCCACTGCTTCTGCCACGCGGACAAACGGAAGCAGGTGACCTTTCTTTTGATTCCGTTCACTTTTTCCGGCAAACGCTTTGCCGGATTCTTTTTTTTCTCCACACGCATCCTTTTTGCCGCGTTCCATACTTTGCAGCACACGTTCTTTTAATTCCGCCGGCACCTGAATGTTATCATATGCCTCTTTGATATCATCTAATCTGCTCATACCATCTCCGCCTCCACTTTTCCCCTTAATTTTTTCAGGCCGCGATAAAGCATTGATTTCACCGTATTCGGATTTTCATGCAGACAATCCGCAATTTCGCGGATTGTCCACTCTTCAAAAACTTTCAGCATGATCACCTTACGCTCTTTTTCCTCGAGCGTATCAAGCGCAACCATGATATCCGTGTCCTCATAGCGATCCTCCTGTCCTTCCTCCTGAACCTGATCATCGCTCACGAACCTTGACTGACGCCGGGTTGCATCTACCGCCGTGTTAATCACAATACGCCACAGCCATGTTTTGATATATTTTTTCTCTTTGATCTGACTTGCATTTTTCATGGCTTTGTATACGCTCTCCTGCACAACGTCCATAGCGTCCTGCTCATTTTTCACGTATGAAAATGCAAGCCGGTAAAGCTTTTCATAAGAAGCCAGGATTTCCTGTTCGACAGCTTTACTTATATCCGGATATTTCATGCTCTCTTTTGCCCCTTTCTGTTTATTAGACGTTCGGATGTCCGGAAAAGTTTCAGATTATCTTCTTAAATTACAAATTAAAGTGCAAAAATGCTTTACCAATTTACACACATATGTTTTAATAAAATAAATCTATATGGAAGGGGTGTTTTTTATATCATTTTATGAAACTATGCTTTTGCAACAGAAACAGCTGCAGCAAAAGCTGACAGACATTCAAAAACAGTTACAACAGCTTCCCGAAGGGAAACTGATCTGCACCAGATGTGGTAATCGAACCAAATGGTATCGCAGTGATGGGCATACCAAAACCTATATTCCCAAAGACCAGAAACCTTATGCCTCTCAGCTTGCTATCCGACGTTATCTTCTGGAAAAGCAAAAGGAATATCAAACTAATTTAGATGCTTTAGCTTATTATTTCCGTCATGACAGTTATAACAGTGGCAAAGCAGAACAATTACTCACTTATGATAGTGCTTATCATTCACTGCTGGCAGAACATTTTCAGCCAGTATCCCAGGAACTTCAAACCTGGGAATCATCTCCATATAACAAAAACAAAAATTATCCGGAACAATTAAAACATAAAACATGCAAAAATGAATTTATGCGTTCCAAATCAGAAGCTATGATTGCCATGAGCCTTTATGTTCAAAAAATTCCTTATCGCTATGAGTGTGAATTAAAACTCGGCAGCATTACACTTTTCCCCGATTTTACGATTCGTCACCCTGAAACCGGAGAAATATTTTATTGGGAACACTTTGGAATGATGGATAAATCCGAGTATGTGAAAAATGCATCAGATAAAATTTCTTTGTATATGAAATATGGGATTTATCCAAATGATAAACTGCTTGTGTCCTATGAAACGCAAAAGCAGCCACTTTCCACTGAGCAGATCCAGCGACTATTACAATTTCATTTCGACTGCCAGTTTCAATAACAAATTATTTCTAAAGGTACTGTCGCATTGGGGCATATCAATAGCAACTGAAAATCGGTAATTCATTTCTATCTTTTGCAACATTATCTATATTTGAAGGCACGCTGGTATCTATAGTATTAAAATTACTTGCTCAGGTGACATTTTTGCCTTATTTCACGCTTCAAATCAGATATTTGTCACCTATAGTCTAAAATCACATCAAAAGATACCGCTTTTTGTCCAAAAGCGGTATCTTTTGATGAATTTTTCTAATATAGAGACTAAACGGTATCCTGCTCATCAATTTTTTTACTATAGAGACCACCGTGGTATCTTTTTTCATGTTTTTACTTCTATAGAGACCGCCGTGGTATCTTTTTCATGTTTTTGCTTCTATAGAGACTACCGTGGTATCCTTTTCATGTTTTTACTTCTATAGAAACCACCATGGTATCCTTTTCCATGTTTTTGCTTCTATAAGAGACCACGCAATATCTTACATCATATTTCTGCCTATAGAAACCATGTCTCTAGCCTTCCAGCTCCTCAAGCTGCTGGGAAAGTTCCTCCCAGTTTTCCATATCTGCCATGATTTCTTCCTCCAACGCATCGATTTCGCCCTGAATCTCTGTCAGCTTGGAATAGCTGGACTGATATTCCGGCCGCAGCAGTTCCTGTTTTAAAGCGTCCAGCTTCTCCTCTTTGACTGCCAGTTCTTCCTCGGCCTTCTTCACTTTTTTTTCAATTTTCGAGCGCTCCTTGCCCGGATTGTAATACGCTTTCTTACCACCGGTTTCCTGTGTGCCTTTGCTCTGCTGAGTGCCACCGTTCTGGCTGATTGCACCGCCTAACGCTGCAGGATTTTTACGATAATCATCCCCGGATTCTGCCGCTTCACGATCCAGTTTTTCCTGATATTCCTCGTAACCAAACTGATACAGATGTGTCGTGCCGTCCTCAAAAACAAGCAGACGGTTTGCTACCTTGCGCACAAAATATCGGTCATGCGATACGAAGATCAGCGTGCCGGAGAAATCTTTTAACATACTCTCAAGCGTTTCTTTTCCCACAATATCCATATGGTTGGTTGGCTCATCCAGCACCAGCACATTCGGTCGACGCTTTAAGATCTTACACAGTGCCAGACGCACCTTCTCCCCACCGGAAAGCATATCAATATTTTTAAATACATCCTCCCCGGTAAACATAAAGGCGCCGAGCGCATTCCGCGCTTCTGTCTCGGTCAGATTCGGGAACTCATCCCAGAAATCATCCAGCACCGTCTTCCGGCTCGAATACATCGCCATCTGCTGGTCAAAATAACCAATCTGCACATTTGTTCCAAAATTGTACTCTCCGGCCAGCGGGGCAAGCTGTCCCACCAGGGTTTTTAAAAGTGTCGATTTCCCCAGACCATTTCCACCGAGGATTCCCAGCTTTTCCCCTTTTTTCAGATCAAAACTGACCGTAGAAAGCGGATGGTCATATCCAATCGCAAGATTTGTTACCAAAAGCACATCATTTCCAGTCTCTTTGTCCGGCTGGAAATTTGCATGGAATGTCCGGGTATCGAAACGATCCGGAGCTTCGAGTTTTACCATATGTTCAATGGCTTTCTCCTTGGAATGCGCCATGGACACCTTGGTTGGTTTATTTTTAAACCGGTCAACAATGCGCTGCAATCGTGCAATTTCTTTCTGCTGCGCATTGTAATCTTTCATCATCTTATTGTAGTTTTCTTTTTTCCGCTCCATGAAATTGGAGTAATTGCCCGGATAACGGGTCGCTGTGCCGTACTCAATCTCGTACACCACGTCCACCACATTGTCCAGAAACATACGGTCATGTGATACCACAACCACAGCCTTCGGATAATTTTTCAGATACGTCTCCAGCCACTCGATCGTTGTGATATCCAGATGGTTCGTCGGCTCATCCAGAAGCAGAATATCCGGCTTGCTCAAAAGCAGCTTGATAAAGGCAATCTTTGTCTGCTGTCCACCGGAAAACTCGGACAGCGGTTTCTTTCGCTCTTCCTCGGAAAAGCCGAACTTACGGATGATTACATCATACTCTTTTTCAAAATAGTATCCGCCGTCTTCCTTGAATTTTTCTTCCATTGCGGTATAACGTGTCACGGCCTCTTCGGAATAATCAATCTCAAGTGCCTGTGCCGCAGCTTCCAGTTCTTTTTTCCGGCGCTCCATCGGAGCAAAGACTTTACGCACTTCCTGCTCAAGCGTAACGGAAGGATCTTCAAACGCAATCTGTTTTAAGTAACCGATCTGCGGATTGCCTGCTTTTGCAATAAAAATATCCTCATCACTGTCTCTTTTGTCCAGCTCCACATCCCCGTGGATCAGCTTTAAGAGCGTGGTTTTGCCGCAGCCGTTCCGCCCGACGACTGCAATTTTTTCCGTATTTCTGATTTCAAAATTGATGTCATGCAGAATCTCTTCATCGGCAAAAGAGACTGCTCCATGGCAGATCTGATATAACATGTTTTCTCCTTTTATTTAAATGCATCCGGCTGGGAAGCAAGATAGCTGACAAACTGCTCTGCCGTACGTCCGGAAATGCCTCCATGACTCAATTCCCACTTGTTGGCCTCTGCACGGAGTTCCTCATCCGGTAAGGTAACCCCTGCACGTCTTGCCAGATGCAAAACAATATCAAAGTATTCTTTCTGTGTCGGCTTCGAGTAATTAATGGTCACACCAAAGCGGTTCACCAGAGAAAGTTTCTCTTCAACCGTATCGGAATGGTGACGATCATTGGAATTATCCTGATCGTTTCGGTCATTCCAGCTCTCTTTGATCAGATGCCGCCGGTTGGAAGTTGCATAAATCAGAATATTTTCCGGTTTGGTTTCCACACCGCCCTCGATAACAGCTTTTAAGAACTTATACTCAATCTCAAATTCCTCGAAAGAAAGATCATCCATATAGATGATAAAACGATAGTTTCGGTTTTTGATCTCTGCAATGATTTCGGACAGATACTTAAACTGATGCTTGTAGATTTCAATCATACGCAGGCCGTCTTTGTAATACTGGTTGACAATGGCTTTGATACTGGTAGATTTACCGGTACCACTGTCACCAAACAGCAATACATTGTTTGCTTTCTTTCCCTGTACAAACGCTTCCGTATTGTCTACCAGCTTCTTTTTCTGAATCTCATATCCGACCAGATTGTCCAGCATAACGGTATCCATATTGTTGATTGCACGGAATGTAAAGCTTCCCTGCGGTGTATCATCAATCCGGAATGCTTTGTTAAGACCAAACATTCCAACACCGTAGTCTTTATAAAAACCAGTCACTGCATCAAAGAATTCTTTTTCATCCTTTGCCGCCTCCAGTTTTTTGCTTAAAGAGCGGACTTTTTCGCTGACATTTTTGTTGTACATCAGATCCTTTTTATGGATGGCCTTATAATTGGAAATCTGGCTGAAACAGTTGATTCCCAGATCTTTTTCGATTGGTCCGAAATCATAGTCAAACAAATCTTTAAAAATACGGAAATCATTTTCCACCAGTTCATTGACACTTCCATCGCTGGCTCCCACCTTTTCACAGGTCATGCTGAAAGGATTTTCACTCATCATAAGGAAAAATGTCAGATAATTATGCCACAGATTATCATCAAATCCATAATCTGTTGCCACTTTTAAAATCCGTTTTACCTGCGTATTGATATCGCGGACAAGTCCGGTTTTATTATATTCACCGGTCTCATATTTCCCGAATACTTCTCCCATCTGTGCAAGGATTGAATCCTCGTCCAAATCTCCATACATCAGCAACTGTGATATTTCCTGATACATTGTATCTCGCCTCTTTCTTTTCTCTTCCTATTTATTTTACCTATATTACACGAAAAAAGGGACTTTGTAAACCAAAGTCCCCTGTATGCAGCTAAAAAGCTACTGTGATCGTTGTTCCTTTTCCCGGCTCACTTTCCAAATGAAGTACCGCATCATGCAGTTCCACAATATGCTTGACGATAGCAAGTCCCAGTCCCGTACCACCGGTCTGTTTGGATCTGCTTTTATCAACACGGTAAAACCGCTCAAAAATACGTTCCTGCTGGTCTTTTGGAATCCCGATACCATTGTCTGCCACAGAAAGCATCGGCTGTCCTTTTTCATAGTACACACGCACGTGCACCTCACCACCTTCATTATTATAACGGATCGCATTCTGACACAGATTTTCCACAAGTTCCGAAATCATGCCCCTATCTGCCCGCAACATACAGGACACGCCTTCATAATACAGCGTTACATTCCGTTTCTGTGCATTCATCTGCAGATTTTTCACACAGGTACCGGCTACCTCATCCAGATCTACCTGTTCAAAACACAGCAGATTATCTTCACCGCTGTCCAGCTCGGAAAGCCGGATGATATCATTGATAAGAGAAAGCAGCCGTGTCGCATTCTGCTGGATTTCCAGTGCAAAGCGGGTCTCCTGCTCCGGATCTACCATATGGTTTTCGATCAGCTCCGCATATCCGGAAATTGCAGTAAGCGGTGTCTTCAGTTCATGGGAAACATTTGCCGTGAAATCCTGCCGTACTTTTGCTGCCATCAGGATATTTTCATGCTGTTTACGAATCGTATTTACAAATGGCACAAGTTCTTTGTATACAGGTTCTTCTATGGTATCTTCCATGTTTTCAGCAAGCCGTTCAATCGGATGCAGCAATTGTTTGGTCAAAAAATGTGCCAGGACAATACAGATGGAAACAATCAGTATCAGTATCAGCATCACAAATGGGGATGCCGCAAGGAACACACTGTAGACACTGCGTGCCTGTGTTGCCACACGGATAACCGTTCCATTTTCCAAACGGAGCGCATAATAGTAATTGTCCATCTGCATGGTATCCGACCGCCGGACACTTTCTCCCTCCCCCTGAAACAACGCCTTCTTTACTTCCGGGCGGTTTTTGTGGTTTGGAAGCTGTGAAATATCCAGATCATTATCAAAAAGTACCGTACCATCCTTTGCAATCCAGGTAACACGCAGGTCTTCCCCGACTTCATAATATTCGGAAAGTGAAACATTTGTATTGTCCGGATCATCAAACAATCCCGTGCCGGAAAGCAGTCTTGCATTGATCTGCAGATCCTTGCGCACCTGTCCCTGAAACAGTTTATAATAAATACCGGTCATACAGACCATGGTTACAATCACTGCAATACCTGCAATCAGAATCAGCCGTAAATTGATTCGTTTCTTCATAACAGCTCCTTACTCTATCACATATCCCACATTTCGAACGGTACGGATTTTGCTTCCCGCTTCTCCAAGCTTCTGCCGCAGTGTCTTGATATGCATATCAACGGTACGGGATTCCCCTTCAAATTCCGTTCCCCACACATGACGCATAATCACCTCTCTGGACAATACAACACTCGGATTGGTCATCAGCAGACGAAGCAGTTCATATTCCTTAAACGTCAGTTCCACCGGCTTATCATCCACAAAAACCATGTGGCGCTCATGATCCAGTGTAATGTTTTCTACCTGCAGGACTTTAATATCCTCGGTTTCTGTCCTCCGTAACAGTGCCTTTACTCTTGTAATAAGTTCCATAATGGAAAAAGGCTTCTTAATATAATCATCTGCCCCTTCGTCCAGACCTTTGATCATATCCATTTCTGCGGTCTTTGCCGTCACCATAATGACCGGCAATTTCTTTGTCGCAGGATTTTTCCGCAGTTTACGCACGATATCATACCCACTCTCATCCGGAAGCATAACATCCAAAAGCACCAGATCCGGCATAATATCCTCCAGTTTTTTGTAAAAATCCTTTGCCTTTTCAAAGGCGCAGACCATATAATTGCTGTTTTTTAACGCAATTGTTTCAATTTCCCGGATGTTTTCATCATCCTCTACAATATAAATCAAAGCCATAACGATTTCCTCTTCCTTCTTTATTTGCGCTTTTTCTCTGGAAGTGCATATTTTCTTGATAGTGCATAAAATTCTTCTTCAAACCATGGCGCTTTTTCTTCTTTTACCACATCCAGATATTCATGTGTGTCAAAGCCATCTTCATTGACTCTGATCATGCATACCGCGATGTTGGAACAATGATCCGAAATACGCTCATAATTCGTAATAATGTCTTCCAGAATCAGTCCCAGTTCAATCGTACATTTTCCTTTTCTGAGTCGATGTACATGCCGCTGTTTGAGTTCAATACTCAGTCCGTCAATCACCTGTTCAAAAGGCTCGATACGACGGGCTTTTTCCAGATCTGCTTCCACAAAAGCGGTGCAGGTGGCTTCCACAATATCTTTCAATGCCTTTGAGAAAACTTCCATCTCCTCTAACGCTTTCTTTGAAAAATGCAGATCTTTTTGATTCATCTCTGTCAGGGAATCCG
>ERZ857965.1913-NODE-1913-length-19224-cov-3.376180_pt1 | contig 19224 bp, 12 predicted proteins | sample MGYA00519758_ERZ857965 | MGnify/ENA primary metagenome ERZ857965 (study PRJEB31778, sample SAMEA3449381) | human gut metagenome | biome: human gut; feature: human-associated habitat; material: faeces | place: United Kingdom | collected 2010/2012 ... | reverse complement strand
TGCGGATTTCCTCGTTCTCGAAAATCCGGTGCTCCATGGCTTTCTCGACGTTCAATATCTTGCCCCGCAGCGGCATGATCGCCTGAAAATTCCTGTCGCGGCCCTGCTTGGCCGATCCGCCGGCCGAGTCTCCCTCGACGAAGAAGATTTCGGCCTGATCGCGGTCGCGCGACGAGCAGTCGGCCAGCTTGCCCGGCAGGCCCGAGCCCGACAGTACGGTCTTGCGCTGCACCAGCTCGCGGGCCTTGCGCGCCGCGTGGCGTGCCGTGGCGGCGAGGATCACTTTCGATACGATCGCTCGGGCGTCCTTCGGGTTCTCCTCCAGATAGTGCGTCAGCGCGCCCGATATGGCCTGATCGACGGCTCCGGCCACCTCGCTGTTGCCCAGCTTCGTCTTGGTCTGTCCCTCGAACTGGGGCTCGGCCACCTTGACCGATACGATGGCCGTCAGTCCCTCGCGGAAGTCGTCGCCGTTGATCTCGAACTTCAGCTTGGCGAGCAGGCCCGAGTCCTCGGCGTATTTCTTCAGCGTGCGCGTCAGCGCGCGGCGGAAGCCCGTCAGGTGCGTGCCGCCCTCGATCGTATTGATGTTGTTGACATACGAGTGGACGTTCTCCGAGAAGCTCGTGTTGTATTGCATCGCCACTTCGACCGGTACGCCGTCTTTCTCGGTGTCGATGTAGATCGGCGTTTCGGTCAGCGGCTCGCGGCTCGCGTCGAGGAACTGGACGAACTCCTTGAGCCCCTCGGTCGAATAGAACGAGTCGTGCACGAACTCTCCCTGCTCGTTGCGGTTGCGCCGGTCGGTGATGTTCAGCCGCACGCCCTTGTTCAGGTATGCCAGTTCGCGCATGCGCGACGAGAGCGTCTCGTAGTCGTATTCGGTGACCGAGAAAATCGTGTCGTCGGGCTTGAACGTGATGATCGTTCCGTGATCCTCCTCCGAGGTTTCGCCGACCACTTCCATCGGAGCCAGCGGCGTGCCTTGGCTGAATTGCTGGCGGAAAATGCGGCCCTGCCGGTGCACCTCGGCCGTGAGCAGCGTCGAGAGCGCGTTGACGCACGATACGCCCACGCCGTGCAGACCGCCCGAGACCTTGTAGCTGTCCTTGTTGAACTTTCCTCCGGCGTGCAGTACGGTCAGCACGACCTCCAGCGCCGAACGTCCCTCCTTTTCGTGGAAGTCGGTCGGAATGCCCCGGCCGTTGTCGCGCACGGTGATCGAGTCGTCCTCGTTGATCGTGACGTCTATGTCGGTGCAGTATCCGGCCAGCGCCTCGTCGATCGAGTTGTCGACCACCTCGTAGACCAGGTGGTGCAGTCCTCTCACCCCGATGTCCCCGATGTACATGGCGGGACGTTTGCGCACCGCCTCGAGCCCTTCGAGAACCTGAATGCTGGATGCCGAATACTCTTCCGGCTGATGAACCTGATTTTTTTCCTCTGTGCTCATAGGATGTGGTTAATAATCTTCAAAAGGTTGAAATGCAATGAACTGCATGTCCGCGCGACGGTTCGGAAAAAACGGCCCGGCCGTTTCGGCCGACGGCGCGGAACAATTCAAGCAAAGATAACGATTTTTTCGCTAAATGCCAAGAATCGACTGCATGTCGATCTCCTCGACGCGGCCCTGATTGAACCGTAGCGTGCGGGACGGATATTGCTGGATGTTGCTGATGTTGTGAGTGGACATCAGTACGGCGCAACCGCGCGACACGATCCATCGGAGCAGTTGCATCAGCCCGTCGGCGGCGGCAGGGTCGAGGTTGCCGGTCGGTTCGTCGGCCAGGATCACCTGCGGGTCGTTGAGCAGCGCCCGCGCAATGGCCAAACGCTGCTGTTCGCCGCCCGAGAGCTCGTAGGGCATCTTGTACTCCTTGTTGTGGAGACTGACCATGTCGAGCACCTCGGCGATCTTGCTGCGGATCTGCAATTCGTTGCGCCAGCCGGTGGCCCTGAGCACGAAGTGCAGGTTCATAAAGACGTTGCGGTCCGTCAGCAGGCGGTAGTCCTGAAACACGATGCCCATGCGGCGGCGCAGATAGGGCACGTCCTTGCGCCGGATCCGGCGCAGGTCGAAACCGACGACGCTGCCGTACCCTTCCCGCAACGGCAGCTCGGCGTACAGCGTTTTCAGAAGCGAGCTTTTGCCCGATCCGACCCGGCCGATCAGATAGACCATTTCGCCCGGGTAGACCGACAGGTTCACGTCGGAAAGGATCAGGTTCTGCACGCCTTTGTGTCCTTTGAATGAAGCCTCGCGGAACGCGTCGTTGGCATGATAGATCGCCGCGTCCCGCAGCTCGACAACCGTGTTCGGATTCATCGTGTTCGTCATTTTGCATCCCAAAGATAAGCAAATGTTCCGAAACCTCCGCGCGGCCCGGGAAAGAGAGCGGGCCGATTCGCCGGCTCCTTTTTTCAATGGGTTGATCCTTAACGGGTAATCGTTCGATCCGATGCTCGTTTCGGGGAGACAGCGCGAAGTCCGTCGTGCAAAATTTCCTGCGTGGAGGATGTAGCGGAGGATTTCGTCGAGCGGAACGAGGGAGGGCTTCCGCTGCCCTTTTTCTCTGCCGGCCGCTGTGAGATGCGGCTCGCGTCGGGAGGCGAATCCTGCTCTCGGCTTGTCCCGGCAGATACGGAAAACGGTCGCTGTTTCTTTTTTGACCGAAAGCGGGAGATTCTTGACAAACAAGCGGCCGTGCCGCCGGTTCCGGAAATTTTCTTGTTATCTTTGGAATACTGACTCCAAACTCTGCTTGCTATGTTTTTCTTTTCCGTTTCGTCTCGTTTTTTGGTCCGATTCTGGACCGTCGTATTGCTGATGTCTTTATATTGCGGCGCTGTTTTTGCCGCCGAGCCTTCGTCGCCCGAGCGCGGCGGCTGGTTCGAGATGCCGCTGGAAGCCTCGGCGGAGCCGCGCGACGGAGGCGACCTCTATCTGGTCGGAGGCTACAATTCGATCGATGCGGGTACGGTTCCTTGGGGCGGGATCGTCGAATCCGAGAACCTGTATGTCGGCGACCGGGCCGGCGAGGTGGTTATCGTCTACGAGGACGGCTCCCGGGACGAGGTCCCGCTCGTTTTCGGCTGTACGATGTGGTTCCGCACCCATTGGCTCGACGGCGGCGCGCCCTTCAAGACCGACCGGGCCGAACCCGAGATGACCGCCTGCCTTCGGGAGGCTCTTTGCCTGAAGGGCGCTTTCGAGGGCGAGCCGCAGTGCGTGCTGAAAATTCGCCTGCGGAACAAACCGGTCAGGGAGATATTCGTCCGGGACAATCCCGACAAGCGGGGCGAGCCTGTTTTCACGGGCGGCTATCTGGTTCCCGCGGGGACTCGCGGGACGCTTTCGGGCGGCGTTCCGGTACGGGCCGACGATCCCTTTTTCGATACGCATGCGATCGACAGCCGGCGCCCCGACCTGCGGACCGACTGCTTGGAACGTATCGTCCGCCGCCTCTATACGTTCGGCGACGACTGCCGCCGCGTGCCGCCTTTCGTCTATCCCGAAGAGTATGCCCTGGCGAGAATCGAGTTTACGGGAGACAGCTACGCGAATATCCTGACCCGTGTCTTCCACGACAACGTGGAAGATATCGTCCGCAACAAAATGCTTCCCGACGGCATGATCTGCGAGTCGTCGCGCGGGGCCGACTCGTGGCGCTACGACGGGTTCGGCACGTGGGTTCCCCGGGCGGAGAGCTACACGAGTTGCATGTACTCGCGCAACCGTCCGCTGGTTCTGCTTTCGATGCTGGGGCTTGGGGCCGAGGCGCTCCGCACGGCCGATTTCCTGAACCGCTGGCTGATGTACTATCCCGAGCAGGAGCTCTATTTCGGCGAGGTAGCCATCCCCGGGCATTGGAGCGTGATTCCGAACAAGCCGCTCGAGTACTCCCGGGTACTCGTCGGGGTAGGATGGCCCACTCGCTATACGAAGGAGCGTTTCGGCGAGGATTTCCAGAATTACGGCAATGCCGAGCCCGACGGTCACGGCATGACGATGATGAGCGTGGCCAACGCCTGGCTCTGCGGCGGAGCTTCGGCCGCGTGGGTGCGCGATAACTGGAAGTACGTGCGCGAAGCCGTCCGGTGGATCGACTGGACGATGGCGCACCCCGATCTGTCGTTCAACGAGCACGGGCTGATGTACGGCGAGACCGAAGGCGGCATGATGGAGTTCACGATGTTCAACAACATGCCCTGCTTTCTGGGCCTCCGCATGTACGCCGCGATGGCCGAGAAGGCGGGCCGTTCGATCGAGGCGGCCCGCTGGAATGCGCTCGCCGACAGTCTGGGCGAGGCGATCCTGCGCTACTGCGTCCGGGACGGAAAGTGGAATACGGAAAAGTTCGGCTTCTTTCACGATCCCTCGCTGACGACATGGGCCGAGTACGTCGGCTGGGATGTCGGATCGGACGTGCCCGAGCGCTGGTACGAGCTCAGTCGCGACACCTACCGCGATGACCTCGCGCGCTACGTCGGCGATACCTACATGGGGCCCCGGGGACTCGGCTACGATCATAACCTGATCTCGCAGAACGCGCTGTTGCTCGATCGGAGCGCCGATTACGACCGCTTCCTGCGGAATCTGGCCCGGCTGTGCTATGCGCCGCGTCTGCCGAAGCCGTTCATCGTGCCCGAGTGCGCGTCGTACAGCCGCGAGAAAGACATGATCCGGCGGCAGGGCGATCTGGGCAATTTCGTGCAGCAGAACGAGACGCTGCGAACCGTGATGATCGCGGCCGGAGCGTCGAAGGCTGCGGACGGCGTTGTCAAGGTGATGCCCCGTCTTCCCCGGGGCTGGAATGTCCATGTATGGGGCGGCGACGGCGCCACGATCGACTATCGGGTCGATTATCCGCGGGGAAGTCGCCAGCGGGCCGTGTTCCGCGTGACGGACAGGGGCGATCTGCGTGCGCTGAAATTCCGGGCCGGTCCGTTCGACTGCGAAACGGTCACGGTGAACGGCCGGGAGTGCCCGACCGAACTGTCGGGCGACGCCCGCTGGGCATGGGTCACGATCGATGCTCTCGAGGACGGCCGCGAGTATACGGTGGACATCCGTTGACGGGAAGCATGGGCCCGGTCGTTCGGCCGGACGACCGAGGCTCGCGATTTTTCGTTTCGGCGGTCTGTATCGGACGTTCTTCTTTGGTCGTTCCGTCCGTTTGCGCTGTGCCGCCGGCAGACCGTGCCGACGGGTCTTAGGCAATAGCCGTACGGCGCAATGTGTACCCTGTTTTTACTTTGTGCGGCAGGGCGCGTTCTTCCCGAAGGGAATGTCTCGCGCCCGTCATGCCGGCGCATGGCTCGCCGTGCGGACGACCGTTGCTCGGGGAGCCGGCGGCCGGCCCGTTTCGGCGCTGGGCGCCGGGTCGGAGTGTCCGCTCATTCGATGCGCAGCGCCATGATGTAGTCGTTCATGTAGTAGCCGTTGCCGATCGGAAAATCTCCCTGCCGGACCTTTTTCATGCCCATATGCTCGTAGAATCCCAGCGCCGGATTGTCGCGGTTTACGTTCAACTCCATCGTGCAGGGGCCGCAAGCGAATTCCCGGACAACGGAGACCGCGTGCTCGAACAGCTTGCGTCCCAGCCTGCATTTCTGAAAGGCGGGCAACACGTAGATTTTTTGCAGATGGAACAGCCCGGGACCCTGTCGCTGGACGGAGACATAGCCGGCCGGCTCGTTGTCCTCGCAGGCGATGTAGTAGACGTGCCCCTGCCGTTCCATCTGGTCGCGCAGGCTTTCGGGCGAGTACATCCATTCCATCATGTAGTCCGTCTGCTCCCGGCTCAGAATCTCGCTGTACGTGGCCGGAAAAGTCTTCCATGCCATTTCGCGAATCAGGGGTATGTCGGACGGCGTCGCTTTTCGTATCGTGGTCATTGCGGTAAGTATTGAGGACCTCCGATTGCAAAAATAGCATATTTTTTCGAGTCGCGCTTTCGGTCGGATCGCGTCTTACTCGGCAGGAGCTCGGAGGTCTTTTCCCGGTCCTCTGCCGCTTTTCTCGCAATTTTTCCTCCGCAGGCGCCGTTTGTCGGGAAAAATACGTTATCTTTGCATCAAGCTTTGTGTGCCGTCTTATCGAAAGACGGTCCGCAGGGCGATCAGGGACTGACCGGTTTTGACAGCAGGCAGAGTCTGATGGTAAGCACGCCGAGCGTTGTGTGGGCTCTCGTAAAACTGAATGCTCGAATTACAAATGGCAATAATAGCTACGCACTCGCTGCTTAATTTTACAGAGTAAAATGGCTTAATTCCGCGGTCCGATGAGTCCGTGGAACGAGTACCCCGCCGAGCGCTCCGTCCCGTAGCGCGAGGAATCCGGGGTATCATCGAAACGGGAATGGCGGTTGCGACGCCTATAAGCGGCCGCGAGATTTCATAGGCTGCGGCTGCGACTGGGTCGCCTTCGGCCAGGTCGCGGCAAGAGGATCAATCGAAGGATAAGCGTGTAGAAAGCCCTCGGGTTCCTTGTTTGGACGAGGGTTCGACTCCCTCCAGTTCCACCGATATGCGGGCACAGGATCGGCCGGTCCTGTGCCCGTTTTCGTACGGGCTGTCGCCGGTCGCCGATCCGTTCCGGCCGGCAGCCGCGGGCTTTCCCATTGCCGGTTTATCCGACAGAACGGTCTTCGGGTCTTTCCGTGCCTGTTGCCGGCAGGTCCGGCGGGACGACTTTCGTTTTTTTCGTTCTTTGTCGCCGTTTTGGTAGACGGGACAGCTTTGGGACCGCCCGGTCCGAAGGGGGCCGCCTGCGTGTATCGTCGCTTCATGCCGTCATTTTCTATCGGAGCGTCGTTTTTAGGAAAGGGCGGTTCATGCGTTCCTTTCCGTTTCCCGACCGTTATCGGATAGGACCGGGCATTTTCGGAATGCGCTCCGTTTCTCCCGTTCCTTCCGGTTCGTGTTCGGTCGCTTGCCTCGTCCGGTCTTTCTGCGGCTCGGGAGGGGACGAGGTGGCATCGGCATGCGCCGATTCGAGTCGGCTTGGGATGTTTTCGGGATACCGATTGTATACTTTCCTCTACAGACCTTCGAGTTCCCGATGTTTCGGTTTCCCGGTATCAAGCTTTCTACGGCTGTGCGGTTTGGGGCAGAGGCCTGATCGAATGCGCGGCTTGTGGTTGCCGACCGTGGCCGGCAGATGTAAAAGCTCCGGTTGCAAATGCGCTTGGCACATGGAAGATAATCGCTTTTTTACGTTCGGAAAGTCCTCGCTAATGCTCGGTCCTCGAGCGCCGCACTGTTTTTCGACACGGCCCGAAAAGTCGGCAGGCAGGTCGGGCCGCTTGTCCATGTTCGGAGAAGATGCGGGCGGGATGCCCTGACGTGCAGGCCGGAGCCTGTGCCGCTCCGCATCCGGATGCCGTTTTTTACGTTCGGCTCCATAAGCGGCGACTATTCGGAGCGATTATGAACTATCTTTGTCTTCCGACTAATACGATATGCCTATGAAAACGGAGAAACCCGGCGTGTTCCGGGCTTGGGTGCTCGCCTCGCGTCCCAAAACGCTGGCTGCGGCTGCCGCTCCCGTGCTGGTCGGGTGTGCGCTGGCCTATTCCGACGGCTGTTTTCGCTGGCCGGAGGCACTGCTGTGCACGCTGTTCGCTTTTCTGATGCAGATCGACGCGAACCTGATCAACGATCTGTTCGACTATCTGAAAGGCAGCGACCGGGGGGACCGGTTGGGGCCGCGAAGAGCCTGCGCGGAAGGGTGGATCGCTCCCCGCGCGATGAAGCGAGGCATATTCTGCACGACCCTTGCCGCCTGCGTGGCGGGACTCGGACAGCTCCGTTACGGCGGACCGGAACTGATCGCCGTCGGGGCCGTGTGCGTATTGTTCGCGTTTCTTTATACGGCGGGTCCCTATCCGTTGGCGTATCACGGGTGGGGCGATCTGCTGGTCGTCCTCTTTTTCGGCTTCGTTCCGGTAGGCTGCATCTATTACATAATGTGCCACAGTTGGACGGCCGACGCGGCGGTTGCCTCTTTGGCCTGCGGTTTGGCGATCGACACGCTGCTGATGCTGAACAATTACCGCGATCGCCAGCAGGACGCGCTGAGCGGCAAGCGCACGCTGGTCGTGCGCTTCGGAGCCCGTGCCGGCCGGATTCTCTATCTGGCGACGGGCTCGGCGGCCGTGCTGCTTTGTCTGTGGTTCGTACCTCGGGGGCGACTGTGGGCCGGTCTCCTTCCGTTGCTCTATCTGCCTTTCCATGCGGCGAGTTGGCGCCGGATGACGCGCATAGGCAGCGGCAAGGCGCTCAACGGCGTGCTGGGCGAGACCTCGCGCAACATGTTGCTGTGGGCCGCGCTGCTTTCGCTCGGACTGATACTCGGCTGAATCGTAGAGACTGCTGTTTCCTGCCGATCCGGGTATTCGGGCTATCCGGTTTTTCTCTGAAAATGAATGGATTTGTCCGATGAAAGAGGGTATGAGCGGTAAAGTCGGAGTATCCGGCTTTCTGTGATGTATGTCAATGGTCTTCGCTCCGTTCACCGGTTGCGCAAATGGTAGCAACAACAAAAGGAAATGGGGCATTGCGTCTTTGATCCAAGACCATACGAGAAAGGGAAAAAGGAAAAAAATCGTTTGCCGGGTATTTCATAAATTCCGAATTAGAGACTATTTTTGAATCATAGCGTTTCTAATTGCTCCGGTTATGAAAAGCAAATTAGTGATTGTGGCATTGTTCTGTCTCACATCGTTTATGAGCCTGAGTTATGGACAAAAAAGGGAGACCGATATTCCGGTGGTAATCGACACGAAAAAGGATTATGGTCAGGGAAAATCGCGCATTTGTCTGAGTTATCCCGGTATCGAGGATACGCTAATTGTTTATCCGCATATTAGGGTTGATTTCGAATATCCATTGAGTGATGTATCGAAACCGATAGTTGTTCGGTCTGTTATTTTAATGGGTTTGAGGGTATATACAAAAGAAAAGGATCTCATTATGATGTTGTTTCATCTCGATCATAAGGAAAATGAAAAACTTTGGAATTTTCTTGATGCGAAAGTAACCGTATGGTATAGAAATCAACCATACGAAGACGTAATCGCAAGAGCAGGAATTGACACTACAGCTTTTTGGGGGCCTCGTATTTACTTGAGTCCGGAAAAGTGATTCTGCATATTTTATGAAGAACCGACTTTTCTCTGCTGCGGCCGACTGAATGGAAAAGTGAGAGGTTGTTTCGAACAAAGACGGCATCGAGAGTTTGGCTTAAGAGCAGGCAGTCGGCGCAGTCGTCGCTCATGAAGGAGTTCATGCAACGGATAAGTCTGAAATACATAAAGACATAGACGAGGAAATGACAAAGCACCAAGTTAGGGAAGACAGGGAGGTCAAGCCGAATGCGGTTGAACGGCAAATTATGAAGGAGTATAAAATTTTAAATAAATCACGATGGTGGATAGATTTTTAATGTCGATTGTCTTTACTTTGTGCATATGCAATACATATGCGCAGAGCGGGAAAGATAATCCTTTTCCGAGAGTTATCGTTCCCGACAGTATAGCTGTACAACTAAGGGAAGCATATAAATCGACGACCGAACTTCGATGTAATGCTGAAGCTAACGTTTACAATCTTATCGATAGATTCAACTATGATTTTAAGGATGGGATATATTCTTTCAGAGGCATGGGGCCCCATTTCCCCAGAAGAATATTTATATTCGATAAAGGAAGACTGTTTATCTTTGAAAGTGAAGGATATTTTGATCCTCAAGGGGTAGTTCATGAGTTCTCACAAGTGATTGATTCATTAAGGCTAACAGACAATCAGGTTATTCAGTATTCAAAAGCAATTAGTGAATATTTAGAACGAGAATCTGGAGAAACGTATGGGAGAGAAATAGTATATCCTTAAATATTAGTTAACAGGCTGTCTATCTTTTATGTTAGACAGCCTTTATTTTTTTACGACAGACGGGACTATACCTCGTCAGTTACACGAAGCAGGGAATCCGCTACGATCCGAATGAAAATTCGGTGAAAGACGGGTTGAATCGTTTGGAATTCAACTATGATTGTCCGTCTTCTTTCCTTCTCGCCATCCCCGCTACCCTTTTCTCTGTCTTGACGAGTTCGTACCGGTCGAGCCTCTCGTACGGCACTCCGAGCGTTTTGCAACCGTAGCGCTTGATGCGGTACTTGGGCATCAGCTTTTTGAGCGCCGTTCCGACCTGCGAGAGCGGCATTTCGTCTTTATTGACACGGCCTTTGGGTGAGCCTGTCGTAAACGGGCGAACGGAAACGTTCCGGCGCCTTCCTCGTTTGAGATATATGCGAATTCGCGACGCTCCGATGCGCTTCGCCGATCTGACCGAAGGGAATGGACGGACCCGTGAACGGAAAGGGACAGGCGGGAGCGGAAAAGACGGAGGTTCCGGAGTATCCGGCCGGGTCGTCTCAGCGTGACCGTCGTCGGGCGCTCCTCTCTTTTCGGTCCGGGGCTCCGATTCCGCGTTTTTCCGGCGGAGCTTGCGTGCCGACGATGAAGATCGCCGGTCGCTTGTGTATGTCGGGCGCGTGGCCGCGCCACTGGCGGACCGGGGCCGTGCGGATCAGCTCGTCGGGTTGCAGGATGTCGGCCGCTACGGTCAGCAGCGTGTCGTCGGCGCACAGGCTCGTCAACTCGTCGAACAACCTCAGGTTTCGGTACGGAGTCTCGATGAACAGTTGCGACTGTCCCTCGGTCCGGGCCCGCTGCTCGAGGAGGCGGATCGCCTGTCCCCGCTCGGGGTGCTTGACAGGCAGATAGCCGTTGAATGCGAACGACTGCCCGTTGAGGCCCGAAGCCATCAGCGCGAGCAGGATCGACGACGGGCCGACCAGCGGCGTTACGCGGATTCCGTGCCGGTGGGCCAGCGCCGTCAGGTCGGCTCCCGGATCGGCCACGCCCGGCAGACCCGCCTCCGACAGTACGCCCGCATCGGCGCCGCCGAGTACGGGAGCCAGCAATTCCGCTACCTGTTCCGGCGTCGTGTGCTCGTTCAACTCGGCTATCCGCAGGCCGTCTATCGGCTTGCCGATGCCTGACTCAGGAAACGGCGGGCCGTGCGCTCGTTTTCGACGATGAAATAGTCGAGCCGCGCCATGACGGCACGGTTGTATTCCGGCAGGACGTCGTAGACCGGCCGGTCGCCGATCGGGGTCGGCAGCATGTAGATCGTTCCGTAAGGCATGCCTTTGCTGTTTTGTCGTTTTCCGTGTTTCCGGGGCCGTCCCGTCCGCCTGTCGCTCCGGCGCATACGGACGGGGAAGTCCGTTTCCTGCCGTTCCGGGACCTATTCTCTTTTCTGCCGGCGAAAAACGGACGTCTTTTGCGACGGAGCGAGGCCGGATGCGGCATGACGCTTTTTCGCCGTAAACGGTCGTTTCGTCGAGGTTTTACGCGTCCGTGTGCCGGCCGACGCACAGCGGAGACGCTTCGCTTGAGCGGACAGGCGGATGCGGATATCGTGCGCGCCGAAACGTTCGGTTCGTTTATTCCTTGGTGTAGACGCGTTTGACGCGGGTCGATACGCTCGTCATGATTTCATAGGGTATCGTCCCCAGCGCTTCGGCCATTTCGATGACAGTGGCTCCGTCGCCGAAAATCGTTACCGTATCTCCCTCCCGAGCGTCGATGCCGGTGATGTCGATCATGCAGGTGTCCATGCAGATGTTGCCGAAGATCGGGGCCTTGCGTCCGTTTACGATGAAGCTCCACCGGCCGCAGCTCAGGCGGCGGTTCAGTCCGTCGGCATAGCCGATCGGGACGGTCGCGGTCCGTACGGGACGGTCTTTCGCCACGCCGTGGCGTCCGTATCCGACCGTGTCGCCGACGGGAATCTCCTTGATCTGCACGATCCGGCTGCGCAGCGTGCTGACGGGCAGCAGGTTTTCCTGATGCACGAAGCCGATTCCGTACAGCCCGATGCCGAGCCGGACCATGTCGAACTGCGCTTCCGGAAAGCGCTCGATGCCCGCGCTGTTATCGATGTGACGCAGAATGTGCAGTTCGGGAAAAGCGGCTGCGATCCGGTCGCTCAGCTCGCGGAACAGCGCGATCTGCGAGCGCGTGAAATCGTCGTGGCGTGCCTCGTCGCTGCCTGCCAGATGCGTGAAGACCGTCCGGACATACACTTCGGGGGTCTCGCGCAACGTGTCGATCAGCGGTTCGATGTCGGCACGCTCGAATCCGAGCCGGTGCATGCCTGTGTCGAGCTTGATATGGATCGGACTGCGGCCGGCTCCGTGACGGCGGACCGCCTCGGTGAACGAGCGCAGCGACGAGCGGCTGTATATCTCGGGCTCGAGCCGGTAGTCGAGCATCAGGTCGAAACTGTCCGAATCGGCGTTCAGCACGACGATCGGCATCGTGATGCCCGCCTCGCGCAGCGTGACGCCCTCGTCGGCGAAAGCGACGGCCAGAAAGTCGACGCCTTGCCGCTCGAGCAGGTTCGCCACCTCGAACGTGCCGCTGCCGTATCCTGCGGCCTTGACCATGGCCATCATCCGTTCGCCGGGACGCAGCAGTCCCCTGAAATAGTTCAGGTTGTGCTGCATGCGGTCGAGATCGACTTCCAGCACGGTCGTGTGAATCTTGTTCTCGAGCACGCGGCCGATCCGCTCGAACCGGAACCGTCGTCCGCCCTTGAGCAGAATGCTTTTTCGGACGAAGCGCGCCCGCTCGCCGGCCTTCAGGAAATTGTCGGTCGACAGATAGAATTCCTTCCGGCAGTCGAACAACGCGGCATGGCGGAATATCTCTTCGCCGATGCCGATCAGCTCCGATATGCCGTTCGCGCGAACGAGCTCCGCCACGCGGGCATACAGCTCGTCCGACGGCAGTCCGCTCTGGTCGATGTCCGAGAGGATCAGTACCTTATCGCGGTTTCCGCTCGTTGCCGACAGGTATTGCAGCGCGATTTCGAGCGAGTTGATATCCGAGTTGTACGTGTCGTTGACGATTTTGCAACCGTTTATGCCGTCCTTGAGCTCGAGCCGCATGGCGACGCTTTGCAGCCGGGGCAGCCGCTTCCGGATCGGCTCCGTGTCGAAGCCCAGCGCGCCGTACAGCGCGAGCGCGAGCGCGGCGTTCGCGCGCGAGGCCGGATCGTCGAACGGTAGTCCGTCCAGCTCGCGTTCTGCCGGCTCGACGCCGATCAGCTTCCGGTCATCGTAGCGTTCCGGGACGAGGCGGGCGAGCAGCGGGTCGGTCGCGTTGTAGACGATCGTCGGCGTATGCTCGAACAGCGTTAGCTTCTCGTCGGCCTTCTGCCGGGGCGAGTCGAAATTTTCCTGATGCGCGTCGCCTATGTTCGTGACGATGCCCAGATCGGGGCGGATCATCCGTTCGAGCCGCGCCATTTCGCCCCGCTGCGAGATACCCGCCTCGATCAGCACGATCCGGTCGTCCGGCTCGGCCATTAGCAGCGACAGCGCGACGCCGATCTGCGAATTGTAGCTTTTCGGACTGCGGAACAGCCTGATCTGCGGCGGGCAGAGCTGGGCGATCCATTCCTTCACGACGGTCTTGCCGTTGCTTCCCGTGATGGCGACGACCGTTCCTTTCAGGCTGGTCCGGTGATCGGCGGCCAGCTTTTGCAGCGCTTCGAGCGAGTCGGCGCAGCGGACGAATCCCGCCAGCGGGTAGGCTTTCTCATCGACCGGCGAGTCGGTCAGAAAGGCGCGTACGCCCCGACGGTACAGTTCCGCTATGTACCGGTTTCCGTCGCGGCGGGCGCTCCGTAACGCGACGAACAGCGTGCCGTCCGGTTCCGACAGCGTTCGGCTGTCGGTCGATACGCGCATGACGGTCGCGTCGGCGCCAAGAAGTTCGCCGCCGCAGAGCGAGGCGAGCTCTTTCAATCGGTATTTCATTTTTTCGAGCTAAATAGGATACAAAGTAAGCGAATTTTTCGCAAAGGTATTTCGCAGCCGTTTGCGGACCGGCGAAATTCGGAATCGCTTTGTTCCGATGCGATGTCTTGTCCGGCGGATTCGGCCGGTCTGAGGCCGGCCGGTACGGAAGGCTTTCCTCGCCGCTCCGTCGTGCCGCGTGCCGGAGGCGAACCGTTCTGTGCGGACGTTCGGGGGCTTCCGTTCGGAGCGTTCGGACGTTTCTCGGAGAAGGCTTTCCCCCGGATTTTCGCCGGCCAGGTCTTTTGCGCTTGGAAATGGGCTGTATAAACCTTATATTTATCGTTCGGCTCGGCTAAACCCGGCTGCGCTTCTGAACAGAAATAGCATGAAGAACTTGTTTGCGCTGGCAGCGGCTTGTATGTTGTCGGCTTTCGTCTCTTTGTCCGGACAGCCCGGATCGCCGACCGTCTTACTGTATCGCTGCGAGTGGAAAGATACGTCCTCCTTGGCCGACTTCTCGTTCGAAGGCGTCGAGCCCGTGCTTTCGTCCGATGGACTCCGGATCGTCGAACCGGGCGGTTTGATCCGGCTGAACCGCTACTATTCGCTTGCCGAGCGCACGGTGCGCTACCATGTGCGTCTCGACTCGGGCTGCAGGGCTGTTTTCCGGAGCGATCAGGGCGACTTCAAAGCCTATGTGGATATGGCCTCGAAGAGTGTTTCGATGGCTACCGATCCCGTCGTCGAGACCGTCGCCGGGTTTTTGACTCCCGGTCACGAATACCTCGTCGAGATCGAACGAGACTATCAGACTGTCCGGTTGCGGGTTGCGGATCTTCATACCGGCGAATCGGCCCGTCTCGAGGCTACGATGGACGGCTCCGGCGGTTGCGGAACCGGGGCGGTTCAGCCTGTAGGCTTTTTCGTCGGACGTCAGTACGACTATTATTGTTTCGGTCTGGAGAGAGGCTCCGGCATGCTCGTGCGCAGTATCGTCGTGACGGCCGCTGCTTGCGACCTGACGTTGCTGCTCTATGGCGATTCGATCACCGAGCCCGAGGGCTACTATCCGGCCCGGGACTTTTCTCGAAGCTGGGTACAGTTGATCCTGGCCCGGATCGGCGGTCGTGCCATGTCCAGCGGGCGGGGCGGAACGACGATCGACGAGCTGCTCGAGCGCATCCGCAACGAACTGCCGTACGTGCGCGCGAAGTACGTCATGGTGACGATCGGTACCAACGGCGGCAATACGGAGCGGAAGCTGTGCGAGTTGGTCGAGTACATTCGTTCGCAAGGAGCCGTGCCGATTCTGAACAATATACCGTGCAACGAGCATGGCACGCAGGTCGAAACAAACGAATTGATCGAGCGGGTGCGCCGCCGTTACGCGATCCGGGGCTGCCGCTTCGATCTGGCCACGTCGGTGGATCGCGACGGTTTGCAGGTCGATACGTCGACGATGTGGCGCGAGGACTATGGGGGCGGCCATGTTTATTATCATCATCCGAACGTTCGGGGATCGCGCTTGATGTATCTTCGGACGCTGCTCGACGTTCCCGAGATTTACGAATGAGAGGCCGGCCTGTTGCCGTAGCCCGGTCGGTCGTTTGGGGTCCGATTCTGCCGAACATCCGGAAAGTGGCTGCTATTTGTGTCGGCCGGGCGTTTCGAGCAGGGGCCGGCCGGAAGCGCGAAAGGGAAAACGGACCGAATGAAGTGCCGGTGCGCCGGAAGGAATCCGGGTTTCGGCTCTGCCGGTTCGATCGGGGAGAGCGCGCATGATTGTACGGGCGAATTCCGTGCAGGAGAGACGGGTTCTTGCAATCCGGCCGGCGCCTTTGTCGGTCGGTATGTTCGCATGGCTGTTTTTGTTCCCTGTTTTCGGGCGACGGTTCTTCCGGTCATTTGACGGGCCGAAGCGCGACGGGTCGGTTTCGTGGCAGGGCACAGGAGCCTCAAATGTCCAGCTTGACGACCGTGATGCCCGCTCCGCCCATTTCCTCGTGCTCGTCTTTCGCGCTGCGGACGAGCGGTACGGTCCGCAGGTAGCTGCGTATCTCCTCCTTCAGCGCGCCGGTTCCCTTGCCGTGCAGGATGCGGATTTCGGAGAACCCGAGCATGATCGCCTCGTCGACGAAGTCCTGCACCGTTTCGACCGCCTCGGCTACGCGCATGCCGCGCACGTCGATCTGTTCGTGAAATTGGAGCCTCCGCTCGGCCGTACTGAAATTCGTCGGCGGAGCCGCGGGGCGCAGCTCGCGGGTCGCCTTTTTGTATTCCGCGTTCGATATGGGCTCCAATCGGTTCAGGTCGATCGTCGTCAGGATCTGTCCGAAGCCGACCGTTGCGCGCTTACCGCTCAGGCCGATCACCTCTCCGACGGCGTCCTGCCCCTTGATCCGTACCTTGGTACCCGGCTCCACCGCATGCGGCTTCTGGAGTTCTTTCGATCGGTCTGCCGGTTTCCCGGCCGTTTTCGCATTTTTGCGTTCGGAGCGGCGCTCTTCGCGGCGGCGGAGCTGTTCTATCTTGCGGTCGATCAGCGAACTGTCGGCCTCCTGCTGTTCGAGCCGTTCGCGGAAATCGTCCATTTTACGGCGGACGAGCAGGGTTTTTTCCTTATCGGCCTGCGACTCGCGGATCGTGCGGATCGTCTGCTCGATCTGCCTGTTGGCCTCCGAGGTGATCTGCTTGGCCTCGTTCTTCGCTTCCTTGATCAGGCGGTTCCGCTCGGCCTGAATCGTTTCCAGTTCCGAGCGGTATTTTTCGGCCAGCTCGTCCACACGCTTCTCGGTCTGTCGTATTTTGTCGCGCTTCTGCTCCCAATAGCGCCGGTCGCGCGCGATCTCGCGCAGCTGCCGCTCGATATTGACGTGGTCGCTGCCGGCCTTGTCCGCCGCATTGCGGATGATCTCCTCGGGCAGCCCGATCTTCCGGGCGATCTCGATCGCGAACGAGCTGCCCGGCTTGCCCGTTTCGAGCCGGAACAGCGGCCGGATGTTCTGCACGTCGAACGTCATCGCGCCGTTGAGGATGCCCTCGGCGTTGCTGGCGTAATATTTCAGGTTCGAGTAGTGGGTCGTGATGACTCCGAAGCAGCGCTTCTGCTCCAGCTTTTCCAGTACCGCCTCGGCGATCGCGCCTCCGATGACCGGCTCGGTTCCGGTTCCGAATTCGTCGATCAGCACCAGCGAGCGGCCGGTCGCGCCGCGCAGGATGTTCTTCATGTTCAGCAGGTGCGAGCTGTACGTGCTCAGGTCGTTGTCGATCGACTGTTCGTCTCCTATGTCGATGAACAGGTCGTCGAACAGGCCCATTTCCGAGTTCTCGGAAGCCGAGATCAGAAATCCTTTCTGCATCATGTACTGGAGCAGCCCGACCGTTTTCAGACAAACGGACTTGCCTCCCGCGTTCGGGCCCGAAATGACCAGAATGTGCTTCTGAGGCGTCAGCGTCAGCTCGAGCGGAACGATCGGCTTGCCTTCCCGCCTCAGGGTTTGCGCGAGCAGCGTATGCCGGGCGTTTTTCAGACCGATTTGCGGCGCGCGCTCGACGATTGGCATCGTGCAGTCGTTAGCCAGCGCGAAGCGGGCCTTGGCGCGGATGAAGTCCATCGTCGTCAGAAAGTCGCCCGAACGGCGAATGTCCGGCAGGTCGGGCCGGATCGCATCCGTGAACCGCGTGAGAATGCGTACGATCTCGCGCCTCTCCTCGTATTGCAGCTCCTTGAGCTCGTTATTGATCTCGACGACCTCGACCGGCTCGATGTAAACCGTCTTGCCGGTAGCCGACTCGTCGTGGACGAACCCTTTGATCTTTCGCTTGTTAGCGGCCGAGACCGGAATCACGGCCCGTCCGTCGCGGACCGAGACCGAGGCGTCGGCGTCGACCAGGCCGGAAGCCTGCGCCGCACCCATGATCTGCAGCAGCCGGCGGGATGCCTGTCCCTCCCGCTCGCGGATCGTGCGACGGATCGCGAACAGCTCGGCCGAGGCGTTGTCCCGGATACGTCCGAACTTGTCGACGATCGAGTCGATGTGGTTGATGATCGCCGGAAATCCGCTCACGTCCCGGCACAATTCCCGGAGCCGGGGGTACTTTTCGTCTTCCCGGCCGCCGAAAAAGGCGACGAGCGCGTGGACCGTCGAGAGTCCCTTGCGCAGCGCGACGATTTCCTCCACGTCCAGAAATGCGCCTATGACGGCGGCCTTTTTCAGGAAAGGCTCCGTATCGACGAAGCTGCCGTCCGGGAATCCGCTTTCGAGCATCAGCGCGGTCCGCATCTCGTAGGTTTGCTCGAGTCTGCGCACGACCGTGTCGTAGTCGTTGCTGAATTCGGCTTCGGAGAGCTTGTCGGCCGCGCCCTGCGTGACGCAGAGCGCCTTGATCTGGCTTTTGATGCGGTCGAAGCCTATCTTGCTTTCGAAATTGTCGGGGTAAATCACGTTTTTATGAACCAAAGGTGAATGAACGGCCCTTTCTGAGAACGGGCCGTCAGTTCCGGTCGCGCCGTCCGAACACCGAGAAATGGACGTAGCGGCCCGGGTGCTGCTTCAGATCGAGAAGCAGTGCCGACAGGTTCGACGAGGCCTGAACGAGCGAGTCGTACAGCGCTTGGTCGTTGACGAACTTGCCGACCGTCCCGTCCCCGTCGTTGACTTTCGCGAGCGTACGGTTCAGTTCCGCGAGCGTGCCGTTCATTTGGGCGACGAGCGTCGGAATTCGCGACTGGCTCAGCGAGTCGCTGAAGCGTTCCACGTTCGTGAAGATTCGGTCGATCTGTCCCGTCTTGTCCCGCAGCGTGCGCGACAGGTCGTTGACGTTGGAGATCGTTTCGCGCAGCGAGCCTTTCTCATCCGCGACGACGGACCGCAGGTCCCCCGTGATGGCGGCTACGTTGCCGATCGTGGCGTTCAGGTTCGCGCTGTTGTCCGAGAGTAGCTTGTTGATGCCGCGGAGGGTGACGATCATCTCGCTGATCACGTCGTTGGCCCGCTGCTTGAGAAACTCGAACTCGCTTCCGGCCACTTCCAGAAAATCCTTGTTGATTTCCGAGAACAGCGTGTCGCCTTCGTGCAGATATGCGTCCGAACGGCCAAGCTCCAGCTCGATCGATTTGCCGCCCATGATGCCGTCGCTGAAAATGAGTGCTTTCGAATCTTTCGGAATGGGGTATTTCGCTTTGATCGCAAAGGCTACGACCACATTCTGCGATTGTTCGGGGTCGTAACTCATGGTGCTGACGGTACCTACCTTGAAGCCTTTGATGACGATCGATGCCGAAGGTTGCAGGCCGTTGACCTGATCGTAGACGGCATAATAGTCGCGTGTCGAGGTGAAGAGGTCT
>ERZ857965.1912-NODE-1912-length-19253-cov-3.546880_pt1 | contig 19253 bp, 17 predicted proteins | sample MGYA00519758_ERZ857965 | MGnify/ENA primary metagenome ERZ857965 (study PRJEB31778, sample SAMEA3449381) | human gut metagenome | biome: human gut; feature: human-associated habitat; material: faeces | place: United Kingdom | collected 2010/2012 ... | reverse complement strand
TAAATCATTCTGCCTATGTAAAAAAACTTATTGTTTCACATTGAACGTATCGTCAAGAACGATACGAATAATTTGATCTTTACTCAATACGCATTTATCCTAAAATCACTAAACCTATGAAAACGATTAATAAACATGTGCACTTGAAACTCATATGGACGATGACCTGCATTTTTCTTTCCGGACAATTAGTGCAGGCTCAAAACGAACCGCCATCTCTTGACATCAATGCTCATTTTTTCTCTCCGAAGAACATCGGTTTGTCTGCACCTCAAGTATCTGATTTTGTCAAATACGGAAATCTGGGGATAAATTACTATAACGGCTTGTTGGATATGGACATTGCCCTTCCCGGATACAAGGATAAGGATTTCGATCTTTCGATGTCGATCAAATATGTCTCTTCGGGATTTATTCCATCAAAACGCCCGAGCCTCGTCGGGCTCAACTGGTTTCTCAATTTCGGAGGCGTGATTTCCCGTAAAGTAAACGGGAGTCCCGACGACGTGAAAGGTTGCTATACGAAACACGATAAAAATACATACCTGAAAGATGGTCTTTGGGCAACTATTCAGAGTATGAAGTTTGACTACTACTCGGCATCCGATCTGATGCACTTCAACGTGGATAGAAACAATGCAGGAGCATCCAATCCGTATTGCAAAGGAGATATCAAATATGACATGGAACCAGATATATTCACATTTAATTTCGGAAAACACAAAGGGAGTTTTCTAATTGATAACCAAGGAAATATCAAATTGTTGTCAGGAGATGACCGTTATAAAATTGATTTAGGCGGCCTCGCCGTTCAGGAGTACAGTACTACGGAAGCGCCCAAGCCATCCTTTATCAAAATTACGGCACCGGATGGATTTGTATATGAATTTGGCGGAGACGTGTCCTATCTGGAATATTTTATTCCCAACAATCCGGAAGGCATAACCGTAAGACCTCGATATATTACATCATGGCATCTAAAAAGCATCGTAGCACCTAATCAAAGACGTATAGATTTCGAATATGTTTCAGTTTTACAACCGAATCGTTATAACTATTTTACTTATTTTCATAGTGATATAGAAACAAATAGCATGTGTATAACAGATCCGTCAAAATCAACAATAAGCAGAAAGGGAGTGGGTGAATCCAAACGATATGAAATGATTGATGACATTCATATTCCTATCATCAGTCAGGTCAATGTAGACGGCAATATGGCCATAAAATTCTTGGTAAGCGACCGATTTCGTTTTTATGGCGACAGTGATGCTCTGTCCAAATGCCTTATTGGAATCAAGTACTATCATTACGATACTGAAATCCGATCGGTCACCTTTTCATATCTCGATAAAAAAGGCTATTTCTTTCTGCAATCATTAAGCGACAGCGAGCAAGGGAAACACACTTTCGACTATTATATGCCAGATGTCCTCCCGAATCCGTTGACTTTTTCAACAGACCATTGGGGATTCTGGAAGGGCGGAGATATCACCCAAATGAACGATAGTCAACTGGGCAGCTATTGTTATAATATTGAAGCGAACAGGGCCGTCGATACGGCATACTTCAACACAGCACTGCTCCAAAAAGTGGTTTATCCAACAGGCGGATACTCGGAGATCAAATATGAACCTAATGTTTACAATGTGTATCATCGAAGAGACAGCCTAAATTTCAATCACTTATCTTTTAAGACAGGCACGAAGGGAATACATGCCGGGGGTGCACGCGTCCGATCGATTACAAATAAAGACCTGAGTTCCATTTTGTCGGTCAGTACCAGAACTTTTGAATATAGGAAACCGGGAAGTGCGGTGGGAAGCGGCATACTTTTGCTGAAACCCAAATATAAAATTTATGATACGCGTTCATGGGAAGAGGAAGGTACTCCCTTATTTGATGGGGAAAAATGGTACTATTTCCATCTCCGTAATTTCAGCCAGAACAGTTTGGTTTGTGCCAATAATTACGGATTCAATATTGAAACGGACGAATATTTTATCGGCTACTCCGACGTGATAGAAAGAACCGGAACCGGCGGATACACTCACTATCATTATTCAACATGGGATGATACGCCGGACAAAACGGATGTTACAAAAAACATCATCTATAAAAATAATACCAGTATTACTGATTACCTGCTATGCGAAAAAACTCAGATGTACATTCTCAACGACATGTCCCGATTTCGGGGAAAATTGCTGTCAAAGGCGCTGTATTCTTCATCGGATAATAAAATTGAGGAAACAATTTACGAATACAATATTGAAAACGCTTGCTCGAAATACAACGTTTCGATGACTTCAACAGAATACGGAAATACGACATATAAGATTTACATGAGCTCTTGCCTGCCGGTTAAAGAGTCAAGTATCGATTCTTTGGGTATTCGTCGCGCTAAATTCTTTTCTTACAATCAGCAAAATCAATTGGTTCGTCTGTATGAATTAGGTAGCGATAGCGTGTATTACGGACAAATTAATACCTATGTAACTGATTTCCCGTCAACCTCCTTGTCTGCAATACATAAGAAATTGAAAAATAAAAATATGATTTCTTTTCCCGTATCCATAATAAAGACGGTTCGAAGGGGCGATTTATCGACCGATTTGGCAATTGATGCCTTGTTGAGTGAATTTCAGGAATTCAACGGCGTCCCTCTCGTTGCAGCGATAAAAAGACTCGAAACAGAAACTCCTTTGGAGCCTAATTCGCAAGAGTTCAACGCGGCTATGAAGGTACAAGAGAAATACCACAATTACGATAAGTTTTTCAATCCGATCTATCTCACGCAAAAGGGAGAAAAAAATGTCGTTTATCTCTGGTACGATTACGGACGGTATCCTATAGCCGAAATTCAGAATGCAACCTATGATGAGGTGAAAGCTGCTCTCGGAGGAATCCCGCCTGAGGCTTTCTCATTGCAAAATTCCGTCAGCGAGGTCCTTCTCGACGGACTGCGAACCAACGTAAATCTGAAAAATGCTCACATCACGACATACAAATACAAACCGGGGGTAGGTATTGAACGAATAACTGATCCTCAAGGAATATCGACCTATTACGATTACGATAGTTCAAACCGGCTCAAAGAGATCTATTTGATCGAAAACGGGGTCAAGAAAATAATCGAATCGTACGAGTACAATTTGGTACATCAATAATCAAAACCGGACTTTTGAAAGCAATAAATAGGTTTTAAACATTTCAACAAACAGTAAATTATGAAAAAATATCCTAATACAGTCGCAACGATATGGTTATGTTTGCTATTCATTTGGCTCAATACCGGAATATCACGGGCCTCATCGTCGATAACGGGCACGATCGGAGGAAATCAGACGATCGAATTCGGCTGCACACCTACTGTCCTGACCAATTTGGATGCCCCTGCGCCTCCGTTAGGCAAATGGACTCAACAATGGCAATCGTCGACCGACAGCGTAAGCTGGACACCTATAGCCGGAGCAACCGGGCTATCGTATCAGCCGGGAGCTTTGACTCAAACAACTTACTATCGGCGCATGGTCAAGATGAACCTCAACCTGGCATATTACAGCAATATCGTGTGTGTCAAGGTGCAACCATTATACGGGGGCAAGATATCCGGAGATCAGGCTATCGCTTCCGGAGCAAAACCGGACATGATACGGAATGTCGAACCGACAAAATCGCCAGCAGAAACTTTTACTTATAGTTGGCAAAAGTCGATTATTTTACCTGGCCTATGGCAAGCAATTCCCGGAAATGGAGAATCCCTTCAACCCGAGTCGACGACGACACCTGTTTATTACAGGCGCGTAGTGACCCATACGGCTTCATCCCAGAAAGCCTATTCGAATGTAGTCTGTATTACGATCGATAATGGCGTTATTATACCGGGAAGTATCGAAGGAAATCAGGAAATCGTGTCCGGAAGCCGTCCCGCTGAGATCCGAAGCACGACTCCCCCGCAAGTCGGGGAAGGAATGAGTTACAATATTTCATGGGAACAAGGCAGTTCAGCTAACGGAGGTTGGACGCCTATCAGTCAGGCTACCGGACTTACTTATCAGCCGGACGTACTGAGTCGCACACAGTACTTCAGAAGGAAAGTCAGCCGTCCTTCGGATGGCAAATACGCTTATTCCAACGTCGTATGCATAAAAGTAGTTCCCGGAACGATCACTGCGAGTACAGATAAAAGTTATGTTATGACGAAAACCCCGTATGTCGAAGCGAGCAAGACGGCGAGCCTCTCCGTGAAAGAATGCCTTACGACTATCCAGTACTTTGACGGCTTAGGGCGTTCGTTGGGGAAAAATCAAGTAGGCATTACACCGAATTATTTCGATTTAATATCCTTGCAAGAATATAACGGAGCGGGTAACGAATCGAAAAGCTGGCTTCCCATTATAACTACCGGCAACGGTTCTTTCCCGAATCCGGTGTCCTACCATCTGTTATCGGTGGGCTTTTACGACGATAATTATGCCTATAAGGAAACCGAGTACGAGAAAAATCCATTGAGCAGAGTGACCGGGAACCATGGACCCGGATCGAGCTGGGTAGGCAAGTATATGAAGACCGATTATACGACTAATTACATGAATTCCAGTCTATTTGATGAAGACTTCGAGATCATTACGGATCAACAGCGGGAACTGATGTGCTGTCTCTATGTGGAAGAATCGAACAAACTGAGGAAAAAAGGCTATTACCCCAACAGAGATCTATATGTAGCCAAATATACGGATGAGGACGGCAACTATTCGTTCGAGTTTAAGGACAAGCAAGGGCGTCTGGTTTTGTCCCGACAAGTGAGCGGAGGCGCTCGATTCGATACCTACTACGTTTACGACGATATGTCTAATTTGCGTTTTGTTTTGCCTCCGATGGCCTCGGACTCGCTGGATGCTACGGATGTTTTGTGGGATGAGACGACTTCCAAATTCATCGACGGATACGCCTATCTCTACCGCTATGATAAACGTCAACGGTGTACCCAAAAGAAACTTCCGGGCGCCGACTGGATCTATTACGTATACGATAAAGCCGACCGGCTGATTTTTACGCAGGATGGCAATCAGCGTGCTTCCAACCCGAACGAATGGACATTCTCGATTCCCGATGCGATGGGACGTACCGTCCTGACCGGAACGTGCGAGACGTATAACGGGAAGCCGATTGCGCCGGGATGCTTGGACGAGGCGGTCGTAACCGCTTCATACGAAGAGTCTGCGAGTACGCCGGATTACATGGGTTATGAACTGGCGAATTTTACATTGGGCGGGACCAAACTGCTGTCTGTGGATTATTACGACAGTTATGATTTCATAACGGACCCTGTCGTCGGGCAAAATTTTTCCGGTGTCCGGTATTCTGCTATCATTGGTTTCGATACCAGAAACGCGACGGCAAACCAGAAAGGACTATTGACCGGCAAGGTAGTCTTCCCCTTGGACGATGCGATTCAGGAGACCTGTGAACAGATATACTATGACAGCCGTAAACGTATCGTGCAGTCCGTTCGGCGAAATCATCTGGGAGGTATCAGTCGGCATCTCTATAAATACGATTTCGCAGGCAATATACTTGCCGAACGGGAGATACATCAGACCGCAGCGAATTCGCGGGAGGACGTGCTCGACCGCACCTACCGATACGATCACGCGCGCCGTTTGATCGGCGACAGTACGGTGTTGAACAACGGAACACCTGCCGTAGTTACCTATGCATACGATGAACTGGGCCGTCGAAGCGTGAAATGCTACGGTTCTGGCACGGGTATTCTGACCGAAAGCTTTGCATATAATATTCGCGGCTGGCTCACGCGACAAACAAGCTCGGTATTCGATCAAAGGCTATACTATCAAGATCGTTCGTCTCTCGATCCGACTCATCCGGTCAGCTATTCGGGTAATATTTCCGCGGTAGAATGGCAACGCGACAGCTCGAATTCGGTGGCTTACCTGCTGTGTTACGATGCTCTCTGTCGGCTTTCAGGAACGAATCGCTATGCCAATGGTGTACTCGACAACCGGTTCGGCGAGACGAATGTCCAGTACGATAAGAACGGCAATATCACCCGTTTGGACCGATATTCGCCAATATCGTCGGAAAAGCTCAAATATCTGTATACTCCGGGTTCCAATCAACTGCAAGCGATCGTAGGCTCAGGTTCCCTCTGCGGATTCGCTTATGACGCGAACGGTAATATGGTCGAAGACGGCATGCAAAAAGTGACGGTGTCATACAACAAATTGAATCTTCCTGCCAGATTTGCGAATGCGCCCCGAAGTGCAGCTCGGAGCGTCTCGAACGGCAACCTTCCCGAGATAGCCGTCCCCGGTGCAACGCGAGCTCTCTATTGCTACGCGGCCGACGGAGAATTGAAACGAGTGGTAGACGGTTCGGACAAAGGACTTGAATATCTCGGTTCTTTAATCTATATTCGTAATGGGAACGTACTGACGCTGGAAAGCGCGCCGTTCTCGGAAGGACGTATCAAACCGACATCCGGAGGACAAGAAGTGAATTACCATGTAACCGACCATTTGGGCAGTGTGCGTAGCATCGTTGACGATCAGGGGAAAGTCAGGGCGACGCATGATTACACTCCGTTCGGAAGCGGGGCCTCGCTGAGTATGAGTCTGACCGGGAACGATCGTTATCGGTTTAACGGCAAGGAGCTACAGAGTTTTGTCGATCTTGACATGCTGAACTACGGCGCCCGAATGTATAATTCGGGTCTGTGCCGCTGGAGCGTTCCGGACCCTAAATCGGAAAAATATTACTCGCAAAGTCCGTACTCTTTCTGCGCGAACAATCCGTTGAAATATGTCGATCCGGATGGCAAGATGTATGGAATCTTCGTTGGGCAAAACGGGAAAGTCGTCGGGAATGACGGAATAGACGACAGTCGGGTGTATGCTCTTAAAACGACCGAATCAAAATTTGCAAACGATGTTGCTGGCGCCGGCCTTTCACGGGAAGCTTTAGATGCAACGGTAAAGTTCATCAAAAAGAATTCAGGTAATGCATCGGAATTTCGGTCGAACAGCATCGCCTATGATAACAGTATTGAAATCGAAGGTTCGGCAACCGTTCGAAGAGCCATGATAGACATTATTGAACAAGATAACAGTCGAGGAGGGACTTCTGATCAGAACAATAGGGAATATGGCGGAAGTGTTAACGGAGGCATTGTTGAAGCCGCTCCCCCTGGTCCTGTAAGTAATCCTAAAAAGAATGGTTTAGCGACGATCACGCTGTCGACACAACAGAACACATCCGCTAAATTTCACAGTCATCCGAGTGGAACCAGAAATGAAATAACTCGTTCAGGCATAGGCACTACAATCAATACTTTTTTCTTTACGCAATCTCCGTCTCCGGATGATATCATCAACGCAGGGTCGATTACGAATTACGTATTTGGACGGGCTGACGGGATGGTTTATATTTACAATGCTCAAGGGGTACAGGCTGTCATTAATTACAAAAACTTTATAAATTTCGACAAATGAGAAAAAGTATTTTGTTTCTATGGATATTATTGTTACTCGACACGGGGGACTGTTGGGGACAAGATGATTACTTGAATGAAAATAGTCCTTACTATAAAGCCTTACAAGCCTACGTGAATCGATGTTTTGTTAAACCGGCAGGAGAAATATTAACTGAAGCACCGGTTAGGATTGCATCTGAATTACCTGTAACCATTGACGAAGTTACATTTATCGATATGCAGCAACCTGATTTGAAAAAGAAAGTGAATAAACTGAAACAAGAAGGACATAAAGATTATGCCCAGGCCATCTCACTCTCTCCGGTAAAAACCTTTGGTGACACATTAAGTGTTCATGTCGATCAAATAACTTTGTCATTTAGAGGGAAGAGGCTTTTTACAGGTACAGGGAGTGCCTTGATCGTTGATTTTTTGTATGATCGAGAGAAGAAAACCTATGTTATTATTGATATTCGTTGGCAAGGTATTTAATAGATTTGAAACAGAAGGCGGCCATACCGGGCCGCCTTCTGTTTCAAATCCGTCAATTCGGATGGGACGGAATGGTATAAACATCCAAATGGAAGTTATCAATTCCAATCAATTTATATTTATATAATGATGAGAGCGATTTATTTCTATTTTGATGATGAATGCAATCGTTAGTAACCGTGCTGATACACTTTTCATGCCTCGGTATTTAGATATTAAACTTCCGACTCCGTTCGAGATTAACTTTTAATGATCAACTTTATTGAAGCTGCCCAAGGGAACTATAACGAAAGTGACAACTACGGTAAAATAATGAACCCGGACGGTACGTATGGTATCAAGGAAGCTTCCATAGTCGTATATGAAGGAACGATAAAAGAACAATTGGAACAAGGAAACGGGAAACATCGCGGTTTGACTTTGGATCAAGCGATCGGAGCAGTGGTCGGTCATGAGGGAGTTCATGCGACAGATAAATCCGAAATACATAAAGACATAAAGGCTGAAATGCAAGATCGATTACGCGATGACAGAGAAACAGTGCCCAATCGGATCGAGCAACAAATTATTAACGAGTCAAAAACATTAAATAACCCGTTATGGTGGATAGGTTTATAATGCTAATTTTAGCTATGGCAGTGTGGAATGCTTCTGCACAAAATGGAGAAGAAAATCCCTTTCCCCGCGTGACCGTACCCGACAGTATAGCTGTAAAATTAAAAAAAGCTTACGAAACATCGTCAAAACTTAGAAGTAATGCTGAAGCTAACGTTTACAATCTTATCGACAGATTCGATTATGATTTTAAAGATGGGATATATTCTTTCAAGGGCATGGGTCCCCATTTCCCCAGAAGAATATTCATATTCGACAAAGGACAGTTATTTATTTTCGATAGTGCTGGTTTTAATGAACCACAAGAGGTTATTCGAGAATTTTCACAAGCAATAGATTCTTTGAATCTGTCACCAGATCAAATTGTTCAATATTCAAAAACGATTAGTAAATACTTAGAACAAGAATCTGGGGAAACGTATGGGAGAGAAATGGTCTATCCTTAAATATTAGTTAACAGGCTGTCTATCTTTTATGTTAGACAGCCTTTATTTTTTACGACCGACGGGACTGTGCTTCGTCAGTTACACGAAGCAGGGAATCCGCTATGATCCGAACGGAAGTTTGGTGAAATCCAGTCTGGAATCGTTTGAAATTCAGTTATGATTGTTTAAATTTGATGCAGACGGCCAAAACCGTCTCCGGAGCGCCTAAGGTGCTGTTCACCCGCGGTTCGGACGGAGAAAAGCTCTCGGCGAAAGCCGGAGCCAACGGGTTCGAGTACTCGTTTTTTTTGATATACACTTATCGCAGCGGGATTCTCGACCTCGCACAAGCGGTGGGACGATTCAGTCGGCAGGCGTAAACTACTTTATCCGGGAGGAAATAAAGGAACTATTTCCCGGATCGTGAAAGGGACTAAAGAAGACTCGACGGTTCTGCATAGGCTCCCGTTGCACGTGATTTGTATGAAAAAACTTTAGCTGGGGACTGTCCAATATTTTGTGTAAACGATAATTCGGGTCGGGGTTTAGAGGATTGCTAAATCCCGATTCTGTTTTCAATATAGCTATAAACTGGTTCATTACCCCCCCAGTTTTGGATGGGTGCTGGAATACGGCGCGGATAGTATCGGTGAAGCCGTTCAGATTATCTGTGACGATAATCAGAATATCCTCTACTCCGCGAGCCTTAAGATCGGTCAGAACCGACATCCAGAACGATGAGGACTCCGTTTTGCCGACCCACATTCCCAGCACCTCCTTATAACCCATTTGGTTGAGGTCGATACACAGGTAGACCGTCTTGTTGATGACCTTGCCAGACTCCCTGACCTTAAATACGATCCCGTCCATCCAAACAAACCATATAAAGACTCTCCAGTGGCCTGTTCTGCCAATCGGCGGCGGCTTGGGTGACTTTGTTCGTGATGATCGAAATGGCCGACAACGAGAGGTTGATCCCATAGATATCTCGAAGCTCGTCTTCTATATCCGATACGCTCATTCCTTTGGCGTAAAGCGAGATGACCAACTTCTCGATAGACAATCCGCGACTCTGGTGCTTGGGAAATCACCACGGGCTCGAACTCCGAACGTCGGTCGCGGGGAATCCGGATCACGCTATCGCCGTACTCGGTCTGAATCTTCTTGGGAAATAAGCCGTTGCGTGAGTTACCCGTATTGTTGCCATCGGCCGAATGCTTTTCGTAACCCAGATGGGAGTCCATCTCGCCCTGAAGCATCTGCTCCAAGACCTGTGAATGCAACTCCTTGAGGAACTTGCTTACATCGGCTTCAGTCTTGAACTGACTTAAAAACTCTTTGCTCAGCAGTTCCGACGGAACCACCTCTCTCTTCTTTGACATAACACTGTCCATAAAATCAATCTTTTAAAATTAGTAAAAAATAATGCGGATCTTCAGACCCGGATTACCGTTTACACAATTTAGTGGACAGTGTCTTTAGCTGATTCGACAAAAACATTATATTACATATTTCTCCTTCTCACTATTCCCGCCACTCCTTTCTCCGTCTTGACGAGCTCATACCGGGTCGAGCCTCTCGTATAGCTCTCCGAGCGTTTTGCAGCCGTAGTTGATACGGTACTTGGGCATCAGCTTCTTGAGCGCGGTCCCGATCTGCAAGAGCGGCACTTCGTCTTTTTTTGACCATGTTCATTGAGTCATGCCATCGACGATTGTTCTATGAGTACGAAGGGAATCAGTTGAGTTATCTGACCGAGCGTGCCACGGCTTCCGGGACGACGAACGACGTGTACGTTCCCGGTCCTACTGCGCGGATGGGCTATAGCTACGACTCGAACGGCAACATGACGAACGATTAGAGGAGGGCTATTCGATCGGCTTCATATTGAAACACAAGGAAAACAATTTGAGAATAATCGTCGTAACTTTACCGGACCTTTCTCCTTTGCCCCAAGGCGACAGGAAAAATTACAACTTTTCCGATTCCACTATGACTCGAAACGAAAAATCAGGAGCTGCCGGTCCCCCGGTCACCGGAACTTCGGCAAACATGCTATTCAGAAAAGCCGGACCCGGCGACTGCGCCCAAGCGCAGGAGATCATTCGCCTGGCCCGAGAGCGAATGGGGCGGCAAGGCAACCCGCAATGGCAAGACGGATACCCGGCGGACGAAGACGTCAGGCACGACATCGAAGCGGGCAACGGCTACGTACTGTGCCTGCATAACCGTCCGGTCGTTTACGGCGCAATCCTTTTCGACGAAGAACCCGCATACGGGCCGATCGAGGGCCGGTGGCTCAACGACCGGCCTTATGCGGTCGTACACCGGCTCGCCGTACACGAAGCGTTCGAGCGAAAGGGACTGGCCGGACTGTTCTTGCAGCAGGCCGAGCGGCTGTGTCTCGACAAACATTTGCTCGACATCCGAGCGGATACTCACTCCGCCAATGCCGCTATGCGCGGCCTGCTGGAGCGCTCGGGTTATGTCTTCTGCGGAGAGATACGGCACAGGGGAACACCTCGCCGAGCCTATCACAAAACCCTCGATTAAGAGATACGAAAAGCGGCGGAAAGAATATTTCCGCCGCTCGGCAATTGTCTGGTCCCGACGCTATCGGGCGCAAGAGTCGCCATGCTTGTGAGCCGAGAAGGCGCAAAGCATCCACACCGTCTTTTCCTGCTCCTGCAGATAGTCGGTCATCATCGAGACGGTCACCTCGTCGCCCGCCTCCGAAGCTTGGGCGAGCAGCTCGCGCTCGCGACCGATCAGATACTTGTAGGTATCGAGCACATGGCCGATAGCCTCGCCTCCGCACGACACGCCGTCGATCTCGCGGACCTTGGCGATCTTCAGGTATTCGCCGAACTTGTTCGAGGGAACGCCGCCGAGCATCAGAATACGCTCCGCGATCTGGTCGATCTTTTCGGCCATGTCGTCATACATTTCTTCGAACTTGCTGTGCAACACGAAAAATCCGTGTCCCTGAATGTTCCAGTGAAAGCCGCGGAGATTCATGTAATGAACCTGAAAGTCGGCGAGCAGCTGCTGCAACGATTGAACCAGCTTACCGGCTGCGTTCTCATCGAGATGAAGATAATCCAACGTTTTCATAATGGTTATTTTTAGTTGTTAATGATTCTTTTCTTTCGTTGAGACAAAGATACGACAAGCATAAACATAAATCAAATCGATAATTTTTATATTACAATAAAATATAATTATACACAAAGAAAACCTCATCCGGCGTATGTTCGGACCATGCAAAAAAGATACCGGTCGAGGACGAGTCCTCGAGAGATTTTACGCATCGATCTCGTCAGGGGTGGCGAAATCTTTTCCAGCGATACAAGAATCGGATTCCGGTCACGATCAGGGCGGAAGACAAGCCGATATAGAAAACCGAAACGAACGAATCGGAAAACAGTCCGAAGGAGCGGGCTGCCGCTCCGAACGCAATCATCGCTCCCATCACGATCCATCCTTTGATATCGAAAAAGGAGAACGGACAACTCCGTCCTTCCTTGCTCTCGATCCGGTTCGCGTGTCTGAAATAAAGCCTTTTAAAAACAAACAGGTAGAATAGCAAAAAGACGGCAGCCGCAGCAGCCGCACCGAAAGGCCACGACGCCCCGCCACTTCTCCATGCCTCGATACCGACCCGCAGGACATTGGCTCCCGCCGTGATCCAAACGAGCCCGGCAAAAAGCAAAAGTACCCGGCTGTTCACTCTGAAAAATTTCATGATTTCCAATGATTGCGGACGACCGTTTCCGATCCGGCAAAGGTATGTCAAAAAGAATGCAAAACCGCCGGATGCACGTCAGATTCCGGTCGTCCTGTTCGCGATACGGAAACGAATTCCGGAAAAATATCCGGATTCCACACAAAAAAAAAACATACTGATAAAGAGAGCCATACGGCTATTTCTCAAAATTGCCGTTCCCTGAGAATCCCGTACCGGTTGTAACCTAACGGGTCCCGCTGCGTCATAATGTCAGAAGACCGATCGATCGTTCATGTGTCTAACTTAAAAAGAAACTGCAATGAAAAAGATTCTCTTGACCCTCATGGCCGCATGTGCTGTATTTTCTTTCGCCTCGGCACAGGAAACCGGTTTCGGATTCGGTGTGAAAGCCGGCGTGAATATCTCGAATCAGACGCTGGACGACGCAGCCAAGTACAAAGCCGGCTTCACCGGCGGCATATTCGCCGACTACCGCACTTGCAACTGGTTCGCCGTATCGGTCGACGTACTCTACTCGCGTCAGGGCAGCAAGATCGAGAACTCCGACATCAAACTGCGCACGGATTACCTGAACATTCCCGTTCTCGCCAATTTCTATCTGACGCGCGGCATGGCGCTGAAAACCGGCGTTCAGCCCGGCTTCCTGCTGGCGGCCAAAGCGAAAGAAGGCGACGTCAAAGTCGATGCCAAGAACATATATAAAACGTTCGACTTGTCGATTCCGGTAGGTCTGTCCTACGATTTCAAGTTCGGTCTGATCCTCGACGCCCGCTACAACATCGGCGTAACGAATCTGGCCAAGAACGCAGGTTACACACGCAACAGCGTATTTGCTGTCACGGCGGGCTGGCGATTCTGACCCTTTCTTCTTTTGCACGTTTTGCACGGCGTCCGGCTCTTTTCGGGAGAGCCGGACGCTTTCGTTTCCGGCAAATCATTTTTCCCGGCACGGCACGGACAAACGGAAAAATCGCTAACTTGAAACCATAAAAACAGGCGAGACATGATAACGCACAATACGGAAAAACAACGGTTCGAACGAACCGAAAACGGACTGACAGCCGTCGTCGAATACCGTCAAAGCGAAAATGAGATCGAACTGACGCACACCTTCGTCCCGCCACCACTAGAAGGGCAGGGGATCGCAGCCTCTCTTACCCGGGCCGCCCTCGAATACGCGCGCGCCGAAAACCTGCGGGTCCGGCCGACCTGTTCCTATGCCAGAGCCTACATCCGCCGCCACCCCGAGTACGATGATCTGGTGCGATAGCCGGAGTCCCCGGATTACGGTCGCCCGGCCCCGGCTAAAACGTCTTCGCGCTCCTGCGAGTCGAAGAACCGGCGGAAAAAGAGCATGTGATACTCGACGGCCTCGCGCCAATAGTCGTGCGTATGTCCGCCGGGCCGGACGATATACTCGTGCGATATGTGTCTGTACAGCATCCGCTCGTGCAGCTGCCGATTGACTTCGAAAAAGTAATCCTCCGTCCCGCAGTCGATCACGATGGCCAGCTGACCGGGCTGCAGGCTGTAATCGACAGGCCGGGCCTCCTTGGAAGCAATCTCCCGGTTACGGTCCGTGAACGGTACGACGCGATACAGCTGCTCGATCACCGTATGCTCGTCCCACAAGCGCGGATTTTCGGAATAGGGTCCGAGCTGCTCGCTGATCTTCCAGTTGTTCGGAAAGGGCCGAATGTCGACGCCGCCGCTCATCGATCCGCATGCTCCGAAAACGTCGGGATGCCGGAACGCGAGCCACAGCGCGCCATGACCGCCCATGCTGTATCCCGTGATCGCCCGTCCACACCGCGAGCGTACCGTTCTGTAAAGGGAGTCCACACAGCTCACCAGCTCCGCGCTCACATAAGTTTCATACCGGCTTCTCGGATCGACCGGACTGTCCCAGTACCAGCTCGAAGCGCCGTCCGGACAAACGATGATCGTCCCGTACGCCGTAGCCGTGCGGGGAAGCTCGGGCTTGGTTTTACGCAGCCAGCTGTCGTAACGGTTATTGTAGCCGTGCAACAGGTAAACGACCGGATAGCGGCGGGCCGGATCGGCCTCGTATCCTTCGGGAAGAATCACCAGATTCTTGACTTGCTTGTCCATCGAAGGGCTATACACGCTGACGGTGTCTACCCGTTGAGCGCGAACCGGGGCCCAGCCCGCAAGAAGCGAAACCGTCCACACGATCCAAAGCAGGGACGAAACGCTTCGACAAAAGTTTTTGCGATATTTCATGTTTCTTGCTGTCAATCGCCCGCAAAAATAGCGAATCGAAAGATAAACGAATCGACTCGCCCGATAAAATCCTGCACGCCGTACGGTAAAAAATCGAAAGCCCATATCGAATCAAAGCTATGTTCGCAAACGGACCTTCGAGAACACGAACCGCAATAAAAACGCAGAAGTCCGCCCCGATCGGGGCGGACTTCCTATCGAAAGGAGAATCTCATTTCCGTTTCTTCGTCCACGTATAGATCATGGCATCGCCCGGATCGACCTCCAGAACGCCCGTATAGGCTTGTGCCGGCACAATGGAACCGTCCTTGAGCACGCGGCCGACCGACTCGTCGGCATAGAACGTCAGCCTCATCGGACACTCGTAATCGCGGTTGACGATCAGCAAATACAGTCTGCCCTTATTCTCGAGCAGCGAAACGACGGCTCCGGTCCCCTCGGTTTCAAGCACCTTGACCGGCTCGGGCAAGGCGGTCAGTCGCTTGGTACCGCGCGGAATCCGGTCGCCCGTATGACGGACAGAAATCACCTTAGCCCCTACGAATATGCCCGACAGGGCCTTCAGCTCCTGATTCATCGCGCGGACACGGTCGTAGGCTACGGTGCGCTTGCCGTCCAGGCCGATCGGTCCGAACTGGTAGTCCCAGAAAGAGTCGCCCTGCGGAGTCCAATAGGTAAAATACTGTATCCCCTGCGCTCCGTAAGCCAAATCGCTGTAAACCTGAAGCCGCAACATGGCCGGGGTCGGAACAGGATAAGGACCGTGCGAGGTCGCCAGCGCGAAAGCCCAGAACGGCTTGCCCGCCTTGCGCGCTTCGTCGGAGAACTCTTCCAGATTCTCGTACCACTCCGCCTTCAGCCCGTCCCGCGTGATCGGGTAGTGGTCGAAAGTCAGAAAGGGCAGCGGCACCTGCTCGTCGAAACGGGAGACATACTCGCGATAGGATTTCACGCCCAACTGGTCGAGATGCTCCTTCGGGCCGGTCGGGAACAGGTTCAGATAGCAGAAATGCTCGTTATCCACCGCCTGAATCCGCCGCGCCCACTCTCCCAGCTCGGCAAACTCGTTGCTTCGGGGCTCGTCCCGAAGAAAATAGCCGGCCAAAGCGGAATGATTCATAAAACGGCGCACGGTCTTCTCGGGTTCTTTTTCCAATTCAGGGCAACCGATAATCAGTTTGATACCTGCCTTTCCCGCCGCATCGAGCCCTTTGGCTACCGCATCGGCGCTCGGGAAGGAACGGAAGTTCAGCGTAAAGCCCGCATCCCGCAACTCTTCGAAACGCTCCACGGTCGCCTCGTGCGCGGGGATACCGTACCAAGCCAGAATCGGCAAATCGGCCGGCTCGATCCGCTGCTGAGCCGATACCGAGAAACAGCCTATCATGCAGGCCATGCAACAAATCCATACTTTTCTTTTCACACTCATATCCAATCAGCTACATAGATTATTTAAACATATAAATCATCGCGTCGCCCGGTTCCACGACCATAGTTTCATGGTAAATCGATGCCGGAACGACCGATCCGTCCTTGAGAATCCGACTCGCCGTCTCGTCCAGCTCGATTTGCAGCGTCATCGAATTTTTGAAATCGCGGTTCACGATCACAATGAAACGGTTATTCCCGTTGCGCAACTCGGATACGACAGCTCCCGCGCCTGTCGTCTCGAGCTTCTTTACTCCGTCAGGGAGCTCGGTCAGCCGAACGGTTCCCCGAGGAATCGACTCGCCCGTATGACGGACCGAAACCACCTCGCAGCCGAGGAACACGCCGCTCAAAGCCCGAATCTCGGCATTCATCTGCTTGATCTTGTCATACACGTCGGTCCGACGGCCGCTGCTCCGCTCGACGGGTGCATGATGGAAATCCCATGTCGGATTCTTCTCCGGAGTCCAATAAGTGAAGTACTGAATTCCCTGAGCGCCATAAGCCAGATCACTGTAAACCTGAAGTCTCAGTTGCGCCAGATCGGGAATCGGGTAGGGCTCGTGAGCCGTAGCGAGCGCAAAGGCCCAAAACGGCTTGCCCGCCTTGCGCGCCTCGTCGGAGAATATCTCCAGATTCTCGTACCACTCGGGGCGGCATGTGTCGCCCACGACCGGATAATGATCGAACGAGAGCAGTTGCAGGGGCACCTCCCGGTCGAAACGATTGACGTATTCCCGGTAACTGTCCGTCTTCAGTGTCTCGCAAGGCGCATAGTTCGGGAACAGATTCAGATAGCAATAGTGCGCGTCATCGGTCGCACGGATCCGCGCGGCCCATGCGCCCAGTTCCGCGAAGTCGTCGGCCGACGGCTCGTCGCGCAGGAAATAGCCCGCCGTCGCCGGATGATTCATGAAACGGCGAACGGTCGCCTCGGGCTCGGCTTTCAGCTCGGGGCACGAAACGATCAGCCGAATGCCGACCCGCTCGGCCGTATCCAGCGCGCGGGCCATAGCCTCGGCATCGGGATACTCGGTAAACTGATGCGTGAATCCGGCATTCTTGAGCTCCTCGAAACGTTCGACCGAGGTACAATCGGACGGAATGCCGTACCATGCCAGAACCGTCATTTCGCCCGCAGAGGGTAATTTCGGCCAGCATGACACCGACTGTTTTTCTTGCGAGGGCCGGCATCCGATCAGCGCAGCCGTCAGCAAGGGAAGCAACCATAGTTTTTTCATAACGAGATTATTTGGGTTAAAAGCCTTCAAATTTAACAAAAAATCGACTTTCACGAAACCGCGCGACTGCGGGGCTTGCATGCGGGAACGTTTTTCGGCGGGAAAGGGGGCGGTTCCGAAACCTCCTGTCCGTGCGACGCCGGCGGCCGCTTTCCCGAATCCGCAAACAGGAAACGCGCAATACGAAAGGCCTCCGCACCGTTCATATCGTATGATCATCAGCGCCAGCCGTCGGACGGACATTCCCGCCTTCTACGCCCCGTGGTTCCTTAACCGCCTCGGGGAAGGACACGTACTCGTTCCCAATCCGTTCAACCCGCGGTCGGTCAGCCGCGTGAGCCTCCGTCCGGACGCAGTGGATTGCATCGTCTTCTGGACGAAGAACCCCGCTCCGATGCTGCCGAGGCTCGGCGAACTGAACGGCTTCAAGTATTATTTCCAATTCACGCTGAACCCGTACGGGAAAGACATCGAGCGCAACCTTCCCTCGATCGAAGAGCGGATCGAGATATTCCGAAAACTTTCCGAAACGATCGGAAAAGAAAGAGTAGTCTGGCGTTACGACCCGATTCTGATCAACGAAACCTACGACACACGCTTCCACCGCGAAGCTTTCGCCCGCCTCGCCCGCAAGCTGAGCAACCACACCGAACGCTGCATGCTCGGCTTCATCGACCGCTATCGCCATATCCGTCCGGCCCTGGACCGGCAGGACATCCGTCCGCCGGAACGCGGCGAGATCGAATCGATGGCCGCCTCGTTCCGATGCGCGGTCGCGGACAGCCCGATCCGGTTGGGAACATGCACAGTCAAGATCGATCTAAGCCATGCGGGCATTCCCGGCGGCCCGTGTATCGACAAAGACCTGATCGAGCGGATCGCCGGCTACCGCATCACCGCCACCAAAGACCGGAACCAGCGAAAAACCTGCCGCTGTATCGAAAGTATCGACATCGGCATGTACGACAGTTGCCCGAACGGATGCACGTACTGTTACGCTACCAGAAGCAAGGAGAACGCGGTCGCGAACAATTTCCTGCGGCACAATCCGGACTCGCCCACGATGATCGGAGAGCCGTGCGAGGACTCCGTAATCAGGGATCGGCCGGCGCACAGTCTCCGAAACGGAAAGCACTCGTTGTTCTGACCGCATTCGTCGCGCAAACGGACTCTCGGCCTATCCGACAAATACGCTCCCTGAACCGGCCGGACCGCGCTCGAAGACCGCAACCGGCCTATTCGACCCGAAAGCCGTAGCGGCCCGAACGGACCTCGTACACCGCATACCCGTCACGAATGCCCTCGAACGAAAGATTCTTGTCTCTGCCTGCCCGACCGACATCGGTCGATACCGAATCGGAAGACCGGGCTCCGGGCACCCAAACGGTCGCCGTGCAGCCGACCGGAACCTGCACCGTCATTTCGAAACGGCCGTCCGTCCTGCGCCATTCGATCGAAGCCTCGCCGTAGGGAGTCTCCTTGTCGTAACGGGCGAAAGTCAGACTATCCGGCGGCACCGGACGGAACACGATATGCCGGTAACCGGGACGAGAGGGATCGGCGTT
>ERZ857965.1910-NODE-1910-length-19284-cov-3.396849_pt1 | contig 19284 bp, 12 predicted proteins | sample MGYA00519758_ERZ857965 | MGnify/ENA primary metagenome ERZ857965 (study PRJEB31778, sample SAMEA3449381) | human gut metagenome | biome: human gut; feature: human-associated habitat; material: faeces | place: United Kingdom | collected 2010/2012 ... | reverse complement strand
CAAGATTCATATTGTCTCCGGTCTTCGTGCCAGATCCGCCTGCCGCTTCAAAGGTGTTTGTGAAAATCAGCTGCTTCTCAGATTCTACCTGAGCCTGCAGATAACCCTCGCCGCTGTCCTTTACAGTGATTGTAACGGTCTTTTCACTGGTATCGTATTTGATTTCCTTTTGCTTGTCATTGACTTCGGAAATCGTGTACTTATAGGTTCCTGCCTTATCAAATTCGAGAGCTTTGAAGGAGATCGCTCCTGCCTTGTCGTTCTTGGCTTCGTCGATAACCTTGCCGGTTTCATCTTTCAGCTGGAAGGTGAACTGGCCGTCCTTGAGGTCTTTTCCAGTCAGACGTTTTACCGCACCGATGGAGGCCGTCGTACCTTTAGCTTCATACTTGTTGTTGAAAGTGATTTTGTTACCTTCTATTGGAGCAAATTCATTGTCCATCTGAACGACAGCCTGATGTTCGGCTTTCAGCTTGCCGTTGCCCTGATCGATGATCTGTGTATAAACAGTATACGCCTGATCATCGTAGGTCACTCCTCCAAGGTCGTTATTGACTTCACGTACCGTATAGGTGTGATGTCCCGGCTGGGTGTATGTGATCTTGTCAAATGTCACGTTACCGCTGGTATCATTGCTGCCTGTAGCAATGACCTTGCCATCCTCAAGAAGTTCAAATGTGAATTCGCCCTTCTTCAGATCTCTGCCTGTCAGCTTCTTATCGATCTTGATCTGGTCGGTTATGCTGGATGGCAGTTCTCCAACACTGTAAGTATTGGTAAATGTGAACTTAGGGTCTTCCTTTGGATCGCATGTCGCTGTCAGTTGGCCGTTTCCGTCATCTTTCAGAATGATCTTGAAAGTCTTTGTCTTATCAGTATCGTTGGTCACACCTGCTGCGGAGCCGGATTCTGTCACCTTGTATTCGAAGGTCTTCGATCTGGATCCATCTGCTGCAGGGTCCACATCCTTCAGCAGATCAAGGTCAAATGTGATATTGCCAAAATCAACGTTTCCGTTAGTGTCGTTCTTCGCTGTAGTGTTATTTGGCATCGGGGCACCCTGCGTCACAGCTTCCAAAGTGAAAGTGAACTTGCCTGCGATACCATCCGGTGTCAGACCTTTCTCATAATTCAGGACCTTGCTGCCCTTGATGTCCATCGGGATCGGTTCTCCGGTGGAGTATGTGTTGACAAATTCAAACTTATTCTTATCCTTCGGATATTGTGTCTCTGCCTTCAGCGTGCCGTCTCCGTTATCGGTCACGATCACGTTGAAATCAAAGGTGGTATCCGTGTAGGATACGCCTCCCAGATTCCCCTTCGTTTCGGAGACTCTGTAGCTGAGGGTGTAAACTGTTTTCCCATCGTTATTAGTGGATTTGACTGCATGACCAGCCTGAACAGCTTCGCTCAAAATCACACCATTACCCGCCGCATTGACAGAAGTTCTGTAGCTGAGGGCATCAAATGGGATCGTTCCGTCAGCGTTATTTGTCTTCGTCTGCAGAACAGTTCCGTCACCTGTAGTCGGGCGAGTTGCCAGCTTAAAGGTAAACTCTCCAGCTTTCAGGTTTCGACCGTTCAGAGTCTTGTCGGCACTGATGGTTGCTTTCGTTCCGCCGGACACATCCGTAGAGCCATCGTAACGATTGACGAACGGGATGATAATTCCCTTCTCTCCAATGGCAGGTTCTGCTGCACTTACAGTCTTATTGAAAACTTCTGTTCCAGTCTTCGTGTTGGTAAGGACAACAATCGCTGTCAGCGTTCCATCACCTGCGTCGTGAGTGGTTATCTCCAGCTTATACTTATTCTCGTCGTAGGTATATCCTGCTGCATTTCCCTTTGTTTCTGCAAAGGTGTAGCTGTAGGTTTTTCCGATGTCTGACTGGGTCAGCGTCATATTCAACGAATCGAGCAACGTTGCTACTTCACCATCAGCCGCTGCCGTGCTTCCAAAGGTTGCACCATTGTTTTCGTCGATCCTCAGCTTTTCAGCAGAATCTTTATCCTTTGCTTTGATGCTGAACTCGAACTGATCCTTCGCCATATCGTGTCCGTTAAGAACCTTGGTGATGCTGATGCTGATGCTGCACGCTGTATCCAGTGGCAGATCAGCTGTCTTATATTCATTAGTAAACGTCTTGCTTCCTTCCACACTGGTCACAGCTGCTTTCAGCTTACCGGAGCCGTCATCTGTAACCGTTACCGTGATGGCTCTCGGAGCCGTATCGTAGACCATTCCTGCACCTGCAGGATCCGGAGCAGTTTCCGTTACCGTATATTTATATACCCCTGCTTTAGCGAATGTAATGTTGCCGAAGTCGATCGAAGCTTTGCCATCATTTACATCAGCTTTCTTAACCGTTACCGTAGTTTTATTCGGCATTGGAGCCACTTCTACGCCTTCTGGCTTCTGCGTATTCGCTATAGTGAATGTAAAGCTATCGTTATCATTCCAGCTGCGACCCTTCAGGACTTTATTGAATCCAGTTGTGATATCTACCGGATCTGCAGCACCAGCTTCGTATGTATTGGTGAAACGCAGTGATGGTTTTTCGTTCGACTGAGAACTGTTATAGGTGACAGGCTGTCCACTCTGATTACCATCTGCATTCTGCGGCGTGATAGTCGTTATCGCATACATCGTGCCGTCATAGTTGTCCTTCACCTGGATAGCAACCAAGAAACGGGTCGCATCATACGTTACACCTGCCGCACTGCCCTTAGTTTCCTTTACAATATATTCGTAGTTCTTACCCACATCAGTTTGATCAAAGGTCAGTCCCAGCAGCTTCTGCATGCTGTCCGGCACACCGGATGCCCTCTGCTCCGGATTGTTGAAGGATGCATCTGCTTCAGAAACGCCCGGTGTACCATCCTGCGGTGTAATTGTAAAGTGGAATTCTCCTGCCTGCATAGTTCTGCCGTTCAGCACTTTTTCTACCAGCAGACCGCCTGTAGTTTCGTATGCAAAGGAAGCTTTATAGGTGTTCTGGAAAACCGCCTTATCCGTTGCATCAGAAACGGTTCCGTTATCGTAAGTCACGCTTGCTTTCAGCTTGCCCGGATGATCTGCATCGTCCGTTACGACTACTGTAGCTTTTGTCGTGTGCTGGTCATAAGTCACACCGCCAGCCATCGGGTTCGGGACGGTTTCCTTTATGTCGAAGGTATAGGTTCCTTCTTTTGTAAAGGTCACATCTCCAAATTTAAAGCTTTTAGCCTCACCGTTCTTTCCGCTGGATACGGATGCTCTGTCGCCATTCTCTACGATAGTAACCGTTCCCTCGCTGATCGCTTTCTTCGTGCTGTCGTCTCCTGCTGTCAACGTAAAGTCGAAAGTTTCACCACTCAGCATATCTCTGCCGGTCAAGGTTTTCTCACCTTTCAAAGCAGTATCGCCTGTCAAAATAACAGAATCTGCCTTATAGGAATTGTGGAATTCTGGAACTTCATTCGCAGCCAAAGCGGTACCATCATCATTCTTGTATATTCTGTCTACAACTACCGTGTCTTCACCTGCCACATTCTTAATGTATACCTTCAGCTGGATCGTATACTTCGCCGGGTCATAAGTGATGCCGTTTACGGTGTATTTATTTGCTTCATTTGCTCCTTGCGGAAGAACTTCCTCCAAGGTATATTCATATGTCTTTGGATTATTTTCCGTTGCGCCCTGTGCATCCTTTGCAGTAAAAGTAAAGCTCTTGAATTCTACACCTACACCCCTATTGGTTGTCTCTGTATATTCACCGTCTCCTTCCGGCAAAGGTGCCCCTGCGGTCTCCGGTGTAATGCGGAATGTATACTGACCATCTTCCAGCGGTCTGCTGCCGGTATGATCTGTAAAATTCTTAGCCGCTCGGATCGCTACAGACTCAGAATCCGCATCGTACACATTCTTGAAAGTAGCAGTCTTGTCTGCCGCCACGGTCGCAGCAGCCAATTCCGTTCCATTGTCATCACGCGTTTTCTTCATCTCGGCAACTGCATTCAGCGTTCCGTTTTCATCGGTCACCGTTACCGTTACCGTGTACGTTGCCTGGGAGTAGACAACTCCCTGTTTCCCATTTTCTCTTGGATCCTGCTCAGTGATCCTATACTTATACGTCCCCGGTTCCGTAAACGTAATATTTCCAAAAGCTTTATTGATATCGTTTTCACCGGTAACAGTTACTCGTGCCGCTTTGATTCCCGCTATTTCCACAGCATCCTCCGGTAGTGGAGCATTATCACTATTTGCGGTCAGCAGGAAAGTGAACTGAGAATCTTGAAGGTATTCCATATCCCACGCAGAAGTGCCATCCGCCAACTGGAATTCCTTCTTCACTTTAAGATTTGCAGAACCGTCAAGCGTTCCCGGAGCAGCTTTATATGTGTTAGTGTAATTTGCAAAAGTCTGCTGATTTCCGGTGATCGTTCCTGTCGCCGTTACATTTCCATTTTCGGCGATTTTTACAACTGGGTTATCTCCGGCATTATTCTGTACGGCTGTTCCTGTAAAGTGTGCTGCTTTGGTTTCCGTTACAGTATAGGTGGTTCCGGATTCCAGACCGTAAATCTTTAGAGTCTGTCTATCTTTTAATGTAAAGGTGTCTCCTGATTTTATGGTGAATTCATCGCCTGTAGCCGTTGTCCCGGTATATTTCTGTGCCGTATATTCACCCTTCGGCGTTACGCCTTCTTTTGCTGTCAGTTGCAGCTTGTATTCGAACTCCTTTTCTTTCAGGCTGTCAGGCACTGCATGTCCTTCTGCTGCCGTTACTGTTTTGGTAATGTCCAGTTCGCCCGGAAGGTCTAAGGTCATTTTACCGTTGTTGCCCAGGTAAGTGGTGACACTCTTCCCTTTGAAATTGTCTTCCCATGTCGGTTTGATGAAAGTGGAGGCCGTTCCTGTTTTGTTGGCTACGTCCGTCTTGTTTTCTGTAAAGTACGTCAGGCTGGTCGTTCTCGGCGTGCCTGCCGGGATGTAATATTGACCTGTCTTAACGTCTTTCACTGCATAGCCTTCCAGTAAGATGTTACTGTTACCTGGGATCGTTACTGTATTTTTTTTGCTAACAGCTGTCCCATCAGCTTGCATTTCGTAGTAATCACGCTGATAATAATAGGTGGTGTTACCACTGGTGTCTATCGTACCCTTAGCTGGTGTTTTGCATTCTTCATCTGTATAAAGAGGTGCATCTTCCTGGAAATAGTAGAAGTCATTTGTGGTCGCCGGTACGAAATGGGAATATGCACCGATCATTTCTGGCTTGCCATTTTCTTCCTCTTTTTTATATTTGTTGCTGTAGAACTGCACCTGTCCTTCACCGTTCTTATTAGCGTTTATATACGCCTGCATCGCTTCATCCGGATTTTCGATCTTCTTCTCCGCACCAGCTTTCAGACTGACATCGTAGAAAAGACGCATCGGATAAGTTTCCGAAATAGTCATCTTACCCTCTTTCGTCACTTCGTAGTAACGAAGAGGTATCATATTTGCCGGGATCTTAACAGTCACCAGATCTCCCGTCTGTAAGTTGTTCGATTTTTTTACAGTGATCTTGATATCGTTCAGGTTTCCTTCTGGATACACATGATTTGGATCCTTAATCTCCCCTTCGTAAGTATAGGTTTTCGTACTCTGGTTTGAAAATTCTTGTTTCTTTTCTTTGTATATCGTATTTGCATACACAAGAGCATTCATATCATCGACCTGCATATAGTCACCCAGCTGATCGGTAAAGGTGATATAGCCGCTCTGGTGCGGGTCTTCTCCCTGCTCCACATGAGTCGGAGACTGGGCTGAAGCGATTTCTTCCGCAATCGCTTCAAAGATACTGTTTAACGTCGATGCATCCTTAGCTGCTTTATAGAAGTTACTGTCCGGTGCACGATCACCTAGTTTATAGTATGCGGTCGCATTCGGATAATTGCTGGACATACCGTGCATATAGGCGTTGAATTTCTCTTTGTTACTCCAGCTTCCCCCGCCTGTATGCCCTGTGATGCTGGCATCCGCATCTTTAAACACTCCGATGGTGTAGATATCAACTTTGGCGTTAGGAGCGTTAGGAGCAGATTTGATTTCTTTTGCTTTCCCTATTGCAGCATTAGCCACATCACCATCAAATCCGGATCCATGATTTGGCTCTCCATCAGTAAAGAAGATCACGATACGCTTTACATTTTTGCGATTTGCATTGTTTTGCTCATCCGTTTTGCTTCTATCCACTAAGGTTTTCGCATGATCCATTCCATAATCAGCAGATGTAGCTCCTGCAGGATTAAGTGCAGCTACCTTGTCTTTAAGTGCTTTTTTATTTGCACTGGTATAGGCTTCATATTCACTGACGATCTGAGTGTAATTGTATATATAGCCTCCGTCTTTGTAAGTATCATTTCCGACCTTATCCTTCTTTTTTCCCGCGAACTTTACCAGAGAGATCCGGCTCTGTTTGTTCACATCAGACCGTTTATCATTTTCCGCTGCTGTCGTATCAATAAAGTTGTTAACTGCAGTCTTCAGAGTTTTCATTTTCCCATTATCTTCCATGCTCCCAGACACATCAAGCACCAGCACGATATCGAGCGGCACTGTTGTCTGTCCCATTATCTTCGCTGTCGAGGATAATGCTGACAACCCTACCAGAAAGTCGGACTCACTTCCCTTTTCGATCGTTGCCGACTCTTTTGCCGACGCTCCGACCTTATTGGTCAACGTCACCTTCTCTGTTGACACAGACTTGTCCGTCCAGATACGGCCGACGTTCTTCGTGCTGTCATCCAGCGTCTTATGCCAGTTGTTGATGGTGACGTCATCCGCCACTGTGGTTCCTGCTGCTGCCGCTTGCCACGGGAAGAGTCCCCATACGAGGAACCCTGCCATGACGACGGCCAATGCCGACGCGGCAATTCGTTTGTTTCTTTTTCGTTTCCAAAAGTCTTTCATGTTACACGCACTCCTTTTGACGATTCAAAAAATAAGATAAGTAAAGTGATAAATCATAAAAAGAACTCTCGCCCTTTTGTTAGAGTATCTTATCACAATTTAACCCCCCCTAATCCGTTTTGGTGCGAAACGCAAAAATACGGCGTGAAATGACACTTTTGTTACAGCATCTGGAATTATTATTCATATATTGTAAACGCACAAATTACTCTACTATTTTCAGCCTCCTTTCTCCATCTCCTACCAGTATCGCGGCAGCACGAATTCTTCGATGATCTGGCAAATGATTTCCAGACTGCGAACGTCCTCTTCGAATGTATAAATCAGGTTTTTCCACTGATAACAGCCGTGTTCCCGGTAGTCTTTCATCCGCCGGAGAGCATGCTCCCGATAGTCTTTGTCTGAATCGATGAGTCCGAAATGCTCCCAGATGATCTGGGTGCCGTCGCGACAGGTGATGACGAAATCCGCGTAATAGCAACGGGTCCCGACGATGATTCCCTCGTCATAAGTATACTCGATCCCATAATCCTCCAGAGCGTTGCCGATGCTCTGCTCCGATTTGGAGCGCACCAGTTCGCCGCCGTTGGTTTTGTAGATCAAATGCTCCGGATAATAAGGATTCTTACAGTACGTCTTCTTTTTCTTTTTGAGGCGGTAATATTCACGAGGCAGCTGCCGGAATCCCGGCGGGAGGCTTTGCATGATATCGTCGAAGCTGGTGTTCTGGCAGTCCTTCAACACTTTATCCAGGATTTTCAGATTATCCTGCAAAGCATCCCGCTCTTCCTGCAAATACCGCTTCAGCGCCAGCCCCTGTACCAGCTGCTGATCTCTCGTAATGCCGAATCGCTGGTCATTGAGTTTCTGGACACAATAATACTTCTGGTTTTTTCGTGCGAAGATCAGATCGCCCGGCGGCAGGCTCTTCATCTGGATACGGATATCCTGCAGCCTTTCTTCATGATCCATCTTCACATGTTCTACGAAACGTTTGATGTTCTGCACGGTCATTCCCCCTTTTCTCTGTGCACGCCGGCCCCCTAGCCGGGCGTGCGGCTTTTACGCGTGTGCCATCTATTGGCCAGGCACACGGCTTTTTTATTAACATATATTACCAATGTGCAGAAATCAACCTTTTTCACTACAAAAACAGAAAGCCTTCACCGATTCTCCAAATTCTTCCATATTTCTTTGAGCTGCCACTTCTTTCTTTCTGAAAAGTTGCAGAAAAACGCTGATTAAGCAGAAAAAAACAGGCGCTGCAAAGGTCGTAACCCCTGCGGTGCCTGTTTTGCACAAATTAGTATTTCATTTTCGATCTCTGTCAGCAAACCAGTAAACCTTCGACATCATCGAAACGTCAAAGTTTCTGTTTTTGCAGCATCAAAGGATGCGTCTCGTAGAAAATCGTGCCGGAAAACCTCATTCTACTTCTAGTTTCTTCACTGCATCGTCGAGCCAGTGACCTTCGAAGTCTTCGATCTCGCCATTGTCACATGCTGTTGCCAGCTTCGGATCGATCGGCAGTCTGCCTAATACATCGATGCCATATTCCTTCGCAACATCAGCTACCGTACTCTTGCCGAACACATCGATTTCCTTGCCACAGTCCGGGCAAGTCAGATACGACATGTTTTCCACAAGACCCAGCACCGGAATGTCCATCATTTCTGCCATGCGAACGGCCTTGCCTACGATCATAGAAACCAGCTCCTGCGGAGAAGTCACCACGATAATGCCGTCAACCGGCAGAGACTGGAATACCGTAAGCGGAACATCACCGGTTCCCGGCGGCATATCAACGAACAGATAATCCACTTCGCCCCACAGCACATCAGTCCAGAACTGCTTTACCGTGCCTGCGATGACAGGACCTCTCCAGATGACCGGATCAGTGTCATTTTCAAGCAGATTGTTTACAGACATAGTGCCGATGTCCGTCTTCGTGCGCAGAGGGAAGATCCCCAGCTCATTAGCCGAAGCCTTTTCTGTCACGCCGAACGCCTTCGGGATGGACGGGCCCGTGATATCTGCATCCAGGATCGCAGTCTTGTAGCCCAGGCGATTCATGGAAACTGCCATGAGAGATGTCACCATGGATTTGCCGACACCACCCTTGCCGCTGACAACTGCGATGACTTTTTTGATGTCGTTAAAGCTGTTGGTTTCAGCCAGCAGACTCTGAGGCTGGCTTCCACAGCTTCCCGCCTGAGAGCAGCTTCCGCAGTTGGAATCGCAGCCGCCGCTGGAGCCGCAGCCAGAATCACCTCCACAGCCTGAGCCGCAGCCCGCTGACGTATCCTGTGTTACTTTTTCTTTATCTTCCATTTTTCCTACCTCTTTCAATGTTTTCATGCGATCTTTATATTATACCTGTTTCGCCCCCGGAAAACAAGGGAGAAGCAGAAAAGTGAGCAACTATCCTTGCACGGAGTGTCCTGCCGCTCGCAGATGACTGCGCTGCGCTAAACTGCTATTGTGTTAATGCTATAAATTTCATTCCCTACAGCAGCCTGTCGTCGTAGATATTTTCCAGCCCAAAGCGACGGATCCTCTGTCTGATCTCATCCGGATCCGTGGAATAAAACCCTTTATCTTTCATCCTTTGAAAATACTCTGCCCCGGAGAATGTGTAACGCGTCATAAGCCCGTCTTCCGACTCAAGACTCTTGTTGGCATATGCGATCAGATCCCCGATGGCGATCCCTGCAGGCAGCTCCAGCGGCCGCATTCCCTTCAAGTAGCGGACGGCATTGTGCCCTGCCAGACTCCCTGTAGAAATCGCCTCCGTATGCCCGACAAACAACCCGGATTTTTCCCCGCCGCAAAACAAGTTCCGGATCTTCATGACCCGCATAGTATTGTCCCGCTCCGCAACCGATAAATATCGGATGGAATTTCCCTTGCCACCCGCATACGGATCTGCATATCGAGCATTTTCAAATCCCGGGATCTGCCGCAAAGTTTCCAGATCAAAAAACGGCGTCATGATCTTAGCGTATCCCGTGTCCAGCAAAACGATATTTTCCGCGAATTCCTGCAAAGCGTACTGCTTGCAGACTTTCATATCCAGCTTTTCTTTTTTTACGGCTGCATGCGGAAGCGGGATCACCGCTACGCCTTCTTCGTTCAGCTTCTTTTGGATCTCGGCAGAAAGGGATCCTTTTTCCAGTTTTCCACTGCCGCTGAACGCCCCGAAGGATCCGTCCCGCCGGCGGCCCATGATATCGCTGCCGCCGGCTCTTGCACTGATACTGACCCGAGGACCAAATGCCGGGCATCTGAGGACACACATGCAACACCCGTTACCGTATGTAAGGCAGTTACCCATCGGGCCCGTAGGTCCGTTTAATTGGTAAGTGCGTTAAAAGCCCTCAAACAAGTCTCCAAACTTGAAAATGATCTCCAAATTTTTTTCTTGATCCACATAAATGCGATCAATAAACTCTTCCATTATCGGGCGCGTTAATTCTGTTATATTTTTGTACTTCTTAAAAACTTCAAGCCATCCATCAAATTCGTTCTGATCTTCTTTTTCAGAATCAATTTCAGCTTTTAACGCTTTTAAGCCCTCTATCATTTTGTTTCTTTTTTCTTCAAACCCTTTTTTGAATTTGAAATATTCTTGTTCACTTATAATTCGTCGATTAAAGTCTATATAGAGATTTTCTATTTGCTCCTGTATTTTCTGAACCTCTTTCTCCTGATCCTTATAAATCCGCAATTTATGATTATAGTACTTATCCGCTTTTATCTTATAAACCTCATCAATAATTGCATCAATATCTATTCTTTCAATTTGTTGCTGAATAGCACTTAATACCGCTTTCTCAATGATTTCATGTCTAGTAAAATGTGGCGTACACGCATTCTTGTCCTTCTTATAGTATGTGCTACACGCATAGTAATTGATTTTTACAGATCTTCGCTTATGCATTTTTCTCTTACAATCTGCACAATAGATGAATCCAGATAATAAGGAGCCCTCTTTTCCATAATAACAATGATTTCCTTTGCTTTTGATGATTTCTTGCGCTTTATCGAATACAGGCTTTTCGATAATAGGTTCATGACGATCCTTCACAATATCCCATTGATCCTCTGGCACTTGAATTTGCTTATGTACTTTATAGCTAATCACAGTACATCGGCCTTGAACCATTTCGCCAAGGTATGTTCGATTTCGCAAAATTTGCTTGACCGATTCACCGCGCCATAAATAACTAGCATCGGAAATAATTCCCGGATTCCTGTATTTACACCCTTTTTCCTTTTTATAACCACTAGGATTTGAGATGCCTAAATCATTCAATTTCTGACGAATCGTTTCATACCCGAGACGCTCCGTTACAAACCAATCAAAGATTTGCTTTACAACTGCAGCTGCTTCGGGATCAACAATGAAACTATGTTTATCCTCAGGATTGCGAACATATCCATACGGTGGAAAGCCTCCCTGAAACTTTCCCTGCCTTCTCATATGCTGAAAGGTTTGTCTAATCGCTGTTGATGTTGCCTCTGCATAGCGATCGTTTACGATCCCATTCAAAGGCAATTCATATCCTTGGAGCTGTTCAGGGTTAGCATAGGTATCTACCCTAGGAGTCTCCAATGTAATAAATCTAGTCCCCATTCGGGGAAAAAACTCTTCTAAATAGTATCCCTGATCCGAATAGTTACGAAACGATCTTGCCAGCGTTTTCGCTATAACACAATTTACATATCCTTTCTTAATATCTTCAATCATGCGTGAAAATGCCCGACGTTCATTGTCTGTAGTTCCGGTTATTCCATCATCAACATAGACATTGTAAATTTGATATTTCCCTGTAAATTGCGTAATAAGATATTCACGAATTATTGCCTCTTGATTTTCTACACTGAGACTTACATCATTTCCATCTGCATCAGACAAACGAATGTAGATTCCCACCATCCATCCGTCCTGATCCGATCCTGCAAAATAACCTCTATATTTCGTTACTCCCTCCTTCATTTGATTATGGCCTCCTTAGTATAAATCACAGCCATATGTACATACCATATTATACCTCATCAAATCGTTATTCACTTTACATTTTTCTGCGCATTCCTACTAAATAATTCCGCAAATGGTCTTCGACAGTACCCTTGGAATCTTCCGAAAATTTTACTGTCACTTTAATTCCGTCACTCAAAAACGAATATTGTTCACTTTCTTTCGCAGTAATGTCTATATTTCTCTTTAATTTTTTTTGATTCTGGTTACCTGATAACATCTCACACCTCCATTAACGTTAAAATTGAATTTCACGATATTATATTCTTCTTACATTCTTCACATACTAAAACATTGCATTTTCATAAGTAATAAGATATAATGAATATGAATTAAGGGGGCTGATGATTAAAATCAACTTCCCTAAGCTATGAGATTTATAACAAGTCTTAGAAAAGGGATCGTGCTCTTAAAACTTGATCCTTTTTTCATTTATGATGAATGAGCAACGAACCAAATCCGGTTCATCGCTCATTTCTTTTTATTTCAACTCTTTACTATCTTGACCGCTGCGTCTCTTCTGCAAGCACATTTCCTGTGGTGTGCCATCCCTATGTACGGTTCATCCCCAAGTGTGCTGCTTCTTCCTTACCAAACTTATTGGATTGCCAGTTATAATATCTGGAGAAAATCTTCGCATTGCTCCTCTTGGTTCACAGTATAGATGCTATGAGGCTTTAGTACCTATTTTTCAATGTTCATTTATGAAATCTGCAATTATTTTAATTACAGAATCATACAAACTTACGCTTTGCACCATGAAGAATATGGTTTGGAATCTCAACTAGTTCGTTGAGATCTAGCATATCGTCTACACCTAAAGCTCTGCAAATTTTAATTGTGGAGCTTCGTCCGATTTTACTTTTTTGATTTTCACAATTATAAATTGTCGCTTTGCTCACGCCACTTAAATCAGCTAAATCATATGCTGAAATACCTCTTTCCGCTCTTAAAGCACAGAGACGAGTAACTGTTATAATTTCATTAGGATTATAATTTTCATCTTGCTTTATCCATTGCAAAAATGTAGCTTGCGGGATCTGACAAAGTTCTGCAGCTTTTCGGGATGTCAATTCCTTAAGCTTATATCTTCTTTTACACTCTTCATATAATTGTGATTTATCCTTCATAAATTTCCTTTACTATGATCTATTGAACCAAAAACCAGACATTTCGGCTCGGACATGATATAATCATATCAGCTAATAAAACTATTCAAATTTCAATAGTTGTTGTTTCAATGACCAATGATCAAAAATGTCTAGGTTTAGACTCATTTTATTTAACTTTTCAACCTTTCGTAAGAATGTGGTTTGGCATAATCCGCATCCTGCAGCGGCCTGTCGAGATGACAACTCTTTCTTGAGATACTGAATAGCCATTTCTTCAAACATCTCCGGATCAGTCTTCCTCGGACGGCCAAACTTAACACCTTTTGCTCGGGCAATTGCAATTCCCTCAGCTTGGCGTCGCTTATTTTTTTGCCGCTCAATATCAGCCACATATGACAACACTGCTAAAGTTATGTCCGCAATAAACCGGCCTGTAAGCCCGCCTTCACCTTGCCTAGCTCGGGTATCAAGAAGCGGCATATCCAGTACCACGATATCAACGCCCTTAACTTTCGTTAAATCTCTCCATTCCGCTATGATTTCCTCATAATTACGCCCAAGACGATCCAGCTCCTTCACAAACATCACATCACCCTCTTTCATTCTGCGTTTCATCCGCTGATACTGTGGGCGAGCAAAGTCTTTTCCTGACTGTTTATCTGAAAAGATTTTGTGTCTCGCAATTCCTGCATCCATCAACGCTGCAATCTGACGATCCAGATTCTGCTCTCGTGTACTCACTCTTGCATAACCATATTCCATGATTTTACCTCCTAAAAAATAAAATTTAGCTTATGGCTCAATTTTATTTTACGGAGAGATTAATGGGGATATTGTTTTATTTCGCTCACCTTGAGTCCAATTTTAAAAAAAATATGCGATTTTAAACTGCTCTTATGGCAATTCAAAATCGCATATTTTATGAACCTTTATGTACATAGTTAATAGTTAAAGGATCCATTTGGCTATCCTCGTCCGTTTTTATCCTAAGGTTTCAATGTTAACTCCAACCTTTTTAAATAAAAATTTTAACAGCACGTGCATCTGAGTATCTGGATTATCATAATATATATTGTTACCCGCTGTTATATTTTCCTGCCTTCCTTCATTGTCTATTGCTATCTTCTCAGCTCTCTCAATCGCAGTTTTTATATCAGGCCATTCGATTTGCTCTAGAATTCTTTCTACTTTTCTTCCTCTCTTTATACTTTCCTCTGCTGGCAATCCATAGACTCGACGGATTTCATCTTCATACTCCTTCTGATTTGGTACTACAGCAAAATAATCTTCTTTATGAAGAAGCAGCCACAAGTCAAAAGAATAATTTGAATATCCTAATTCAATTTTATTTTCTTTTGCAAGATCTATCGCTTCTTCATACTTTACTTTTTTTCCATCATAGTCAAAAATTGATGCCTTATTTTCTTTCCCGATAGATTTTTTAAGCGTTCTTTCCACAACACATTTAGGGGTTCCACCGTAAGGTTCTGCAAAATCAAATACCAAATCCCTTGATCTTTCCTCAACGCAATTAACTAATTGAGCAATTTTCTCTAAATACATTCGTTCCTGATTCTTCCCCTCACATCCAACAATGCAAAGGAATTGTGGTTTTCTTACTCTACTGCTATTTGGACGATCCAATATCATCACCCTCACTTTCCAGTATTTTCTCGAATGCCATTTCTAAATCCATATGTGGTAAAGCTCCATATTTGCCATTCAGATAATTCTTTAATATTCTTTCTTCCGGGCGCAATTTATAATCAGCAAGAGAATATATCTCACTTGCCATATCGTCTTTTCTTTTTTCAACCATTACAATTTGATCATGTCTTAATAAATCTCCATCCAAATATATTGGATTATGCGTATTAAAAATTAACTGTGCATTATTTTTATTGATATCTGGATTATTGAAAATTCTTATCAAAGATACTACGATCTCAAAGTGCAAGGAAGCATCCATTTCATCCAGAACAATTACACCCCCATCATGCAGAGCATCTATAAAAGGTTGTATTAAGTGAATTAAATGAATAGTTCCTTTTGATTCCATTAACTCCGCATCAAACAGCAGTGTATACCTCTCGGAGCTTTCAGGTGCATGTCGTAATGGGATTTTATACATTGAATACATTGATAATTCATCATTCTCTGCATTACCTTTAAATCCAATCTCTTGATTCCCAAATTCAGCGATATCCATAATGGCTTTAACCGAATTACTTTCCAAAATATCTCTCCGAATATCCGTATTTGATCTGTCACGAATTATAGTTTTCAAATCTTTTTGTTTGAAGTCCACCTCATTAGCATTCATAATAACGTTAAAATTTTCAAACCAGGAGATAAAATCTTCAAAATGCCTTGCCTTAAATAAATTACTAATCGCGCCCGATACAACTAATTTTTTATTATCTACAGTCTGGTTTAATTTACTAACTAATCGTTCTGCAAAAGCACGATCATCCGAGCTAATATAATTTTCTTTTATTAAATGACCTATGTCCACATGGATTTTATTTTCGCTATCCTTTCTGAAAAATAATTCCTCATTAACAAAAAGGAATTCTTCTACCACATGGTATTCTGGAACATCCGTAAATTTTATTCCATATCTATAAATATCATTTTGAGATGCAAATGTAATTTCTAAAAAAATTGGGCTATACCAGCTCGTATCTCGAATAAATGAAAGCACATTTTTATAAGGCTCCAATTCCTTACAATTTAGAACTCCCTTCATAACCATTTTTTTTAGGATGTCCATCGCTAATATGATATTAGATTTTCCGCAGGCATTAGCCCCATAAATCACAGTCATAGGTAAGGCTCTCACCCTATTTTTATTTATATGCTTATCAATTAGACATTCATGATGTGCCTTTATTTTAGTCGGAATCATTGTAAAATAAGTCGCATCTTTAAACGATCTAAAGTTTTCCATTTTGAAATTTAATAACACGTTTTATACATCTCCCTCCTGTTTTCTATATAATTATACCCCATTATTGCATTTTATCAACAAATTTATTGTTATTGTGAGTTTTCTTCCATTGTCTCTACTCGCTCTTCCATCATCTTTTTTATCCATCCAGGCAATCTTCTAAAGCCTCCCTTAAAGCACTCATGCTAGAGTGCCTTGGTGCAGAAGGATCCAAAAAAAGTTCTCGCCCTTCTCTGATTGCATCTGCCGTCGTTTCATTGGGAACATCCAGTTTTAATTTAAATGGGATACCATGTTCCCTAACAGCACACCTTAAAAACATATTGATAGCTGTTGTCATATTAAGCCCCAATTCATTAAAGATTTCCTCCGCTTGATCTTTAATATCTTTGTCAGTTCTAATATTTAAATTAGTTGTTGCCATGTAAATCACCTCCTCTAAGTACATTATGCATACATTTTCGTGCATTGTCAACACGTTGTCATTATTTTTTTCTCATCCTCATCCATCTTCATCTGCGTTATAAGGAGGAGACTATAGAGGAGGATGATTATATTATATATATTATATCTTGTTATTATTCTATGTCCTCAAAACAGGGACATCGGGAATTTCAACGTTTTCAGGAACCACCTTCCTTTTCAGCGATGTCCTTAAAACGAGGACATCGGAAATTTCAACGTTTTTATCGATGTCCTTAAAATGAGGACATCGGAGTTTTCAATGTTTTTAGAGATGTCCTTAAAACAGGGACATCACGATTCTCATACCTTTAGATCCAGTTTTCTTGTATCCACATACTGCTGCATTTCACTTTTCAAGGAATCAATTTCCCGTTTAATCTGATCCTGTGATGCTGATCCGTTGATAACCGCACGTGCCCTTTGAGCATAAAGCCGCTTAAGTTGGGAATCTCGTTTTGCAAGATACGGATGCAGAGATAGAACTTCCTGCTCTTTTTGTTGATCCTTTTTCTTTTGGGAACTCGGTTCCTGAATGTACTTACTATCTACAGCTGGATCTATCACAGCATCAATATCTTCTGCAGATTCATAAATACTGTTCATCAGACACGCGCTGATCCAATTCTTTTTATTGTTTATCTTACCCTTATATTTCCTCGTTTTTTTCAGTACAAAAAGGATGTGTTTATCCGTGAGCTGATGGATCGTTTCTAAAATTGCCTCACGTTTTTTTACAGTTCCTGAAATCTTAACTTCTTCTGATTGTACCAGATCCTTTATTACAGAATATATCGTCTTGATGTCCGCCTTGTATTCTGGATATTTTGAAACCAGTTCGTCGATCTGCAGCTGTCTGGCCAGACTACGCTGAGAACTATCATTATCGCTGATCTTTCTTTTTGTCTCTGTTTTTTGTGATAGATGATCTTCTGCTTCTGTTGAGGTAAACTGCTGCTTGTCCGCCCGGTTTTGCTTTTGAACCGTCTTTTTTGCTTTCTTTACCTTTGCAGGAGGCTCTGAATTGTCTGATTCAGGATTTGAAACGATGACATAGATATTCCGGCCTTTCCATCCATCGTTTTCTTCACGTTCCACACGGATATAATCATATTCAATCAGCTGGTTAAGATATTTATAGTATCGCGTCTTACTGATAGATAGCTCGTTAAGAATTGTATCTCTCGCTGGAAATGCCGATTCACGATTACCAGCAAACGACTGAAAGTATGCGTAGATTGCTTTTGCCTCGATTGATAATCGATGATCACGCATCACGATACGCGGAGCAATTCCAAATCCGCCAGACATAATTCCTTCAAATTTTAAGATGTCACATATATTCTTTTCTTTCTGCATCTTGCTTCCTCCTGCAATAAAAAAGGAGATCTACTTTTTTGCAAATCTCCATTCTCTAAAACTATTTTGTTATATCCGATTCTTATTGGGAACTAAGTTCCCAATAAGAATTCCTGCTTTTTTAATGATGCACTCAGCGCACCATTAAAACTCCCGTCCCAGATCTTCCATAAACGACCGCTCATAGGCAGCCTGATTCTTCATACTCTGTATATTTTTATACGCTATGTTTCGCAAAGAATTAAGTGCACGCGATATCACATATTTATTTCTGCAAAGAGCACTTGATTTAAGCATTATCTTTTTTAAAGGCTCGCCTCTCTGACGTGCATTTTTTTGCATACGTGCATTACGTTCTATTTTACGACATTCTGACAAAATAGCATTTCCCATTCGATACCTCAAGTCATCTTTCTTTCCTTTTTTGAAATCAGATCCCTGTCTGCTATCACCATAGGCTGCTGCATACTGTTTCGATATGTTATCCAAAATTTTGTCCAAGTCTTTCAGATCTTCTTCAAAATATTTCTTTAAAATCATATCTGAAATATGATCGATTTTACTTCTATAAGAAGCCATTGCATTATTTCCATATTTCCACAGCCTCATATCGTCCGGAAGTGTCTGTATCAAATCAGAAAAAGCCTCTCCGATCTGCGGATCATATTTTCGGTGAAACGAATTATCCCTGCTTTGATAGATGATCCTGTCGCGCATGATTTCATTGATCTCTTTATTGGTATCTGCCAGATCCAGCACTTTATTTACGATCCGACTTTTTGCTACCTCCATGGTACTTTCTTTCCATTTTCCGCGCTGGTAAAGATCCCCTTCCGCATTTACTCTGCAGCGACCATGTCCCGGTACCCATGACGGGTTTGGGTCCACCATGGCAATATGGATATGCGGATGGGCTGTATTGTAATGGACAGCTGCCGTCCATACAAATGCTTTCATATCTTCTTTTTCCTGTATGGTATTAACGGCAATTCTCGTATATTCACGAATCAGATCCTCATGGATATATCCATCATCATCCATGATGTTATTTTCTTTCAGCCATTCCGGCTCAAAGGAAAGGACTGTCTGATACAGAACCCCTCCTCTTTTACCAGATTGATTGAAAATCTTCTTAAGCTGATCCTTTTCTGCAGATGATATATAGTCTTCATCATTGAAAAGTCCTGTGGATTTTTCAGGATTCCCCATATACTCCTGATAAGTCCCAAAGATATCGTAATCTCTGAGATCTGATCGTGAACCTATCGCTTCTGGTCGGTCCATATAATCAACATATCCAGTATATGCTTTACCTCCTGGCTGAATAAATTTTTGAACTAGAACTACTCCGGCCATACTAAACGCCTCCTATTTTTAATGATGCACCGAGTGCACCATAAGATTTTCTGTTGCTATTTTTAAT
>ERZ857965.1907-NODE-1907-length-19308-cov-2.883551_pt1 | contig 19308 bp, 15 predicted proteins | sample MGYA00519758_ERZ857965 | MGnify/ENA primary metagenome ERZ857965 (study PRJEB31778, sample SAMEA3449381) | human gut metagenome | biome: human gut; feature: human-associated habitat; material: faeces | place: United Kingdom | collected 2010/2012 ... | reverse complement strand
TTCAGCTACCCTTAATATTTCATCAGTTAATCTTAATGAACTGTTAGAGCTTGTGTTAAAGCGGTTAAAGCCACTTGCACAAAAGAAGAATATAGAATTGCTATTTGAGAGTTTCAGACCGGTTGTGGCACAGATTGATGAGGTTAAGATAACACAGGTAATATCTAATCTTGTTGAAAATGCTATCAAATATAATGATATGGACGGCTGGGTGCATGTTTCACTTAATGCAGATCATCAGTTCTTCTTTGTAAGGGTTGAAGATTCTGGAATTGGAATACCTGAGGAGGCGCAGGAGCACATATTCGAGCGGTTCTACCGTGCGGATAAGAGCCATTCCCGCAAGATAGGCGGAACTGGTCTGGGGCTTTCCATCGTCAAAGAGATCCTGACTCTGCATAAAGTCAACTATGGCGTGGAAAGCACGCTTGGTTCCGGAACCACGTTCTGGTTCGAACTGAATTACGTAAAGACCGAAAAAGAAAAACCGGCTGCACCAGCGCTTACAGATCCGGCATCAGGATCAACGGACGATGATCCCAAACTAAAAATAAAGCATTATAATCAATAGAACATGAGATGATAAAGATGAATGACAGAAACAGCAAGACAAAAAAACAATCGGGAGCATGCGTGCTCCCATGTGATTTTCACACTCACACAGGATTTTCCGATGACTGCGATGTTCCCATGGAGCAGATGCTGGAAGGCGCGATCGCTCATGGCATCGAAACACTGGCCATAACCGATCACTATGATCCGGGTTATCCCGATCCGGAATTCCCGTTCCAGCTGGATTTTAGCCGGTATCTTCCGGCACTCCAGGCAGCACAGACAAAATACCGCGATAAAATCGAAATCCTGGCCGGTATGGAAATCGGCATCTTAAAAGGCCATTTTGAAGAGGCACGCCGCGCAGTGGACAGTTATCCTTTTGACGTGATCATCGGATCCTTTCACTGCACTAGAAACGATGACATGTACCGATACGATTTCGCCCACGCAGACGGCCCTGCCGAATTAGAAGATTTCTACACATATATGTACGAATGCCTCAAGGAATTTCAGGATTTTGATATTGTCGGTCACTTCAGTATTCTGGACCGCTACATCGGGACTCTTTACGATTATGGCGCAGTAGAAGATCAGATCGATGAGATCCTGAAGCTTCTGATCAATAACGGCAAAGGACTTGAAATCAATACATCCAGTTTCAAATACGGCACAGGCACATGGCTGCCTCGTCGTTCGATCCTGAGCCGCTATCTTAACCTGGGCGGCGAGATCCTGACGTTTGGATCAGATGCACACGATCCATTTTACTACCAGTATCACTTTAATGATGCGGTGGAATTCGCCCGTTCCATCGGATTCCGGCACTACTGCAAATTCCATCAGAGAAAGCCGGAATTCTACAAGCTTCCATAGCATCAGTCAAATAAAAAACACTTTCGGTCTCCTGCGAGAGGGAAGATGAGGAGCATCCACGAAAGTGTTTTTTATTTGGTTTTTACTTATACTTATTTTTTACTTATTTTTTTACTTACTGGCTCTTCAGCCGTGTGTTAAAAGGAGTCGATCCTTTTCGCCGCATGAGGCGGCGGCGCTATCTGCTATTTTACAGACAGCTCTTCAGAACGTTCAGGAATTCTTTGCAGTCATCCGGGTAGATCTCACCCATGTTAGCAACCTGGAACATTCCCATTTCTTCGTACTTGCCCTTGCCGCTGTAAACAACGTATCCCTTGTCTTCCATATCCTTCAGGAATCCTTTCAGATCTCTTCCTTCCGGCAGGAATACGGATGTTACAGTGTTGGACATCTTGCTTTCATCATCCAGCAGGAACTTCAGACCCATGTCCTTCATTCCCTGTCTCAGGATTCCAGCACATTCCTTGTATCTAGCTACTCTTGCTTCTACGCCGCCGTCAGCCAGTGCATTGTCAAGAGCAACGTCCAGAGCCCAGAACAGGTTTACGTTTGGTGTGTTCGGAGTCTGGTTCTTAGTCTTAGCAGAGATGTAGTGCTTTGCCAGATTCAGGTAAACTGTCTTGCCCATTTCCGGAGTCAGTGTTTCCAGAGCATCAATCTTGCCGCATACGTAAGCGGAACCAGGATAAGCTCCCAGGCACTTGCCGCCAACAGAAGTAGCAAATGTGATGTTCATGTCAACGATATCGATGTTTTCGCCAGCAGCTGCGGATACGCAGTCAACGAAGAACCACTTGTCATATTTCTTAGCCAGTTCGCCGACAGCCTTAACCGGGTTAACCATACCAGTGGATGTTTCGTGGAATACCATAGCGATCACCTTAACAGCCGGGTTAGCCTTGATCATTTCTTCTACCTTAGCGAGATCCGGTTCTTCAGCCCATGGGAATTCGCAGTCTACGAGCGGAATGTTGTGCTTTTCGATGATCTCCAGCAGTCTTTCTCCAAATACGCCGTTTCTGATCAGCAGAACCTGTTCTCCTTCGTTGAAGATGGAGGACAGAACGGTTTCGTTGGAAGAAGTACCAGAACCGGAAATAATCATGGATCTGTATGTATCGTCTGCCTTGAACAGCTTGTTGATCTTAGCTGTTGCACGTGCAAACAGTTCTTCGAATTCTGCTCCTCTGTGGCAGATATCATAGTGAGTTAATGCCTGTCTAACGTTGTCTTTGACCATGATCGGTCCTGGACTGAATAATTTTGGTGCACTCATCTCTACACTTCCTTTCAAATATTCGATGCTTTGTGCGTTCAACTTATTACTTTACTTACTTTACTTATTGAAACGGCTGCTGCCGTATTTCACTTTTTTCCTGCAAAGCCTGCTGCGCAGGCGTTTTGCTTATTCTTCGGACCAGTTCTTAGCCCGTTCTACTGCTCTGTGCCAGTTATACAGCAAGGATTCTCTTTCGTCCACGCTCATCTTCGGCTCATAGCGTTTCGCCAGTTTCCAGTGGCTTGCCAGATCTTCAATAGAATCAAACTCACCGATTCCCAGAGCAGCCAGCTGTGCAGCACCCAGAGGCGTCGTGTCTTTGATCACCGGAACATCTACCGGGATGCCCAGAATGTCAGCCTGGAACTGCATGAGGAAGTTGTTCGCAACTGCTCCTCCGTCTGTTCTCAGAATAGAGATCGGCATACTGGCGTCCATATTCATAACGTCTAAATTGTCCTTGACCTGATATGCTGTGGATTCCAGAGTTGCTCTTACGATGTGCTCTCTCGTTGTACCTCCTGTGATCCCTACCATAGTTCCTCTGGCGTAGGAATCCCAGTGAGGTGCAGCAAGTCCTGCAAAAGCCGGTACAAAGTACACACCTCCGTTGGACTTGGCATCGTAAGCCATCTGTTCCGTCTGTGCAGCGGAATCGATGATCTTGATACCATCTCTCAGCCACTGAGTAGCAGCGCCCGTGATATAGATCCCGCCATCCAGCGCAAACGTCATCTTTTTATTGAGTCTCCACGCAACAGTCGTTAAAAGTCCGTTACTGGAGTAAATCGGCTTTTCGCCTGTATTCATCAGCATAAAGCATCCGGTTCCATAAGTGCATTTGATGGTTCCCGGAGCGAAGCATGCCTGTCCGAACAACGCAGCCTGCTGGTCTACTACTGAACCGGAAATCGGTATCTTTGCACCAAAGAAATCCAGAGGATCTGTGTATCCGTACACCATGGAGCTGTCGCAGATTTCCGGCAGGATCGATCTGCTGATCCCCAGGATGTCCAGGATCTCATCATCCCATTTGCCTGTATGTATATTGAACATCATCGTTCTGGAAGCTGTCGAACAGTCCGTTACATGCACTTTACCATGTGTCATCTTCCAGATGAGCCAGGAATCCAGAGTACCGGCCAGGACACGACCTTCCTTGATTTTTTCCTTTACACCATCTACATTGTCGATGATCCATTTGATCTTCGGACCGCTGAAATAAGAGTCGGCCATCAGACCGGTCTTTTCCCGGATCAGTTCCCCATACTCTGTCGTCAGTTCATCTGCATAGCGAGCCATTCTTCTGTCCTGCCATACGATAGCATTGTACACCGGAGCACCTGTGATCTTGTCCCAGAGCATTACCGTTTCGCCCTGGTTGTCAATACCGATGCACGCCACATCTTCTGCAGAAACACCGCCCTCAGACAATGCCATGGACATAGATTCCATCACTCTCTGCCAGAGTTCCAGCGGATCGTGCTCTACCCAGCCCGGTTTCGGATAGTACTGTGTGTGTTCCTTGTAGCCTCTGGCTACGACATTCCACTTTTCGTCCAAAAGCAGTGTCGTTGTTCCTGTCGTTCCCTGATCGAGTCCAATATAGTATTTCTTTTTCATAATCATTTCCTCTCTCTTTTATTATTTTTTAACTAAATGGAAATGTAATCATCTATTGTGCTGTAGTCCAGTCTGTTGAAAAAATTCTTTCTGAACTCACCGGAAGAACAGTGTATAAGCTTTTTATACATCCGGTTCATATGTGCATGATCGAAAAAACCACTATCGATAGCGATATCTACCAGAAGCATGTTTCGATCCTCTAAAATCCTCGTCATAGAAAGCTGCAGTCTGATGATCTGCGAATACAGCTTCGGCGAAATACCCACACAGCGTTCAAACATTTTACCAATGTGCCGCGCAGTGAATCCACTCTCCTCTGCCAGTTCTTCTACTTTTATATTCCCCTGAGTCTGCAAAATCCGCTCCGTGCAGTACTTTATCAAATACTTGTTGGATTCGCTGTGCAGATTCACGCGAATCACCTTGGAGATCAGCCGGATCCGCTCCACCAGATGGGTTTCACGCTCTAAGATGGAAAGGATCTGCTCGCCTCCTGCCATGTGCCCCTTTAAAGGGATCGCCTTATTGGTAAGCTTGTTGGCAGGCTGATCCAGAAGTGAGTATCCGATGCCAGGCAAAAATCGAATGAAAATATAATATTCATCCGGTTCAATCTTCAGCTTTTTTATTTCATCCGTGACCCCGCATATGTAGGCCCGTATATTTTCCTTTTCCCGATTTCCGCAAAAAACCAGCGCCATGCAGCCGTCCGGAATTATAGGCAGCACCCGCGCTGTATCCGCATTGGATCGAATATAGAAAATATCCGCAACCGTTGTATACAGTGGATGTCCAAACGTCACGTCGATTTTCTTGATTTCAAAATCTTCTTCTTCAAGAATCAACGGTTCATATTGTGCTCTCGGCTCGTTGGGAGCCAAGTATTGTTTTCTGCTGATGACAAATGACATCTTCGTTTCCTTTTGGTAAAAATCAGAACCTTAACTTTTGTCTCTTTAATCATATCCCTTGAGATTCGTTCTGTCAACTTCTGTTTTTTCCTAGTTTTCGTGTTTTTAAAAGTATACAATAAGGAAGGATACAGGAGGGTTAATTTTTATGCAGATATTACAGAACATGGATCCTGATAAAATGGTTATCGTGCTTCCAACAGCACTGCTGGCAATGTACTTCATCGTAAACCTGCAGAAATCGCTGTGTGAGAAGCAGAATCCGCTGATTGGACTGATACTTCCTGTGATCTGCTTTGTTGCAGCGACGATCCTGGCATTCCGGCCACTGCTGGTTGCGGACGCCGGTCAGTATGAAGGGCTGGGCATCTTCTGTCTCAGAATGTGGCTGACCTTTAACATCGCGACGCTTGTATTTTTATTTCCTTATTATAGACAGCGTCGTATGATGCGAGCAGCTGCGGAAGCTGCGAGGGCAGAAGCCAAAGATCCCGTGAACGCATCAGACGCAGCGGAAACATCCGAAGCACCGGAAGAAGCTTTGCAGGAAGTACTGCACGATTCCGAAGAAACTTCAAAAAACAAGATTTAAGACAATATAATTAATTTAATTACTATTAATTTATTTATATTCATTATTATTTTACTATTTTTAAAGGAGGTTTTTTTCATGGAAAACAATGCAAAAGCCCAAACGCTAAACAGATCGTTAGGGCTGGCAGAATGCGTCACTACGACGGCTGGTGCTGTTATCGGCGTAGGTCTGTTCACAGTTGGTTCGCAGATCGTTGGTCTGATGGGCGGTACTGTAATCATCGCATCCCTGATCTCATTCGTTCTCATCCTGTTCCCATGCGCTATGTATGGTGAAATGGGTGCTGCGCTGCCGCTGGCAGGAGGTACATACTCTTTTGCTAAGAGAGGTCTCAACTACCCGGTAGCTGTATTTGAAAGCTGGAACTACACTCTGGCTCAGGTTGGTATCGGTGCTTCCGAAGCAATGGCTTTCTCCAACTACTTCGTAAGACTGCTGAACGCTCTGGGTCTGAACGTTCCTATCGACAGCAATGACTATTCCCTGATCGATTATTTCCAGGGAGCTGTTCCAACGGATGTATTCCTCTGGAAGGTTCTCCCGGCAATCGGTCTGTTCATCCTCTTCACGGTAATTTCCTACAGAGGAATCGAAATGAACGGTAAAACACAGAACTTCTTCATGTTCTTCTTCTGGGCATGCTCCCTGGTATGGTTTGCAACAGTTATCGCCAAGGCAGACTTCTCCGGCGTTACTGAAATGGTTGCAGGCGTAGGAATCCCTGCTGGCGTTAATGCATTCGCTCAGGCTGTACTGCTCGTGCTGTGGTGCTTCTTCGGATATGAAACTATCGTTGGTATGGGTTCCGAAGTTAAGTTCCCTCAGCTGACTATTCCTAGAGCTCTGCTGATCTCGCCGTTCTGCGTACTGGCAGTTAACCTGTTATTCCAGTGGTTCCTGTGCGCACTGACTCCGGCTCAGCACGTTCCTGATCTGTACACTTCCGCTGCTCCTTATGCAGAAGCAATGCAGTATGCAGGTATCGTAGGTCTGCCGCTGATCATCCTGTGCTTAGGTATTACATTAGGCGGAGACTTCTCCACAATGAACCCTTGTATCGCAGGTCCTGCCCGCTACATGTACATCATGGCAGAAGACGGAAACTTCCCGAAATACTTCGGTAAAGTTCATCCGAAATACAAGAGCCCTTACCGTGCAATCGTTCTTTGCGGAATCTTAGGTGTATTCTTCATCCTGTCCGGATCCATCAAGATCGTTGCAATGATGTGCTCCTACAACCAGATCCAGGCATACATCATCGGATTCGCATCCTTCCTGGGACTGCGTAAGAAGGAACCGGATCTCAAGAGACCTTGGAAGTGCCCTGCTGGTACTTTCGGAGCTTGGTTCAGCATCATCATGTTTGCGATCCTGCTGATCCTGGCATACGATCCAGTTGCTATCTGGTACAACATCATTTGGGACGTACTGGCTATCCTGTACTTCGTAATCTTCGTTCGCAAGAGACCGATCCCGCAGGAAGCTGTAGACGTAGAAGCTCTGGCACTTGCTACTGCTGAACCGACTGCTGAAGAAAAGGCTAAGCTCGACAAGCAGTACAAGGCTTGGAGAATCGGCGCTTACTGCGCTGCTATCGCAGGCATTCTGCTGTTCGTAATCGCATGGATCGTTTAGTACAAACAAATTAAGAGGATCTAATCATGAGAAAATTTATAGGAACGATATTATTCATATTTCTGCTGATTTTATCGACGGCCGGTCTTGCGGCTTATGTCATGCAGAATGCATTTCAGGAGCCGATCACATTCAAAGAGTTCTTTGAAATGATATCAAAATAACAATCGCTCTTAACTTTTCAAAATGACAATATAAAAGCGGGTGCTTCGTGCATCCGCTTTTTATATTGATCTGAAATTGTTTCACCGGTATTCCCTGGGCTCCAGCTGCCGCACTCCGCCTCCCTGGAGCTAAAACAGATTCTGTACTTCAGAGATGTTCTTGATCCCTACCATTTTAAGAGGCTGCAGACCCTTCTCCTGCCTTTCCTTATTGATGGACGCCAAAGTTTTTTTCAGCCGTTCTGCATTCCGGATCGGCAGGACCACCCGCTCAAATCCCAGATGTCCGGCTTCCCGCAGGATCTTCTCTCCATTCTGCACCGCTCTCAGATCTCCCGTCAGTCCGATCTCACCAAAAGCCAGTGTACTGCTTCCCAGCGCCTTACCCCTATAAGAAGAATACACAGCCAGTGCAACCGCCAGGTCCGTGTACGTCCCTTCCGGACGGATTCCACCGACTATATTGACGTATACATCCTGGTTGATCAGAGATAACCCCATTTTCTTTTCCAGAACTGCCAGGATCATACTGAGCCTGGAATTGTCCACTCCCAGCGCTGTACGCCGCGCAAATCCGATATTGGCCTGGGATGTCAGAGCCTGCACTTCTAAAACAAGTGGCCGGGTTCCTTCATAAACAGCTGTCACAACGGCGCCTTCACTATCCTTCTCCATTTCTTCCAGCAAAGTTCCCGACAGGTTTTCGATCTCCATCAGTCCCTGCTGCGCCATCTCAAATGCACCGATCTCGCTCGTCGTCCCAAAACGGTTTTTCTGTGCCCGCAATATCCGCATCTCATGGCTTCTGTCACCTGTAAAGCTGAGCACACAGTCCACCATATGCTCTACTATCCTCGGTCCTGCCAGATCACCGCTCTTGGTCACATGTGCTACGATGAATACCGGTATTCCGTGCATCTTGCCGATCCGCATCAGCTCATTGCCGCAGGTTCGCACCTGAGAAACACTGCCTGGCGCTGATTCTATATCCGAGGTATACATGGTCTGGATCGAGTCAATGATGAGAAACACAGGATTCAGTTGCTGGCAGGCTTCTGCGATCACATCGATATTAGTCTCAGCCAGAATATAAAGATCTTCCGGGAGTTTATCACATACCCGGTCAGCTCTGATCTTGATCTGCTCTTCCGATTCCTCTCCGGAAACATACAGCACCGTACCCTTTGAAGCTGCGATATGGGCTGCTGCCTGGATGATGATAGTTGATTTCCCGATTCCAGGCTCCCCGGAAATCAAAGTCAGAGATCCCGGCACCAGACCCCCGCCTAAAACTCGGTTCAATTCACCTATCCCGGTATCGATCCGGCTGGTTTCACCAGAAGTGACCTGTGAAAGGCGGGAAGGTTTTCCTGCTGCTCTGCCGCCACCTTCCGTTGTACCTTTCACGGACGCAGCAGTCCCAGTTCGCCTTCTCTTGTCGTCTGTATTCAAATCTATCTGTTTTTCTTCCACCATGGAGTTCCACGCACCGCAAATACATCGTCCCATCCACTTCGTACTCTCATATCCGCATTCCTGGCAGACGAATATAGTCTTCCCTTTCTTCGCCATCTTCTTATCCTTCCTAGTCATCAGCTGTTTTGCAAACATTTGTTCCCTTAAGAATAGTACATATCTCCTTTAAAGTCAATGTCAACTTCATGAAAACATCAAAATGGTAGTTCCACCGTACTAAAATAGGAACAGAGGGTATCGCATTTCTGCGACACCCTCTGGATCAAACTTTCTCTATAAAAACCTGCTGGTTTCGATATTCACTGCAGAGCCTCTATTTCTCCTGCTCTGCCTGATGAGCTGCAATAATCTTCTGCGCGATCTGAGCTGGAACTTCTTCATATCTTTCAAAGTGCATGGAGAAGTTTCCTCTTGCCTGCGTCATGGAGCGGAGCACGATCGCATAGTCAAAGAGTTCTGCCTGTGGAGCTTCCGCCATCAGCTTCTGTCCGCCTTCTGCCAGAGGTTCCATACCAAGGATCTTTCCTCTTCTCTTGTTCATGTCGCCCATAACATCGCCCACATAGTCATCTGGAACGATGATCTCCAGCCTCATTACCGGCTCAAGCAGGCACGGCTTTGCTTCTGCGATGCCCTTCTTGAACGCCAGGGAAGCAGCGATCTTGAATGCCATTTCGTTGGAGTCTACATCGTGATAAGAACCATCATAGAGAACAGCCTTGATATTAACTACCTTGCATCCTGCGAGCGGTCCTTTTTCCATGGACTCTTTCAAGCCCTTTTCAACTGCCGGAACGTAGTTCTTAGGAATCGATCCACCGAACAGTTCTTCTGAGAATTCAAATTCTTCCTGCGACGGAGAGAATCTGATATGTACGTCTCCATACTGCCCTGCACCACCGGACTGCTTCTTATGTTTTCCCTGTACATCTGAAGTTCCCTTAATGGTTTCTCTATATGCGATCTTCTGAGGAACGGTCTTGACTTCTACGCCAAAACGGTCTTTCAGCTTGGCCATTACAATGTTCAGCTGCATTTCACCCTGACCACCCAGAAGAGTCTGATGCGTTTCGTCATTTCTTTCTACAACGAAGGATGGATCTTCTTCTCTCAATCTGGTCAATCCGGAGAAAATCTTGTCTTCATCCTTTTTGTCAACGGCTTCGATGGCCACGTATAACGATGGAGACGGATAATCCAGCGGCAGATAACGGATGATATCGTTCTTGTCACAAAGAGTATCTCCGGATACCGTGTGCTGCAGTTTCGCAACGGCCACGATGTCACCGGCCTCTGCATAATTGAGTTCCTGCTGTTCTTTTCCTCTCAGGAAGAAGAGCTTGCCCAGCTTTTCGGTTTTGCCGGTTCTCTCATTCAAAATTTCCATACCGGACGTCAGCTTGCCTGTTACCACTTTCATGATAGAGATCTTGCCTACGAACGGGTCAACGATAGTCTTAAATACAAAAGCAGAAGGAGTTGCATCTACGACACACATTTTCTCCACCTGTTCATTGTTGTCGTTAAAGCCTTTATATGCTCCGTGCTGCAGCGGTGTCGGTACATAAGTCACCAGCAGATCCAGCAGACCTTCAATACCGTGTCCCAGTGAAAATGCAGAGGAACATACCGGCACGATACCACCCTCGGAAATACCTTTTACCAGTCCTTTCTTGATTTCTTCATCGCTGAAGTCGTCTCCATTGAAGTATTTTTCCATCAGCAGATCATCTGTCATAGCGATCGCTTCTTTCAGTTCTTCATCAATTTCTGCAGTCAGCGGCCAGCTGAACGGGATCAACGTTTCACCGAACTTAGCCTTCAGTTTATTAAAGGTTTTATAGAAGTCGAATTCGTCTTTATCTCTTTTATTTATTACGATAAATCTAGGCATCTTATAGCGCTCGCAGGCCTTCCATGCCTGTTCCGTCCCCACCTGGATTCCAGCACCGGCATCCACCAGGATCACTGCAGCTTCCGAAGCTCTCAGTGCTGCATTTACTTCTCCGATAAAGTCAAAATATCCCGGAGTATCGATAAAATTGATCTTGCTGTCTTTCCATTCTACCGGAACGATAGATGTGTTAATGGAAAAGCCTTTTTCAATCTCCATCTTATCATAATCGGAAACGGTATTTCCATCTTCAACTTTACCCAGTCTGTCGATAACACCTGTAGCCAGAAGTGCAGATTCTAAAAATGTGGTCTTACCACATCCGCCGTGTCCAACCAGTGCAACGTTTCTGATAGTTTCGCTTGTGTAGCCTTTCATTATTGAGTCCTCCCTAAAAAATTTGTAACATGGATATATTATACCATCGTAAGAAACGTATTACAACACAATTAAATTACAATATTCTGAATTCATTCGCAATGCGGAATATTCCAGGACATTTTAGGATTTTTCGGGATTTTTTCAGGATTTTTTATATGGATTATTGCATCATTATTTAGCGATTTCCATCAGTTTTTCGATCTGTTTTCCCCAAACTGACGGGAATCACTGCACATAAGCATCTTTGACTCCGATGCCTATATCAGAAAACCGCTGGAATAAAAGCAATCAAAAAGCCGAAGCTACAATTCTATGCAGTTTCGGCTTTTTTAATCTTTAGGTTTCTTCGGTCGTAGAGTGCTACACGCTAGAATTCTGCTGTCTTCGGCGTTCTCGGGAACGGCAGCACGTCGCGGATGTTACTCATGCCGGTGATGTACATGATGATCCGTTCGAATCCAAGGCCGTAACCGGAATGTTTTACACCGCCATACTTTCTCAGATCCATGTACCACCAGTAATCTTCCTCTGTCATACCGGTTTCTTCGATACGAGCTTTGAGGACGTCATAGCGTTCTTCTCTCTGGCTTCCGCCGATGATCTCTCCAACGCCCGGTACCAGCAGGTCGCAGGCTGCGACTGTCTTGCCGTCGTCGTTGAGACGCATATAGAACGCCTTGATTTCCTTCGGATAATCTATTACGAAAATTGGTTTCTTATACACTTTTTCTGTCAGATAACGTTCGTGCTCCGTCTGCAGGTCGATACCCCACTCTACCGGATACTGGAAGTCTTCACCTGACTTCTGCAGAATCTCAACTGCCTCAGTATAAGTCACACGCTCAAAATCTGAATTTACGATATTCTGCAGACGCTCGATGAGCCCCTTGTCCATAAACTTGTTGAAAAACTCCATTTCTTCCGGCGCATTTTCCAGCACATAGTTGATGATGTATTTGATCATAGCTTCTGCTACATCCATATCGTCTGTCAGATCTGCGAAGGCCATCTCCGGTTCGATCATCCAGAATTCAGAGGCGTGTCTCGCCGTGTTGGAGTTCTCTGCACGGAAGGTCGGGCCAAACGTGTAAACGTTTTTAAAGGCCAGCGCGAAGATCTCTGCTTCAAGCTGTCCGCTTACAGTAAGACTGGCTTTCTTGCCGAAAAAGTCCTGACTGTAATCGATTTCCCCGTCTTCTGTACGAGGCGGGTTATCCAAATCCAGCGTAGTGATCTGGAACATTTCACCTGCTCCTTCACAGTCACTTGCTGTAATGATCGGCGTATGAGCATATACGAAGTTATTCTCCTGGAAGAACTTGTGGATCGCATAGGCTACGATAGAACGCACCCGGAATACTGCAGAAAATGTATTGCTCCGCGGACGCAGGTGTGCGATCTCACGCAGGAATTCCATGCTGTGACGTTTCTTCTGAAGCGGATAATCTGCTTCAGATCCAGCTTCGATCACGATGTTCTTCGCTTTGATTTCAAACGGCTGCTTCGCGTCCGGCGTCAGGACAAACGTTCCCGTCACGCACAGAGCTGCTGCCACCGGTGCTTTAGAAATTTCTTCGAAGTTATCCAGAAATTCTGCTTCATACACGACCTGTACGGATTTAAAAAACGTACCGTCATTCAGCTCTATAAATCCAAATTTATTGGATCCGCGATTTGTTCTGACCCAACCCTCTACTACGATTTCCTGATCTGCATACTTTTCGCTTTCCCGAAAAAGACTTTTGATTTCTACTACATCTTTCATCTGTATTTTATCTCCTGTCAATAGTTTTGATTCTGCTTAACAGATTCTGGTTCCTTCCGGAACGATATCATCTACGAAAATAATCTGGCATCCGCAGGCATTATTCGTTCCTGCCAGCAACATTCCTTCACTCATAACGCCGGTCATTCTGGCCGGTGCCAGATTTGCTACCACAATGATCTTCTTTCCTACAAGTTCTTCCGGCTTATAATCATTCTTGATACTGGATACGATCACGCGCTCCTTGATGCCATCGAACAGTGTCAACTTGTAGTTGCTGTGTGCCTTTCTGATCTCCTGGCATTTGAGTACTTTGCATACTCTCAGGTCCATCTTGAAGAAATCGTCTATGGATATCTCAGGCTCTGTGATCGGCTTCACTTCATCAGGTTCGCCGTAAACTTTGACGATTTCCGGCTCTTTCTCAGCTTCCTCTGCAGCCTTCTTTGCAGCGATTTCTTCTTCCGTTTCCGGATGGCTGAAATCCAGAAGGTGCATGAAGCGTTCTCTGTCGATCGCATAGAGGAAGAGATAAAGTCTCGGGCCTCTTTCCTTGCTGATCAGCAGCTTGTACACATTCTTGAAGAATGTACCCTGCAGCTTCTTCAGATCCTCTCTATCCATACCGTATACTTCCTTCGGGATATCATACAGTTTCGTGTTGAGAGAGTCCAGGTCATATTCACCTGCCTTGATATAGTTGTAAAGGATCTCGATTTCCTTTTTTTCTTCCTCTGTAAATGTTTCGTACAGATCGAAATCTCTCCATCCCCGCAGCTTGTTGGCAGATTCCGGTGCACACTGGTAGAGCCAATACTTTGCACGCTCCAGACGCGTATCAAAGTCTTCATACTTGTACGGAGTTCCGATCTTTTCAAATACGGTTTCCATCATCGGCACGTTGAAGTCCACGATGGATCCCAGCTGTACCAGCAGACTCATCGGTACTGTCTTGATTTCTCTATCACCGATCAGTGAGAATTCCATAACAGTCTGGTTATGTTCATTGGCTTTACCGGCTTTATAATCATTATACATTTTATCAAACTCAAAGTACTGACGAAGGATCCCGTCATCGAAACAGAAATCGAAGGCTTTCTTCGGATCTGTCTTCGAATACAGCCAGAGTATGATCTCCGGCTCGTAGATCTTCAGCAGAGTTTCCGGCGTCAGGTTCAGACCGGAAGAACCGGACATTTTACCTGTGGAGCCTTTTATCCCGATAAATTCATATCCCTGAAACATCGGCGGTTCGTGATGGAAGATCTTTCTGGAGATCACGCTGCTTGTCTCATAGCTTCCGCCCGGACTTGCATGATCCTTGCCGCCTGGTTCGAAGTCAACACCCTCATATCTCCAGCGCATCGGCCAGTCGATTTTCCATGCCAGCTTGCAGCCGGTATCTTTTTTAAAATCAAATGTTCCCTTGTGTCCGCATTCGCATTCGTATTCTGCCACTGTACCATCCTCGGAAATGGATGTGATCTTCGTCATATCCTTATGGCATTCCGGACAGAAAATGCTTACTGGAAAGTATGCATCACGTTCCCCTTCCTGAGCATCCTGAGTCCGGAAGCTGTCCAGAATGTCAAAGATCTCTTTTCTCTTCTGGATCGCCTCGATGATATCATCACGGTATGCACCGGAAGTGTACATATCTGTCTGATAGCGATAATCCATTTCGATACCGAATTTCTTAATGGATTTCATAAATTCATCTTCGAAGTATTTCGCATAATTTTCGTGTTCCGTATCAAACGGATTCGGAACAGATGTATACGGTCTTCCAATATACTGCTCCATCTTGTTTTCCGGATCTATGGCTTTTACGTTAGCCGGCACTTTACGAAACCTGTCAAACTCATCCCACGAGAAGAGAAGTCTCGCCTTCTTTCCCCGCTTTTCAATAGCCTTCGCCACAAACAGACTAGTGGCTATATCACGGAAATTGCCAATATGGATCGAACCCGACGGGCTGATCCCTGCCGCACAAACATATTCTTCTTTGTCCGGATTCTTCTTGATGATCCTATCTGCTATCTTTTCTGCCCAATGCAATTGCTACACCTCTTTCTTCTTACTTGGAAATCTCTAAAATCTCGTAGTTGATGAATCCATCCGGTATTTCAACAACCACCTTATCACCCTGCTTATGTCCGATCAGGGTTTTACCTACAGAAGAATCTGTGGAAATTTTACCATTAAACGGATCCGATTCCGTTGCACCTACGATGGCAAAGGTTTCTTTTTCACCAGTATCCAGATCCTTAACGGTTACTTTTAAGCCAACATTTACTACATCGCCCTTTACGTCTTCTTCCTGTACGATCTTGGCCTTACGGATCATCGTTTCCAGCTTATGGATCTTTTCTTCCAGTTCAGCCTGTTCATTTTTCGCAGAATCATACTCTGCATTTTCAGAAATATCTCCGTATGAAATCGCTTCCTTCAAACGTTCTGCAACTTCTGCTCTTTTTACGGAGACAAGCTCCTCGTGTTCCTTTACTATTTTGTCATAACCTTCCTGGGTTAACAGTAATTCTTCATTCATGATCTCTGCCATGTTGGTAACTCTCCTTTCAAGGCTTCCCGCCATGCGTTTTTCGACCTATTGTCGCATCGAATTATTATACTGTAAAAATGGCTGTTTGTCAACGATTCCAAGGCTTTCAAATATTGACAATCAGCGATTCCAATGGTATTGTTAAAGAGAATAAGGCTTGTCTTATTTTATGATACACAGGGAGGCGATAAAGAATGAATATCAGCGGAGCAATTTTTGATTTAGACGGAACACTTCTGGATACAACAGAAATCTGGGAAGGCGTAGCCGCACGATACATCACATCACTGCGAAAGACTCCAGAGCCGGGTCTGCGTGAGAAAACCAAGGCAATGACCCTGACGATGCTTTGCAGCTATTTAAAGGACGAATACCGGATCGCAACGACGGAGTCTAAGATAGCGAAAGGCTTCAATACGATCCTTCGGGAAGATTATCTGGAAAGCGCCGACATCAAGCAATATGTGCCGATCCTTCTGGAAAAATTCAAGCAGAAAGGTGTTGCCATGTGCATAACGACATCTACCGATAAAGCTATCGCCAACGAGATCCTGGTACGCCTGGGGATCCGCGACTACTTCACATTCATCATGACCTGTGAGGAAGCAGGCGGCGACAAGGAAAGTCCAAAGGTATTTCTGGATGCACACAAAAAGCTGGGCACACCGAAGGACGAAACCATAGTGGTCGAAGACGGACTGCTGGCCATCCGCGGCGCTAAGGAAGCTGATTTTTACGTCATTGCCGTTGCCGATAAAAACGAAGAGCAGAACAAAGCGGAGATCCAGGAACTTTCCGACCGGTATATCGAAAGCTTCGAGGAACTGCTGTAGATCCCATTGAAGAATCCACACCAATAATAGAAGCGTGAGCAAAATATCTCTGCCCACGCTTTTTTATTACTCCACCTTATTCTCTTCCGCAAATCTTACCAATTTATTGGACGTATTCTTGATAAACTCCTTCTTTCGCAGGATCAGCTTCTTGATTCTGCGGTAGAGCGGCGCTGTCTTGTTGATCTTATCCACTTCTTCCCACAATATCGTCTTGATATCCTGATCCGTCGGTTCTGTCGGAAGTTCTTCACGGATAAATTCCATGTCCGGCCGGATCGACGCCACGATGGAAATATCGGATTCACCCGGCTGTGTGCTACTGAACACAAATGACTCCTCAATGTATGGACTCAGAGAAAGCTGATATTCCAGCTCCTCTGGATAAACATTCTTGCCGTTTTTTGTAATAATGACATTCTTTTTTCTTCCGGTGATATAAGCATATCCATTTTCATCGATATATCCCAGATCTCCCGTGTGGAACCACTGATCTTCATCGATAACGGCCGCTGTTTCTTCCGGCATCTGGTAATACCCCATCATCACGTTGTCGCCGCGAATGCAAATCTCTCCTATGCCTTCCTCGTTCAGATCCACCGTCTTCAGCTCAAATCCCGGGAAGCACACACCGATGGATGACGGGTTTGGGGCAGTGTCCGGATTGAGTGCTCCCATTGGAGAACACTCCGTCAAGCCATACCCCTGCAGCGCCAGGATTCCGAAATCACCGATCCCGTTGAGTACCTGCGGGTTGATGGCCGCACCGCCGCAGATCATCAGGCGGAGTCTTCCTCCAAACACAGAGGTGATCTGACGGAACAATTTCCCACTCAGATCCAGACCGATTTTCTTCGTCACCCGGTTGAGCTCGATCATCCGCTTCACCAGTTTTTCCTTGCCTTGCTTACGAATATTCTTCCATATGGTTCGATACAGATTTTCGAAGATGGCAGGAACGCCGAGAAACATGGTCGGACGAACCTCCTGCAGATTTTTCACGATGTATTTCAATCCCTGACAATACCCAATGGCCGCGCCTTTATAAAGCGGCATCAGGAACCCGCATGTGCACTCATACGTATGGTGCAGCGGCAGCACTGAGAAGAAGATATCCCACGTATTTACTTTCAGAACCGTCGGAGACACCATCAGGTCCGCCGCCAAGTTTTTATGATTCAGCATAACACCCTTGGAAGCTCCTGTAGTCCCGGAGGTGAACAGGATCACGCTCATGGCGTCGCTGTCGATTTCTGCCTCCACAAACTGCCGCTCGCCCTTTTGCAGAAGCGCCTTTCCCTCATCGATCAGTTCCGATAACGAAAAAACGCCTTCCGTTTCCTTTTCAGCAAAAAAATCCACCAGCATCAGAGACTGATCCAACTCCTCAGAGATCTCCTGGAAAACGCTCCGGTATTTGGAAGAGCATAATACGCAGGAAACTTCCGCACGCTGGACAAGATGCTTCAATTCTTCCTTTGAAAGTTCCTTGTCCAGAGGGACAACGATCCCCGTTCCGCAGATGACCGCCAGATAAGAGATCGCCCACTCACTGCTGTTTTCTCCTATCACCGCAATGCGCTTCCCCTGCAGACCGTGATGGATCAACGCAGTACCGAGTCCGTTGACTTTTTCTATCATCTGTCTGTAGGAGATCGCTGTAAAAGTCTCGTCACCTTTATACTTCTGATAAAAAGCCGTGTTGTCTCCGTATAGCTCCGCACTCGTTTCGATCATGTGCTTGATGTCCGTGATCGGCCGGCTGTCCTTATATTTTACGAACTTCCTGCGATCCGCTTCGATACGAGACACAATCCCTTTCGCCCACTCCATATCCTTCTGCTTTTTCTCGCTGAAAACAATGTTAGATGTCATTGTCTGCTCCTTTTCCAGTCAACGCTCTGCAGTCTATTCTTCTGCTCTTACGCCGCCTTTCACTCTTCTGATCTTGCGTGTAGTAGTCTTTTCGAATTCGATGTCACGCAGCTTGATCCTCTTGACACGCTTGTAATTCGTCATCTTATCGTTGACTGTTTCCACATTTTCTTTGATGATATCGTGGATCTGCTCCTGAGAGAGATCCGCACCGAATTTCTCATGGATCGCGTCGAAGTTCGGATATACTTCTGCAGTCACCACCGTATCTCCGCTCTTTTTTTCCAGTACGCCATAAACGATCACTTCTTCAATATATGGCTGCTCAAGGAGCAGATATTCGATTTCTTCCGGGAAAATATTCTTGCCATTCTTCGTTACGATAACATTTTTCTTCCGGCCACAGATATAAAGAAATCCGTCCTCGTCAAACCGGCCAAAGTCTCCAGTATAGAGCCATCCGTCTTTCAGTACTTCCGCCGTCGCTTCCGGATCCTTGTAATATCCCAGCATCACAGACGGTCCTTTGCAGATGATCTCTCCTACGCCTTCTTCATCCGGTTCGAAGATCCGTACTTCTGTCCCCGGCATTGGAGGTCCTACCGACTCAGCCTTGCTGTAATAATCTCTGTTTACCGCAATGATCGGCGCATTTTCTGTCATACCATAGCCCTGGATCATCGGGATCCCCAGCGCTTCATAATCGCGGATGACCTGAGGGTTTATGGCTGCACCGCCAGCGATGAACAGTTCCATATGATTGCCGATAGCCGAATGGATCGGCTCAAAGATCTTTCGCATCCGTTTGATATTGTTAAACATATGGGTCTTTCTCGCCAGATTCATCATAAACGTCATCTTGCCTGCAGAACCTGAGCTT
>ERZ857965.1901-NODE-1901-length-19334-cov-3.641423_pt1 | contig 19334 bp, 20 predicted proteins | sample MGYA00519758_ERZ857965 | MGnify/ENA primary metagenome ERZ857965 (study PRJEB31778, sample SAMEA3449381) | human gut metagenome | biome: human gut; feature: human-associated habitat; material: faeces | place: United Kingdom | collected 2010/2012 ... | reverse complement strand
CTCGCGGGCAGCGTCGGCCTTGTCGCCCTTGGCAAACACCAGGACGCAGGCGGTCTTGCCGGTGCCGTTGGGCAGGACGATGGCGCCGCGGACCTGCTGGTCAGCGTGGCGGGAGTCAACGCCGAGCTTCACGTGCAGCTCGACGGTCTCGTCGAACTTCGCCTTGGCGGTCTTGGTGACAAGCTCGAAAGCCTCAGCGGGCTCATACTGGGCGCTTTTATCGATGAGCTTCGTGCTCTCTTTATAATTTTTACCTCTGAACACTTCATTATCCTCCTAAAATGTGGTTTTTCGGAAGGTTACTTCCTCCCACGTTTGCCAGCTCAGTCGCCGACGACGACGCCCATGGAGCGGCAGGTACCGGCGATCATGCTGACGGCGGACTCGATGTCGGAGCAGTTGAGATCGCGCATCTTCTGCTCGGCGATCTTGCGGACATCTTCCTTGCTGATGGTGGCGACCTTGTCACGCTGAGGCACGCCGGAGGCGGTCTCGATGCCGCAGGCCTTCTTGATCAGCAGAGCCGCGGGGGGCGTCTTGGTGATGAAGGTGAAGCTGCGGTCGGCGTAAACGGTGATGACGACCGGGATCATAAGACCCATATCGCCCTTGGTACGCTCGTTGAAGTCCTTGGTGAACTGGGAAATGTTCACGCCGTACTGACCGAGAGCCGGGCCCACAGGGGGAGCCGGAGTCGCTTTGCCGGCGGGAACCTGGAATCTGACATAGCCAACTATTTTCTGTGCCATAATTAAGCACCTCCAGAATTATTCTTCTTTTACCGGTTCGACCTGGTCGAGTTCCAGATCGATCGGCGTCTCCCTGCCGAACATGGAGACGATGAGGCGGACGCTGTTCCCCTCGGGGTCGATCTCGTCCACCGTGCCGAGGAAGCCTTCCAGCGGGCCGTCGATGACCTTGACGGTATCGCCAAGCTCAAAGCCCACGGAAATCTCTCTGCGTTCCACACCGAGATCGAGGATCTCCTGCTCGGTCAGAGGAACGGGTTTTCCGTCGGAGCCGACGAAGCCGGTGCAGCCGCGGCTGTTGCGCACGAGATGCCAGCTTTCGTCCGTGAGCACCATCTTCACCAGCACGTAGCCGGGGAATACCTTGCGCTCGACTTCCTTATCACCGCCGTCGGTATGCTCAACGACCGTCTCCAGAGGGATGTTGACCTCCTGGATGAGATCCTGCATCTGGCGGTTTTCCGCCGCCTTCATGATGGAAGCGGCTACCGTGTTCTCATAACCGGAGTATGTGTGGACCACATACCATTTTGCGTTCTCTGCCATCCGGCTTACACCAATGTGATCAGCGCTTCGACAGCGGCCTTGGCCAGAGAGTCAAAGCCCCAGAGCACGAGAGCGGCGGCGGCCATAACGACCAGCGCGACCAGCGTGTTCTTGCCGAACTGCTTGGGGGTGGGCCAGACGACTTTTTTGAGCTCGCTCTTCATTTCGCGGAACCACTTGGCAACGCGCTTGAAAAAGCCGAGCTTCTTGTCCGTCCGCTTGACGGCTGCGCCCTTCGTCTGAGGGGCGACGGGTTTCTTTTCTTCGTTAGCCATTGGATGCATCCTTTCTCACGTCTGTCATTACTTCGTTTCGACGTGCTTGGTGTGCTTGCGGCAGAAGGGGCAATACTTATTCATCTCGAGCTTTTCGGGAGAATTTTTCTTGTTCTTCATGGTGTTGTAGTTCCGCTGCTTGCACTCGCTGCATCTCAGGGTGATCTTGATTCGCGAACCTGCTTTCGCCATTATTTCGGCACCTCCTTGTAAAATTTACGCAGCGCTTTCCGCGCGCGTATGCCTCCCTGTATGGGCCGAAAGAGCATAAAAAATAAACCTCTCGACCGACAGGTAGGGTTAATATAACACAAACCGCCTGTCCGGTCAAGGGAATTCAACGAAAAAACCTCGGTTTTTTTGGCGTATTTTCTCTGCCGCGCCAAGGAAAAACGCCCCGGCGTTTTCCGCCGGGGCGCAGGAAAGGGGCAGGGTTATTTTTCGCCGTCTTTCGGGGTTTCTTCCGCGGGAGCAGCGCTCTTCGCGGCGGCTTTGGCCGCGGCCTTCTGCGCGCGCTTTTCGGCTTTCGCGGCACGCTTTGCCGCCCGCTTTGCGGCACGCTCCGGACGGTTCTTTGCGCGGCGGCGGATGAGCCACACGATCAGCACGACGACTGCCGCGAGCGGCACGAGCCACGGGAGGCTCGTCACGAACCAGAGGAACAGATCCTGGAAGAACTCGCCCACGTCCTTGAGTGATTCGGAAAAGCCGCGGGTCATGCGCTCCCAATAGGTGAGCGTGATCGTCGGCTCGGGCGTATACTTGGTCACCTCGGAAACGTAGAGCGACACGGTGGAGTAATTCACCTGATGATCGTAGTAGCGGAGCTGACCGGTGAGCGAGTCGATCTCATACTGCACGTCGGTGAGCTGCTGCTGAATGGCGAGCATATCCTCGACCGATTTGGCAGCGGCAAGCATCTCAAGAAGCCGGGTCTCCTGCGTTTTATAGGCTTCGAGACGACTCTGCGCGTCGTAATATTCCATCGTCACGTTCTGCATGTATGTGTTGCAGTAGGGAACGTTGCCGAATTCGGAGAGGGAGCCGGTCAGCACGGAGAACTTGTCGCTCGGCACACGGATGAGGAAGGACGCATAGCGCCCGCCCATATTGCCGCGGGAGATGCTATAGTAGTTGTTGCCGGAAATGGTCGAGCTCTCCATAAAGCCGCCAAGCTCTTTGACAAGTGCGCGGATCTCCTCGATCGAATGCTCAAACTCGGTCGTTTCGAGCGTCGCGTCGGCGCTGTAGATGATCTTCTCGCTCATGTCGGCGATATCGGCTGCCGAGTCTCTGACATCTTCCTCATAGAAGCCGCCGTCCTCGGCGGCAAGATTGCCGAAACCTCCGGGGGCGCTGGCCGAGGGCATCGACTCCGATTCCATCGGCGTGTCCGGCCTTGGCTCCTCCATGGGGGCGCTGCTGATCCTTTCGCTGTAGCAAGAATCGGTCATGCTCGCCGTTTTCGCTCCGCATCCGGCGAGACCGAGCGCAAGCACAAGCGCGAGCGCCAGCGCAAGGAGCTTCGTTGTCCTTTTCATCGGGTGTACCTCCTTCAAAAGTTTATTTTATGTTTCTAATACTAAGACGGCGGCACTGGGAAAAAAGTTCCGGAAAGAGAGACCCTTTTCGGAACTTTTTTCAAGATTATTCACTGCGGACGTACTGGATGTCCGGCTTTTCGAGAATTTCCGGACGAACGACAGTCTCGTCCCACGCCTCGGGCTCGATCTCCTCGATGCTGACGGAGACCCACGCCTTGTCCGCGTGGAGATACCGGGCGGCATCGTCCGCGACGGCGCGGGCGAAAGCACGTTTTTCTTCCTCGCTCCGGCCCGGCCAGAGCTTCACGGCAATGTGCGGCATCAGTACGCCACGCCCCAGTAGATCATGTGCTTCGCCGGCTTGCCGCAGATGGGGCAGGTGTCGGCCAGATGCTCCTGATGAAGCGGCATGCAGCGGCTGGACATGCCGGCCTGCTCCTTCATCTTCATCTCGCACTCGAGCTCGCCGCACCACATGGTCTTGATGAAACCGCCCTTTTCCTCCTGGATCTTCTTCGCCTCTTCGAGCGAGTAGGCAGGGTAGGTATGCTCTTCCATGTTGGCCTTCGCCTTTTCATAGAGGGACTTCTGCACGGCGTCGAGCAGCTCGGGGACCTTTGTATCCAGCTCATCGAGCGAGAGGAACAGCTTCTCGCGGTCGTCGCGCCGCACGGCGACGCACTGGTTGTTCTCGATGTCCTTCGGGCCGATCTCGATGCGCAGCGGCACGCCCTTCATCTCCCAGTTGGCAAACTTCCAGCCGGGGGAGTTGTCGGTAAAGTCACCCTTGACGCGCAGCCCCAGCTTGGCAAGCCGGTCCACGAGCTCCTGTGCCTTTTCGAGCACGCCGGGCTTATGCTGCGCGATGGGGAGGACGATGACCTGAATGGGGGCGATCTTCGGGGGCAGCACAAGACCGTTGTTGTCGCCGTGCGCCATGATGACCGCGCCGATCATGCGCGTCGTGGAGCCCCAGGACGTCTGGAACGGATACTGCACCTTGTTGTCGCGCCCGGTGAACGTGACGTTATAGGCACGGGAGAACTTGTCGCCGAAGTAGTGGGACGTTGCGCCCTGCAGCGCCTTGTGGTCCTTCATCATGCACTCGACGGTATAGGTCGCCTCGGCGCCCGCGAACTTCTCCTTCTCGGTCTTGCGGCCCGGAACGACGGGAATGGCGAGGACGTTTTCAAAGAAGTCCGCGTAGCACTTGAGCTGCTGCGCGGTCTCGGCCTCGGCCTCCTCGGCGGTCTCGTGGATGGTGTGACCCTCCTGCCACCAGAACTCGCGGCTGCGCAGGAACGGACGGGTCGTTTTCTCCCAGCGGATGACGGAGCACCACTGGTTATAGAGCATCGGCAGCTCACGGTAGGAGTGGAGCACGCGCGACCAGTGGTCGCAGAACATCGTTTCACTCGTGGGACGGAACGCGAGCGGCTCTTCCAGCTCCTCGCTGCCGCCCTTCGTGACCCATGCCACCTCGGGCGCGAAGCCGTTGACGAGCTCGCCTTCCTTTTTCAGAAGGCTCTCCGGGATCAGAACGGGCATCGCCACGTTCTGGTGGCCGGTCTTTTTGAACTCGCCGTCCATGATCTGCTGGATGTTCTCCCAGATCGCGTAGCCGTAGGGACGCAGGATGGTGAAGCCCTTTACCGAGGCATACTCCACCAGCTCGGCCTTGCGGCAGATGTCGGTGTACCACTGAGCAAAATCAGTCTCCATGTTGGTGATCTGCTCGACCAATTTTTCTTTCGCCATGATATTTCTCCTTTTATAACGGCGGGAGCCCTTCTCCCACCGCGGATTTAACTTTATTATATTAGGTGAGAGCGGCGCGCTTGTCAAGGTTTGTCGTGGGATAAGACTTGACAAGTATTTATTAAATAGTATAATCTAACGATGACAAATTGTAACAGTACGAATGGGAGGTGTCCCACGTTGAACCGAAAAAGCTTCATGGCGGAGCTGCGGAGCCTGCTGGCGTTCCTCGATGCTGCCGAGCGCGACCGTGTCCTCAACCGGTATGAGCGCATGTTTGACGAAGCTGGTCCCGAGGGCGAGACGACGGTCGTTCGCTGCTTCGGCTCGCCGGTACGTCAGGTGCTGCAGATCGAGCGGGAATACCGCGAAGCGGTAGCGAACGGCGAAACGCCGTTTGCCGATGGCGAAGCCATCGGGCCGGAGGAGGCCGAAGCGCCGGAAGAGACCGAGATCATCGAAGAAGAATACACCGGTGCACATATACTCGCCGAAGAGAGCGAGCCGGAAGCGGAAGAGCCGCTGCCGGAAGATCTCCCCGAAGAGCTTATCGAAGAGCAGCCGGAAGAGCCGCTGCCGGAGCCCGAGCCGGAAGAAGGGATCGCCGCGGAGCCGGAGCCTGCCGTGCTGCCGGAGATCGATCTTGACGAGTTGGACTTTTCGGACCTCGGCCTGACGTTCACGAAAAAACCGGCTGCGCCGGTCATGCCTGCCGTGCCGGAGGAAGAGCCGGAGGAGGAAGCGGGCGAAACGCCGGATGGACCGGCAAAGGACGAAGAGCCACTGCCGCTCGAACCGCTGCATCCCGAAGAGGTGCTGCCGGACGAAGAGCCGCGCCGGATCGAGTCTGCGGACGAGATCCTCGACGCACTGCTCGCGGATGCCGCGGCGGAGCTGCTGCCGGAGGAAGAGGCGGACAAGCCTGCACCTCCGGATGCGGAAGAGCCGGCCGGAGAACCGGCGGACGGCGCAGCAAAGGAGACCGCGGACGAAGCGCCGGCGGAGCCGGAGCCCGAGATGCCGGAGCCGGAAGAGCCGGAAACGCCGGATGGCGCGGAGGATGTATCCGAGATCCTGCCCGAGGAAGAGAGCTTCCCGGAAGAAGCGGAAGAAGCGGCCGAGGCGGAAGAGCCTGCCGAAGAGCCGGAAGCCGAAGAAGAGTATGAATACGAAGAGATCGAGACCCGCCGCCCCGTGTCGGGCGGACGCGCCTTTGCCGCGGTCGTGGTCACGATCCCGATGCTGGCGGTATGGGTGCTGCTGTTCGGACTTTCGCTTGCTCTCGGCATTGCCGTTCTGGGCATCGGCGCGGCGCTTCTCGCGGCGGGCGTGTATCTGACCGGTTATGTGTTCAACGGCGCGATCGTCCGCATGCCGGACCTGCTGCTCACGGCGGGCGCGACGCTCGCCGCGTTTGCGCTGGCGCTGCTGCTCCTCTGGACCGGTATTTCCATCGCCGTGGCGGGCTGCACTCTCACGGTGCGCCTCACGCGCAGCATTTACCGCGCGATCCTGTATCCGAAGAAGGGGGAAGACGCCGATGAGTAAGGTATGGAGATGGGTAGCCATCGCTTTTTCCGTGCTGATGATCTTCGGCATTGCGCTGCTCGCCGTGGCGTATGCGACCGGCGGCAGCTTCGAGCGCCTGATCCAGACGACCGACATTGCCGATATGACCAAGTTCGTCAGCCGTGACCAGCTTCTGGTCTATGTGACCGCCGTGTTCCGCTTTTTCGGCGCGGCGTAAAAGCGCGTTGGGAAACTGCAAAGATTTTATGTGTAAAAAGCATCCGGACGGTGTAAAGCCGTCCGGATACTTTTTTCCCGGGGAAAACAGAAAATTTACGGAGATTTTACAGGAATTTAACATGTTTTTCTTCCGTTTGGTTTTTTTGTAAAATATTCCTTGCAAATAACGGAACATTCTGGTAATATTGCAGCATCTCTTGGGAGGAACAAAGAGACCGAATCCATCAAAAGAAAGAAAGGAAAGAAAAAATGAAAAAAGCATTTGCCCTGTTCCTTGCCCTCTGTATGATGTTCGCGCTGTGTGCCTGCGGCCAGACCGAGGCTCCCGCGCAGCCCGAGACTCCCGCAGAACCCCAGACCGAAACTCCCGCCGAAGCTCCGGCGGAAACCACCGGCTGGGCCCCCAACGGCCCCGTGACCATGATCGTTGCCTACAAAGCCGGCAACGGCACCGACGTCACCGCGCGCATCCTTGCGCAGTACGCCGAGAAGTACGTCGGCCAGACCATCGTCATCGAGAACGTTGACGGCGGCTCCGGCTCCATCGGCTGGTCTCAGATCGCCGCGGCCGCGCCCGACGGCATGACTATCGGCTTCATGAACCTCCCGAACTTCAACTCATCCATCGTAAAGGGACTCGGCACCTACACCACCGCGGACTTTGCCGCCATCTGCAACCATGTGACCGAGACCTCTCTCGTCCTCGTGCGCGCGGACGACGAGCGCTTCAACGACATTGACGATCTCGTCGCTTACGCCAAGGAGAACCAGACCGTCGCCTCCACCAACGGCGCGCAGGCCTCCAACCACATCGGCGCGCAGGCGTTTGCCAACTCCGCCGGCTTCAAGTACATCGACCTGCCGCAGGGCAACACCGCGGACGAGCTTACCAGCCTCCTCGGCAAAGAGGCCGACTGGTGCGTTGCGAAGGCTGCCGACATCGCCGGCCGCACCGACGTGAAGCCGCTTGCCGTGTTCTCCACCGAGCGTATTTTCGAGTTCCCCGACGTCCCGACTCTCGGCGAGAAAGGCTACTATGACCAGTGGCTCGGCTCCTCCCGCTGCGTCGTCGCTCCCGCCGGCGTGAGCCCGGAAGTCATCGCGTTCTACGAGGCCGCTTTCAAGGCGACCATGGAAGATCCCGATTATCTCGCGGCTGCCGCCTCCTTCGCCACCGATTATAAGGACGCCGCCGCCACCGCCGCTCTCATCGAGCAGCAGCAGACGTTCACCGAAAGCCTTGCTACCGGTTTCTGGTACGAATAAACCTCGCTGATACCAAAAGCCCGGAGGTATCCCCCTCCGGGCTTCTTAAAAAATCATCGTAAAACATCCCCGCAGAAATTTCTCACGGGAGGACTCCTGCTTATGAAAATGCAAAAAACCGATATAGGAGTCGTGGTATTCATGTACGCGGTGTGCGGCTTCTTCTATGCTTACAGCTCGAAACTCTCCGACACGAGCCGTACATACCCGAAGTTCACCATTGCTCTGCTGTTTTTCCTTACGAGCTTCTATCTCGTCCAGATGATATTGAATGCCCGCCGCTTCGGCGTAGAGAGCGGCGTTGACACCGTTTTCGCCGGCTTCAAGCCGGTGCAGTTCATCGTTTCGGTCGCGCTGATCCTCGTGTACTTCGTCCTTATGAAGTACGTCGGCTTCTTCGTTTCGACAACGGTGTTCATGCTCGCGTGCCTTCTCTTCCTGCGCGTGCCCATTCTGGCCACGGTCATTTCGATCGTCTCGATCGATCTTCTCATTTATCTTGCGTTCGTTCTCTTCCTTGGCGTGCGGCTTCCCGCAGGCATTCTGTTTTAAGGAGGAAATGTGATCTATGCTTGAAACATTGGCTCTTATGGGTCAGGGCTTTGTTAAGGCCCTCACTCTCATCAACCTCCTTGCCATGGTGGGCGGCGTCACGCTCGGCATCATCATCGGCTGTCTGCCCGGCCTCTCGGCGGCGATGGGCGTTGCGCTCATGCTGCCGCTGACGTTTACCATGCCGGCGGACACGGGACTCATCGTCCTCGGCGCCATTTACTGCGGCGCCATCTTCGGCGGCTCCATCTCCGCCATCCTCATCCACACGCCCGGCACCCCGGCGTCTGCGGCAACGGCGATAGAGGGGTACCAGATGACGCTGAAGGGTCAGGCGGGCAAGGCGCTCGCCACGGCCTGCTGGAGCTCCTTCTGGGGCGGCCTGCTCAGCTGCATCTCCCTGTACTTCTTCGCCCCGCTGCTTGCCCAGCTCGCGCTGAAATTCATGTCGGCGGAAAAGTTCTGGCTCGGTATCTTTGGCCTGACGATCATCGCCGGCGTTTCGAGCAAGTCCATCGTCAAGGGTCTCATGTCCGGCGCGCTCGGTCTGCTCCTTTCCACGATCGGCCTTGACCCCATCGACGGCACCAAGCGTTTCATGTTCGGCCATGCGTTCCTCGCCGAGGGCATCAACACGACGTGCGCGCTCATCGGCCTCTTCTCCATGTCGCAGGTGCTCATCCTTGCCGAGAAGAAGATCAAGGAGCGCCAGAAGGCCTCTAAGTTCTCCGACAAGATCGCCCTTACCAAAGCCGAGAAGAAGATGCTCGCGCCGACGGTCATCCGTTCCTGGATCATCGGCAACATCATCGGCATTCTTCCGGGCGCGGGCGCTTCCATCGCCTGCTTCATGGGCTATAATAACGCCAAGCAGTTCTCCAAGCACAAGGAGGACTTCGGCCACGGCGCCATCGAAGGTGTCTGCGGCTCGGAAGCGGCCAACAACGCCGTTACCGGCGGCTCGCTGATCCCGATGCTGACGCTTGGCATCCCCGGCGAATCCGTCACGGCGGTTCTGATGGGCGGTCTTATCATTCAGGGTCTCACCCCGGGCCCCGAGCTCTTCACCAAGCACGCGGCGATGACCTACACGTTCTTCGCGGGCTTTGTTCTCGTGCAGTTCTTCATGCTGTTCATCGGCATGCTCGGCTGCCGCGGCTTTGCGCAGATCTCCCGCCTGTCCGACGCCATTCTGATCCCCTGCGTCACGGTGCTCTGCTTCATCGGTTCCTACGCCATCCACCGCAATATGAGCGACGTGGTCGTCATGATGATCTTCGCCGGACTCGGCTATCTGATGCGGAAATTCGATTTGAATACCGCGGCGGTCGTTCTGGCACTGATCCTCGGCCCGATCAGTGAAAAGGGCCTGCGCGGTGCGCTGCGCGTCAGCGGCGGCGATATCGGTGTTCTGTTCGCCTCTCCGGTGTGCTGGGTGCTCATCGCTCTGAGCATTGTCGGCATCTTCTCTCCGTTCCTTATGGCAAAATTCGAGAAGAAGGTCACCGGCACGGACGAGGTCGTCCTCGAGACCGACGAAGAATAAAAATCAAAAACTGCGGATGCTCAAAAGCATCCGCAGTTTTTGCCTGTTCATATTACATATCAGAGAATATACTTGAAAAGCAGCAATATCACGACGCCCGGCACACCGAGCACGCCGGAGACGATTGCGTTGAGCCAGCTCATTTCCAGCGATATCCCGAGATACGAGCCGAAGAAATTCACAAGGAACAGCATCACAAACCCTCCGACGGCGTGCAGCAGCAGTTTGAACGCCAGCTTGATGGGTGTTTTGAGCAGCTTGATGAAAAAGCCGAGAAAAATGACGGCAACGACAATGACAACGATCGTGGAAGCGGTAGACATGAACGATTCTCCTTTTCTGTTTTGGCGAAAAATGGATGGAATGACAAAACCGGCGCGGCATATACTATGCTCGGCGGCGGTCAACAGCCGCCGCAAGCCGAAGAGACGGGAAAGAGAAAACTCTCTCGACGGGCGGAGTCTGATTCGTTAGACTCCGCTTGATTTTTTTATCGAGGTATACTATACTATATAGCGCTTTTTTACGGAAACCAAAACCACTATATATGGAGAAACCAGATGGCAACAGCAAAACCGCAGGAATACGGCAACGAAAGCATTTCCCAGCTCAAGGGCGCCGACCGGGTGCGCAAGCGTCCGGGCGTTATCTTCGGCTCCGACGGACTGGAGGGCTGCGAGCACGCCGTATTTGAAATTCTCTCCAACTCCATCGACGAGGCGCGCGAGGGCTTCGGCAATATTATAACGGTAACTCTCTACGATGACAAGTCCATTGAGGTAGAGGATTTCGGCCGCGGCTGTCCCGTGGACTGGAACCCGGCGGAAAAGCGCTTCAACTGGGAGCTTGTCTACTGCGAGCTGTACGCCGGCGGCAAGTACAAAAACGACGACGGCGGCGACTATGAATACTCGCTCGGTCTGAACGGTCTCGGCGCGTGCGCCACGCAGTACGCCTCCGAGTATATGGACGTCACCGTCTGGCGCGACGGGAACAAGTATTCGCTGCACTTCGCCAAAGGCAAGATCAAGGGCAAAATGCTTGTGGAACCCTCGGACCGGAAAAAGACCGGCACGACGACCCGCTGGAAGCCGGATATTGAGGTATTTACCGATATCAACATCCCGGAGAGCTACTTTCTCGATATCCTGCGCCGCCAGGCCGTCGTGAACGCCGGGGTGACGTTCCGCTTCCGCGCGCAGCACGGCGCAAAGTTTGAAACGACGGAGTTCTGCTACAAAAACGGCATTGCGGACTATGTCGCGGAGCTGGCGGGGGAGAGCCCTCTCACGCAGCCCTATTACATCGAGACCGAGAGAAAGGGCAAGGACCGCGAGGATAAGCCCGAATACAAGGTGCGCATGTCGGCGGCGTTCTGTTTTTCCAACCGGACGAACGCCATTGAGTATTACCACAACTCCTCGTGGCTCGAGCACGGCGGCGCACCGGACGCCGCGGCTAAGACCGCGTTCGTTTACGCGATCGACGCTTACATTAAAAAAACCAACAAGTATCAGAAAAATGAGAGCAAGATCACCTTCCCGGATATTGCCGACTGCCTGATCCTTGTGACGAACTGCTTCTCCACGCGCACGTCCTACGAAAACCAGACGAAAAAATCCATCACCAACCGCTTCATCCGCGAGGCAATGACGGATTTCTTCAAGGAAAAGCTGGAGATATACTTTATTGAAAACAAGGCCGAGGCCGACCGCATTGCCGATCAGGTGCTCATCAACAAGCGCAGCCGCGAGCAGGCGGAAAAGGCGCGCGTGAGCATCAAGAAAAACCTCACGAAGAATCTCGACCTTGCCAACCGCGTGCAGAAGTTTGTGGACTGCCGCTCGCGCGACGCCGACAAGCGTGAGATCTACATCGTCGAGGGCGATTCCGCTCTCGGCAGCGTCAAGCTCTCGCGCGACGCGGAATACCAGGGTATCATGCCGGTGCGCGGCAAGATCTTGAACTGCCTCAAGGCCGACTATGCCCGCATCTTCAAAAGCGAGATCATCACCGATCTCATCAAGGTGCTCGGCTGCGGCGTGGAGGTCGAAAAGCACGGCAAGGAGCTCAACAACTTCTCGCTGGAAAACCTCCGCTGGAACAAGGTCGTCATCTGTACCGACGCCGACGTGGACGGCTACCAGATCCGCACGCTCATTCTCACGATGCTCTGGCGGCTCGTGCCGACGCTCATCCGCGAGGGTTACGTCTATATCGCCGAATCGCCGCTGTATGAGATCCAGGCAAAAGGAAAGACGTGGTTCGCGTACTCCGACCGGGAAAAGGCGGAGATCGTGGAGTCCATCGGCAATGCGAAGATCGTCATCAACCGCAGCAAAGGTCTCGGCGAGAACGATCCGGAGATGATGTGGCTCACCACAATGAACCCCGAGACCCGGCGGCTCATCCGCGTCATGCCCGAGGACGCCGACGAAACGGCGCGCGTTTTCGATCTTCTGCTCGGCGACAATCTCGCCGGACGCAAGGAGCACATCGCCGAGGTCGGCAGCCGGTATCTCGATCTGGCAGACCTTTCGTAAATTATGGAAACCGAATTATGTAATTTATATTATGTAAATTGATTATGCAAACAATATTACGTAAATATAATTATGTAAACTTATTTTGACCGTATAAGGAAGCATATATGGCAAGAAAGAAGGAAAACCCAACGCCGCGCCACGCGACGGCCGAGGAACAGAACGTAATGGGGCTGCGCTCCGCCGTCGTGGAGCAGCCTGTTACCGAAACGCTCGAGAACAACTACATGCCCTACGCGATGAGCGTCATCGTCTCGCGCGCCATCCCGGAGATCGACGGCTTTAAGCCGAGCCACCGAAAGCTTTTGTACTGCATGTACAAAATGGGGCTTCTCACCGGCGCGCGCACGAAGTCGGCGAACATCGTCGGCGCGACGATGCACTATAACCCGCACGGCGACTCCGCCATCTATGATACGATGGTGCGTCTCTCCAAGGGGTACGGTGCGCTGCTCACGCCGTTTGTCGATTCCAAGGGAAACTTCGGCAAGGTGTACTCGCGCGATATGGCGTGGGCGGCCTCGCGCTATACGGAGGCGAAGCTCGCGCCCATCTGCGCGGAGATCTTCCGCGATATCGACAAGGACACGGTGGATTTTGTCCCGAACTACGATAACTCCACCACGGAGCCGACGCTCCTTCCGACCACGTTCCCGAACGTTCTCGTCTCGGCGAACATGGGCATCGCCGTCGGCATGGCGTCGAACATCTGCGGGTTCAATCTCGGCGAGGTGTGCGAAACGACGATCGCGCTGCTGCGCGACCCGGAACATAATATTCTGACAACGCTCCCCGCGCCGGATTTCCCGACCGGCGGCGAGATCGTGTGCGATCCCGGCGAGATGGAAGCGCTCTATAAGACCGGCCGCGGCGGTGTGAAGGTCCGCGCCCGCTGGCGCTTCGATCCCAAGGAGCGCATCATTGAGATCTACGAGATCCCGTACAGCACGACCGTCGAGGCGATCATCGACAAGGTCGCCGAGCTCGTCAAGGCCGGCAAGCTCCGGGAGATCAGCGATATGCGCGACGAGACCGACCTCAACGGTCTCAAGCTCGCCATCGATGTCAAGCGCGATGTGGAGCCCGAAAAGCTCATGCAGAAGCTCTTCCGCATGACGCCGCTGCAGGACAGCTTTGCCTGCAACTTCAACATTCTGCTCGGCGGCACGCCGCGCGTGTGCGGCGTCGGTGAGATTCTGGACGAATGGATCGCCTGGCGGCTCGAATGCGTCCGGCGGCGGGTATACTTTGACGTATCGAAGAAGAAGGAAAAGCTCCATCTTCTCAACGGTCTCAAAAAGATCCTGCTCGATATCGACCGCGCCATCTCCATCATCCGCAACACCGAGCGCGAGAGCGACGTTGTGCCGAATCTTATGATCGGCTTCGGCATCGACCAGGTACAGGCCGAATATGTCGCCGAGATCAAGCTGCGCAACATCAACCGCGAATACATCCTCAAGCGCACCGAGGAGACCGACGAGCTCGAACGCGAGATCGCCGAGCTGGAGGATACGCTCGCGAGCCGCCGCAAGCTGCGCGCGATCATCATTTCCGAGCTGCAGCAGGTGATGAAGAAATACCCCTCGCCGCGCCGCAGCGTCATCACCTATGCCGCCGACGCGCCCGAAGTACCGGAGGAGGACGACGTGGAGGACTACCCGGTCAACCTGTTCCTTTCGCGCGAAGGGTATTTCAAAAAGATCACCCCGCTCTCGCTCCGTATGGGCGGCGAGCAGAAGTACAAGGAGAACGACGGGCCGAGCCAGAGCTTCGAGACGACGAACCGCGCCGAAATGCTCGTATTCACCGACAAGGCGCAGGTCTACAAGTGCCGCGCGGCGGACTTTGCCGATACGAAGGCCTCGCAGCTCGGAGTATATCTGCCCGGACATCTCGGCATGGACGACGGCGAGAACGTATTCTCTCTTGTCCTGCCCGGCGATTACCGCAGCGAGGTGCTGTTCTTCTTTGAAAACGGCAAATGCGCCCGCGTGCCGCTCGAGAGCTACGCCACCAAGACGAACCGCAAGCGGCTCACCGGTGCTTACTGCGACAAGAGCCCGCTCCGCGCGCTGCTCGTTCTCACGGAGGAGCAGAATGTGGCGGTGTTTTCCACGGAGGGACGCGCGCTTGTATTCAACACGGCGCTGCTCGCGCCCAAGACCTCCCGTGCCACACAGGGCGTGGCGGTCATGACGCTCAAGCCGAAGTTCCGACTCGAGCGCGCCGCGTTCCTCGCCGATACGACCATCCAGAATCTTGCGCGCTACCGTATGCGCAGCATCCCCGCCGCCGGCGCGCTCCTCCGCGAGGAGGACCGGGGCGAACGGCAGATGACGCTGCTCGACGGCGCGGAGGAAAATACGAAATAATAAAGAAAGAAACCGATTGAGCTATGGAAGCGAAACTTCACGGAAAACTCTGGTTTGATGTTCTGAAGATCCTTGTGGGGTCGTCCCTGGTTGCGATCTCGTTCCGCTATCTCACGTTCCCGAACAGCATCGTTTCCGGCGGTGTGACCGGCATTGCGCAGATCGTGAACCTGCTTACCGGCCTGCCGGTCGGTATTGTTACGGTCGCGATCAACGCCCCGCTCTTCATCTGGGCATGGAAGGAGCTTGGCAAGCGTTTTGTCGGCCTTACGCTTCTCTGCATGCTGACAAGCTCGCTGCTCATTGACCTTCTTGCGCATTTCCCCTATACCGTCACGGAAGAGCCGATGCTCGCGGCGGTCTATGGCGGACTCGTTTCCGGTGCGGGCTATGGTCTCTGCTATACGGCGGCACGGACATCCCGTCCCGTATGCTTCGGCGCCGGTACCCGCATATCAATATGACGACGTTTATTCTCTTTTTTAACCTCGTCATCATTGTGACATTCGCAATTTTGTTTCACCGGTTCGACAGCTGCATGTATACCCTTATTTGCATGTATATCACCAACAAAGTCGAATCGCTTCTCCTCTATGGCCCGGTCAACTCCCGGCTGTGCTATATTATCTCCGACAAAAGCGCCGATCTCAGCAGCGCCATCACCGGACGGCTGCACCGCGGCGTAACGCTGCTCGACGGCCACGGCGCGTGGTCCGGCAAGAGCGAGCGTGTCATTATGTGCGCCGTGAAACCCGGCCAGCTGGGGCCCCTCCGCCGCATGGTACGCGAGATCGACCCGAAATCGTTCCTCATTGTAGGCGATGCCCGCACGATCTATGGACACGGATTTGAAAGCATAGAAGAGGATTGAACGCCATGGCGGATCTGGAAAAGACGGGAAAGAATCTGGAAGGCCGGGGCTTTCGCGTTCATCGCTTCACTTCCGGCGCGGAAGCGGCGGACTATCTCGTGCAGACGCTGCACGGCACCAGCATCGGCATCGGCGGCAGCGTGACGATCGATACGCTCGGCGTCTATGACCGTCTCTGCGGGAGCAACGAAGTATTTTGGCACTGGAAGAACCATGCGCCGGAAACGAGAGAGCGGGCAGGGAAGGCGGAGACCTATCTCTGCAGCGCCAACGGCGTGAGCGAGAATGGCGAGATCGTCAACATCGACGGCTTCGGCAACCGCGTGGCCGGTACGATCTACGGGCCGGAGCGCGTGTTTCTCGTCGTCGGCAGAAATAAGATCGCCCCGGATCTTACCGGCGCGATCGACCGGGCGCGCAATATCGCCGCGCCGCTCAATGCCCGGCGGCTGAACCGCCATACGCCGTGCGCCGTGGGCGAGCCCCGCTGCCGCGACTGCCGCAGCCCGGAAAAGGTCTGCGGCGTGATGACGGTGTTCTTCATGCCGCCGACGTCCATCAAAGAGTTTCATGTGATTCTCGTTGATGAGGATCTCGGTTACTGATTTCCCGGAATTTTTCACCCCGGCACGCATATACTGGCTCGTATATGCATGGAGGTGTTGACATGGGACCGGATATCGATGATCTCATTTTCGGCAGCGGCGAGACCGCGCCGAGCGACAGATAAAGAGATAAAGACGAAAAAGCCCTTCCGCGGCCGCGGAAGGGCTTTTGAACATTTTGGGGCGCACAACGAGCGGGGCTTTCGTATCGCCTGCGGAAACACGTCGTCCGGCTGCTGCTCTTTTTTGCTTGCATTTTCCCGTTCTTCTCTTTGTTTTTAAATAAACGATCTGCCGGGATATAAAGCAAACACCGGAATCGTCCAGAGACGATTCCGGTGAACTTTTGGAGCGGGCAACGAGATTCGAACTCGCTACCTCCACCTTGGCAAGGTGGCGCTCTGCCAAATGAGCTATGCCCGCGTTTCAAACGCAAGGGGTATTATACCAAAAATTGCGCCTTTGTCAAGACAAAAATCAAATTCCGTTCACAGTTTTTTTATGTCTTTTCGATCCGAGTATGCTATACTCTTCCAAAAACGGAATAAAATCAGAAAAGAGGACGGAAATCTATGGAATACACCCGCCGGTATCTTATGGACGGGCTGCACAATCTGCGCGATCTCGGCGGCTATGCCGTGCCGGGAGGGATAACGCGCTTCGGCGTGCTGCTGCGCAGCGATCTCCCGTGGCATCTGACGGAGGACGACGGAAAGCGTTTTGCCGCGCTGGAGGTCCGCCATACGCTCGATCTGCGTGATGTGGACGAGAGTGAGTCCATGCCGGACGAGCTCGCGCTGCTCCGCGGTGTGACCTACCGGCAGATCGCAATGAAAAAGGTCCCTCGCGCCGTGGCGCGAAACCGCCCCGGCGGGCTGAGCGCCTTTGACGAGGCTTTTTTCTGGGGCGATGAGTATATCCGCATGCTCGAGGATAACCACCCGTGGGCAAAGGAGTGCGCAGAGTTCCTCGCCGCGGCGGAGGGAACGGTGCTGTTCCACTGCTTCACCGGCAAGGACCGCACCGGCATTCTCGCGGCACTCATCCTCGGCGTGTGCGGAGCGTCAACGGAGGATATCGCCGCCGACTACAGTGTCAGCCAGCTCTATCTCCGGCCGATGTACCGCTGGATGCGCGAGAATATCCCGGATTTTGCCGCGCGCGCGGAAAACGCGCCGTTTTTCTCCACGGCGGGGGAGAACATCCTCGCCGTGTGCGATCATCTCGAAAACGAGTACGGCGGCGCGGAGCTCTTTCTGCGTGAGTGCGGCGTCGGGGCGGACACGCTCGACGCGCTGCGCCGGCGGATGATAAAAAGGGCTTGAATGTCGCCGTACCATAGTATATAATAGGTCGGAAACCCCGCGGAAAGGAAGAAGAACATGGCTGAAATGAACATGAACCCCAGGGAAAAAGCTCGCCTGGAGGAAGAAAAGAAAAACCGCAAGACCCGCAATAAATTCATCCTTGTCGGCGTTATTGTCGTTTTGATGATCGCGCTGGTGATCTTTGTGAACTCGCGCCTCTTCTATAACGTTACGACGGCGCTCACCATCGGCGATACGAACTACTCCGTCGCCCGCATGAACTACGAGTACCAGAAGGCGTATATGAACTTCAATCAGACCTACGGCCAGTATTTCGGCAGTCTGATCGATACCTCCAAGAGCCTGAAGGAACAGTCCTGCCCGTTTGACGCCAACGGCGGCACCTGGGATGACTACTTCAAGCAGAGCGCCGAGACCAATCTCACGCAGCTCTCCGCCGTTTATGCCAAGGCCATCGCCGAGGGCTACGCCCTCACCGAGGACGAGGCTGCCGAGATCGACACCGCCGTCGAAAGCTACCGTACCTACGGCAAATCGATTGGCTTCGCTACGCTCAACAAGTTCCTCTCTGCCTACTTCGGCACCGGCAACAGCGAAAAGACCATCCGCGCCAACATGGCCGAGGAGCTGATCGCCAGCCGCTACGCGGACGATGTCTACGCGTCCTTTACTTATACCGACGATGAGATCGACACCTATTACGCCGAGAACGCCGACAGCTACGACCGCGTGAACGTTCTCTATACGCTCATCTCCGCCGCCGCGAACGAGGACGAGGGCATCGATGCCGATACCGCCAAGGCTGCCGCCGAGGACAAGGCAAAGGTCATTCTGGCCGGCGCCGGCAGCTCGGAGGAAGACTTCCGCGCCGCCGTTCTCAAGGAGACCGAGGCTGAAGCCTCCGAAACAAGCTACACCGTCACCTCCTTCCTCAGCCGCTATGAAGGCAGCGTGGAGCGTGATGATATCGCCGAGGGCAAAGTGTTCTCCCACAGCAGTGATTCCGGCGTGTACGTCGTTTACATTCTCGGCACCGAGTCGAACGACTACCCGACGGTGAACGTCCGCCATATCCTCATCAAGGCCGTGGATGCCGACGGCGACGGCACATACTCTGATGCCGAGAAGCAGACCGCATATGACGCTGTCAAGGCCATCGAGGACGAATGGCTCGCCGCAGGCGGCACCGAGGAAGGCTTCGCCGCTCTCGCCAACGAGAAGAGCGAGGATACCGGCTCGAACACCAACGGCGGCCTGTATGAGCAGATCTACAAGGGCCAGATGGTCACCGAGTTCAACGACTTCTGCTTCGGCGAGCGCGAAGTCGGCGACTACGCCATCGTTTACGGCGAGAACAGCGCCTATGCCGGATACCATCTGGTGTACTTCTCCGGCGAGAACGCCCTGTATTCGCGCGTCCTCGCCGAGAACGCCATGCGTCAGGCGGACGGCGGCGCCGTCATCAGCGATCTGACGGCCGATCTTACGCCGGTCCATGCGTCCGGCTGGCGTCTCGTCATGGCGGGCTGAGTATCCGAATAAACAAGCGCGGCGGGAGCCTTCCCGCCGCGTGAGCTTGTCAAAAAAGTATTTTTGACAAGCTCTCAAACGAGACCCACTTCGTTGG
>ERZ857965.1897-NODE-1897-length-19346-cov-2.739516_pt1 | contig 19346 bp, 15 predicted proteins | sample MGYA00519758_ERZ857965 | MGnify/ENA primary metagenome ERZ857965 (study PRJEB31778, sample SAMEA3449381) | human gut metagenome | biome: human gut; feature: human-associated habitat; material: faeces | place: United Kingdom | collected 2010/2012 ... | reverse complement strand
GTTTGGGTACCCAGTTGTAGAAAGGATAGTTCTTGGGGTATGAGGGCATGGGGATAAGGGTTAAGGGGTTAGGGATTAAGGGTTAAAGATTAAGGATTAGGGGGTAAGGATTAAGGAGTTGGTTGCCTTAATCCCTAACCTCTAATCCTTAATCCCTATTTTTTTGTTTTCGCTTTGACTATTACCATCATACCGGCGGCAAGGCTGCTGTTGTCTTCTTTGGACAAATCGGTAAAGTCGATGCGGACTGGGATGCGTTGCTGTATCTTCACGAAGTTGCCGGCAGAATTATCCGTGGGCACTAGGGAATATTTGGAGCCGGTGGCTCCGGAGATGGCAGTGATTTTTCCTTTGAATTCTTTGTCGCTGATGGCATCGACGGTAATGACTACTTCTTGTCCCAAGTGCAGATTCTCAATCTGGGTTTCCTTGTAGTTGGCTATAATCCACTTTTGTGTGTCAGGCAGAATGTAGGTGATGGTTTGTCCGGCAGTGATGAATTGTCCTTCTTCAAGAGTACGCCGCCCCAATTTCCCATCACAAGGAGCTACTACTACGGTGTAGGAGAGATTCAGTCGTGCCATTTCGAGTGCGGCTGTTGCCCGTTGTATGGCAGCTTCTGTATTTTCACGGCGATGTGACACTTCGTTCACACCCGACAAGGCAGCTTTCTGTTGTCGTTTCACGGCTTCCAACTTCTTGTGGGTAGCTGCATATTCGGTTTCTATCTGTTCCAATTGAATGGGGGTGGCAGCGTTTCTCTTCACCAGATTCTGGTATCGTTGGCGGTCTTTCTCCAGCTTGGTAAGGCGGATTTCTATCTCTGCGATGGAGGCGTCGTAGACGGAGGCTGTGGTTTGCGTGGTTTGTAGTGTGGCACCAATGACTGTGGCGCCGGCTTGTGCATCCTTGAGTGCAGCTTCAGCTTCCATGACTCTGATTTTATATTCCCGGTCGTCCAATATAAGTAAGGTATCTCCTTTGTGTACTTCTTGGTGTTCTGTGAAACAAATTTTCTTGATATATCCTGATGCGCGCAGATTGACGGGAGATATGTATTGTTCAATCTGTGCATCATTACTGGTTTCCGTGCGTTTGTAGTCCCAAAAGAGGCAGATCACTTGAATTATCCCCCAGATAAGGATGGCTATTCCCAATAGGCTGACAACGATTTGCCAACGGCGAAGCTTCTTCAATTTCCGTGCTTTTTCTTGGTGGGTACTTGCGGTGTTATTGTTCTCTTTTGTTTCCATATCTTCTATATTATATTGTTTACTTATTATTATATATACATCCGTCCTTGAATATGGACTCTATTCATCTTCCCCTTTAAGGGATTGAGGTGCTCAACGTCTCCAATTGTCCCGTCAGCTTCAGCAAAGTCAGATTGGTTATCCGGTAATTGTAGTGGGCACTGATATAGTTGTTTTGTGCTTCGCTCATCCGCATTTCGTCCTGCAATACTTCGGTCATTGAGGCGATTCCTTCCCGATAACGGTCCATGGTAACGGTATATACATCTTCAGCAAGCAGATAATTGTCCTTCTGCTTCTTAAAGTTACGCTGGCTGTTCATCAGGTCATTGGTAGCATTCAGATATTGTGTCTGAAGATTTTTTCGGGTATTCTCTTGAGCGAGTTTGATGTTCTCTATGTCAATGGTTGCCTTACGCATCTTGTAGCGTTTGTCCAGTCCGTCGAAAATGGGAATGCGCAAGGAGAGTCCCACTCCATAGGAGCGATACCAATGGTTGGAAGGGCCGGAATGGAACCAATGGTAAGCTTTGTCCGTATAGGCGGAGAACATCCAGCTTCCCGTCAAGCTCAAGGAGGGGATGTAACCGTTGCTGACTATTGTTCTCTGTTGTTCAGCGAGTTGTTTCTGTGATTGCAGCAGCTGGAGTTCATATAGTGTTTCGGATAGCCCGGTGAGTGCTGCGGGCGTAATCGTTTCTGTATTTACCGGTACCAGTGCTATTCTTTCTTCCGCCGGATAGTCGATGATGTATTTCAGTAGGTTCAGTTGCTGTTCCATCATGGCTTGTGCGTTGTCGTGTTGCACCTTGAGGTTCTCCAGGTTGATGTTGACGCGTTTCACATCTACTTCCATAGCCATGCCGTTGTCATAGAAGGCTTGAGTGATATCTCTCAACTCTTCCAGGCGAGTGATGTTGGCTTTTATCAAAATAATCTGTTCAGCTGTAACCTGTCCTAGATAGTACATTTGACTAATTTGGAGGATGAGGTCTTCTCTTGCCTTTTCATAAGAAAGACGATTCATCTCATCCATGGTTTTAGCTATGGACAGAGTGGTGTAGAGTGTTTGGTTATAAAGTGGTATCTGCAACTGTAATCCGAAGTTGGCGTTGTATTGCAAAGTTTGGGTTACATTGTAGGGATTGCCATACGCTGAACCATCGGTAACGGAGACGGGTGGATCGATATTGTCGTTATAGTTGGCAAAACCATTGATTTGGGGCAGCAGTTTGGCTCGATTCTCAGAGATGCCGTATTTCCCTTTTTGTATTTCTTTCCGTTTGCTTTGCAAGGATAAGTTGTTTTCGATACCTATTTCGAGGCAGTTCTCCAAGGTTAGTGTATCTTGTGCTCTTGTACCTAGTGCAAGCAGACACAGAAAGGAAAATGTGAACAGTTGTCTTTTCATAATAGTCACTTGATATTTGCACACAAAGTTAGTGGCTTAAAATGCAAGAGGACTATCCATATATCAACTGTTTGTATTCATATTTTCCTTTTTACTATAATTTGAAAACAAACCATAGTAAAAAACGAGTATTAAAAACAAAAAAGACCGCCAAGAGTGGAAGCCTCCTAATTGCCTAATTTACAAGCCTTTCGGCTTAGTAGCGGGACCCGGGATTGAACCGGGGACCTCATGATTATGAATCATGCGCTCTAACCAGCTGAGCTATCCCGCCATCATTTCTCGATTGCGGGTGCAAAGATATAGCTTTTATTTAAATTGCCAAAACTTTTATGGATATTTTCTGCTTTTTCTTTTGCTGATAGGGTGCTGAAGTGGTTTGCAGTACTTTTTATTAAAAGTCTTTGTATAACATTATCAATGAATTAGGGGTGTATGGAAAGGGAGGTATAAATAAATTTGATGATTTATTTTCTGTAATTAGAAAAAAGTATTTATCTTGGCTGGCGCAATAAAAAGCAGAATAGACTATGGAAAGAAAGAAAATACATTTGGAATATCTCTTGAATGCGACTTCTAAAAGTATTCTTTGGGCAGCGATAAGTACCCCTACTGGTTTGGAGGGCTGGTTTGCTGATAGGGTTCAGTCAGACGATAAAACAGTAACCTTTTTTTGGGGAAAAACAGAAAAACGTGATGCCGAGATTATTGCCGTGCGGGCGTATTCATTCATCCGCTTCCGCTGGCTGGACGATGAGAACGAGCGAGAATACTTTGAACTGAAGATGACAAACAATGAGTTGACCAATGATTTCGTATTGGAGATAACAGACTTTGCCGATATAGACGAGGTGGGTGATTCGCGTGAATTATGGGAATCGCAAGTGGATACTTTGCGAAGAACTTGTGGTTTTTAGTTAACTTTAGATTAAAAATTTCCCGTACTCCCTTTTTTTGTACTACTTTTGTGCTCTCATTGCATGAAACGAGTAAAATGCTGCGCATAAAAAAGTTAGATATATTTGTTTTGAAGAGCTTTTGCATGCTCTTTATGGGTACTTTCTTCATCTGCCTCTTCATCTTTATGATGCAGTTTTTATGGAGGTATGTGGACGAAATGGTAGGAAAAGGATTGGAGATGACTGTCCTTGCACAGTTTTTCTTTTATTCTGCGCTTTCGTTGGTACCTGCGTCGTTGCCGCTGGCTATTCTGCTGGCTGCCCTTATCACCTTTGGAAATTTCGGAGAACGTTTTGAATTACTTGCCATGAAGGCAGCCGGTATTTCTTTATTGAAAATCATGCGGCCCCTGATTATCTTTATTTGTTTCATCTGTTGTGTCTCTTTCTATTTCCAAAATGTCATAGGACCAAAAGCCCAAACAAAATTATGGACTTTGCTTATTTCCATGAAGCAGAAATCTCCCGAAGTGGATATTCCTGAAGGTGTGTTCTACGATGAAATAGATGGTTATAATCTGTATGTGAAGCATAAGAACCGCAAAACTGGTATGCTGTATGACGTACTGATATATAATTTTGAGAAAGGTTTTGAGAATGCTCAAATTATCAAGTCTGATTCGGGACGTCTGGAGATGACGGCTGACAAACAGCATTTATATTTGCATTTATACAGTGGTGAGCAGTTTGAGAATTTGAAATCGCAGAACATGAACCAAAGGAATGTGCCTTACCGGCGTGAGACATTCCGCGAAAAGCATGCAATCATTGAGTTCAATTCGGATTTTAATATGGTGGATGCAGGTATCATGAGTAATCAGTCCAACAGTAAGGATATGAGAATGCTGCAGGCGGATATTGATTCCATGAAATTGCAGAATGACAGTGTGGGACGTGGTTATTATAAAGAAGCTATGGCAGGAACTTATAAGGTGACAGCCAGCTTGTCTAAAGAGGATACATTGAAGATTGAAAAGGCCTATTTAGGTGAGTACAATGTAGACAGCCTCTACAATGTGGCTACACTGATGCAGAAACAGAAGGTTATATCCACGGCCGTCAGCCGTGCAGAGAGTGCGGGGAGTGACTGGAGTTTTAAGAGCTTTAATATATCGCAGACTGAAAGCAGCCTTCGACGGCACATGACTTCCTGGCATGAGAAACTGACTCTTTCTCTGGCATGTCTCATCTTCTTCTTTATTGGTGCGCCACTCGGAGGAATTATCCGTAAAGGAGGCTTGGGAATGCCGGTGGTGGTTTCTGTATTGATTTTTATTATCTATTACATCATCAACAATACGGGGTATAAGATGGCCCGTGACGGACAGTGGGTTGTCTGGATGGGTATGTGGACCAGTACTGCTGTCTTGGCTCCATTGGGTGCGTTCTTGACATATAAATCCAACAATGATTCAGTGGTATTGAATGCTGATGCTTATATAAATTGGTTCAAGAAGGTTGTGGGTATTCGCAGTGTACGCCATCTGTTCCGTAAGGAAGTAATCATCCATGATCCTGATTATACACGTATTCCGGAAGAGCTGAAGGCTTTGTCCGTAGACTGTCGTGAATATGCTGATAGAAAGGGGTTGAAACGTGCTCCCAATTACTTTAAATTGTGGATGACTGATAGCCAGGATGAGGCAGTGGAAGATATTAACGAACGTTTGGAAAGTCTGATAGATGAGATGTCGAATACAAGATCCGTTACTTTGTTGACAGCGCTGAACACCTATCCGGTCATCCCCATCCATGCGCATGTCCGTCCGTTCCGCAATTATTGGTTAAACTTGCTCTGCGGTATTGTTTTCCCGATAGGCTTGTTCTTTTATTTCCGTATCTGGGCATTCCGTATCCGTCTGAATAAGGATATGGAGCGGATTATCAAGACAAATGAAGATGTGATTGGAATTATAGAAAGGGATCAGAATAAATAAAAACAAAATAGATTATGGAAAATGTAAAGTTGAATACGATAGAAGAGGCCATTGAAGACTTCAAAGCCGGTAACTTTGTGATTGTTGTGGATGATGAGGACCGTGAGAATGAGGGTGATTTGATAATTGCAGCTGAAAAGATTACACCGGAGAAAGTAAACTTTATGTTGAAGCATGCCCGTGGTGTGCTTTGTGCTCCAATTACAGTTTCGCGTTGCAAGGAACTGGATTTGCCGCATCAGGTATCGGATAATACTTCTGTATTGGGTACTCCCTTTACGGTGACTATTGACAAGTTGGAAGGCTGTAGTACCGGGGTTTCTGCGGCAGACCGCGCTGCTACTATCCAGGCGTTGGCCGATCCGGCTTCTACTCCGGCCACTTTCGGGCGTCCTGGCCACATTAATCCATTGTATGCTCAGGAGAAAGGTGTGTTGCGCCGTGCCGGACATACGGAGGCTACTATTGATATGGCACGTTTGGCTGGACTTTATCCGGCGGGAGCCCTTATGGAAATAATGAATGAGGATGGTACAATGGCCCGTTTGCCCGAATTGCGCAGAATGGCAGATGAATTTGGCTTGAAATTGATTTCTATCCGTGACTTGATTGCCTACCGTTTGAAGCAGGAGTCTATTGTAGAAAAAGGAGTGGAAGTGGATATGCCTACAGACCACGGTCATTTCCGTTTGATTCCTTTCCGCCAGAAGTCGAACGGTTTGGAACATGTAGCTTTGTTCAAGGGTACTTGGGAATTGGATGAACCGATTCTGGTGCGTGTACATTCTTCTTGTGCCACTGGTGATATATTCAATTCCAAACGCTGTGATTGTGGCGAGCAGCTGCATAAGGCAATGGAGATGATAGAGAAAGCCGGTAAGGGGGTAGTTGTATATCTGAATCAGGAAGGTCGCGGCATTGGCCTGATGGAAAAAATGAAAGCATATAAATTGCAGGAAGAAGGCATGGATACTGTGGATGCTAATATTTGCCTGGGACATCTGGCAGACGAGCGTGATTATGGTGTGGGTGCCCAGATTCTTCGTGAGATAGGAGTGCACAAAATGCGGCTGATGACCAATAATCCCGTGAAACGTGTGGGCTTGGAGGCTTACGGTTTGGAAATAACGGAGAACGTAGCTATTGAGACTACTCCGAATCCATACAACGAGCGTTATCTCCGTACCAAGAAAGAACGTATGGGACATACACTTCATTTCAATAAGTAACTGTCTTTTTGTTTTCTTATATCAAAGAAAATCGCTTATTTTGCAACCGGATTTGCGTAACAATCATTAAATAGTAACAAAATGAACCAATTATCAGATCGTTTAAACAGTTTGTCGCCTTCTGCGACACTGGCTATGTCTCAAAAGAGCGCAGAGCTGAAGGCTCAAGGCGTAGACGTAATTAACCTGAGTGTGGGAGAACCGGACTTCAATACTCCCGACCACATTAAAGAGGCTGCGAAAAAGGCGATAGACGATAACTTTTCTCGCTATTCTCCAGTGCCGGGTTATCCTGCCTTACGTAATGCAATTGTAGAGAAGTTGAAGAAGGAAAACGGTCTGGAATATACCGCCGCACAAATTTCTTGCGCCAATGGTGCCAAGCAGTCGGTTTGCAATGCAATCCTGGTATTGGTAAATCCGGGTGACGAAGTAATTGTACCTGCTCCCTATTGGGTCAGTTATCCGGAAATGGTAAAGTTGGCTGAGGGTACGCCGGTTATCGTACCTGCCGGTATCGACCAGGACTTTAAGATAACACCTGCACAGCTGGAGGCTGCCATCACCCCGAAGACAAAGGCGCTGATTCTTTGCTCTCCCTCTAACCCTACGGGTTCGGTGTACAGCAAGGAGGAGTTGGCAGGCCTGGCCGCAGTATTGGCAAAGTATCCGCAGGTTGTTGTGATTGCCGATGAGATTTACGAACATATCAACTATATCGGCAAGCATCAGAGCATAGCACAATTCCCCGAAATGAAAGAGCGTACGGTCATTGTGAATGGTGTTTCCAAAGCATATGCAATGACTGGTTGGCGTATCGGTTTCATTGCAGGTCCGGAATGGCTTGTGAAGGCTTGCAATAAATTGCAGGGACAGTATACTTCCGGTCCTTGTTCTGTATCTCAGAAGGCTGCTGAGGCTGCTTATACGGGTACACAAGTTCCGGTGGAGGAAATGCGCAAGGCTTTCGAGCGTCGTCGTGATTTGATTGTAAAGTTGGCCAAGGAAGTTCCGGGTTTCGAGGTGAATGTACCGGAAGGTGCTTTCTATCTGTTCCCTAAATGCGATTCATTCTTCGGTAAATCTGCCGGAGAACGTAAAATCAATGATTCAGATGATTTGGCCATGTATCTGTTGGAAGTGGCTCATGTGGCTTGCGTAGGTGGTGCTTCTTTCGGAGCTCCCGAATGCATTCGTATGAGTTATGCAACCAGCGATGAAAATATAGTTGAAGCTATCCGTCGTATAAAAGAAGCACTGGCTAATCTGAAGTGATTCTAACTTCTTCTACAAACTTATTTTAGCAAGACATCTGTCATGCTGTCACGAACAGTTCGTTTCATCAAAGCGGACTGTTCGTTTTGTTATGACGAACACTTTGTTTTGTTATGACGAACACTTTGTTTCATTATAGCGAACACTCTGTTCCATACAGTATAAACACTTTGTTTTATATTATACGAACATTTTGTTTTCTACTATATGAACACTTTGTTTTATACTTATGGAACAAAGTGTTCATGTCTGTGAACTAACGTATTATCCGTATATAGAAAATAACAATGAGGGGGGTGAAGGTACTGAATTTCACGTGGGGGATATAAAAAAGCGCAGGCAGTTTATCTACCCACGCTTTTGTTTTTGATACTGGGATTGTATTATTCTCCCGGATGAATTGCTTCAGAAGGACAAACATCTGCACAAGTACCACACTCTGTGCAAGTCTCAGGGTCGATATGATAGATATCACCTTCAGAGATAGCGCCAACCGGACACTCGTCGATACAAGTTCCGCAAGCAATACAATCGTCACTAATTACGTAAGCCATTTTCTTTTAGATTTAAATTATTATTAGTACTAATTCGTTTGGCAAAAATAGTGGTTTTCTTTATTACTTGCTATCAATCTTGATTAAAAACGTATAATTTGTATGTCGTCTAAATAAGGAGTCGAGAAAGCGACACAGCATACCGCAGAGACTGAAAAATGTTCGTTTTTGAATTTCGTAAACGAATTGCTCTGATACTATTGGCTTTAGCTGGAGCTTAAGCCGATTTTCAACTTTTAAGAAAGAGTCGGATAGGTAAAAGTAATCACTGCGATTTCTCCTTCTTCGACATTCTCGGTTTGATAGGTACCTTTGAAATGTTCAAAGAACAACTGGTTGATTTTCTGTTGCACTGATACTTTTTGAGAGGCAAACCTGGAATCGGCTATAGGACTGTTCTCTATCCGGCATGCGATGATGTGTTTGTCCGGATGGTTGACCAAGAACATGCTGACTTTGCGCGTTTCTTTGCAGTCGTTCGGATAAAGCAGCATACTTGTCACTATTTGTGTAAGGCGGTTGACGTCGGTATGGATACGCACATCTCCCACCTCCACTTGTAGTTCCAGGAGGATACGGCCTTCACTACGCATTTGTATTAGACAACCTAGTTCGTTGCACCATTCTTTTACATTACAATCCTGCAATTGAAATTTCATCATATTCGCTTCCAGGCGTGAGAGGTCCAATACGTCGTTTACCAGTTGGATAAGCTCACCCGAATTGGCTTGGATAATACAGGAATACTCTTTTCGCTCTTCTTCATCCAGTTCGTTGTCGGTGGAAAGCAGTTGGGAGAAACCGACTACATTGTTCAGTGGAATACGGATATTATAACTCATATTGGCAAGGAAACGGCTTTTTACTTCGTTGGCTTCTTCGGCAATAATTGCCAATTTACGCATTTCCTTCTCATCTTGTTGCAGCCGCTTCCTGCTTCTATACATATGTAGGTTGAAAAGTAACAAGGCTATAATGATGATGATGGAGGTAACGAGACAGATACGGTGAAAAGTGGCTTGCCGCTGTTCTTTTTGGAAAAGCAGTTGGTCCATATTATATAGGCTTTGTATCTGTTCTATCTGTGAGGTGGAGAATACTGTATATAACGAATCTCTTGCCTTGGTTATTTGTTTATAGATAGGAAGTGCGTCGTCCGGAAACCCCATCTTTACTAGTATATCCGCTTTCTGAAGTCCATAAATCATGGCATTATCCAGTGAAATAGGGGTTACAAGTTCAATGGCGTCTTCTAAATAAACCAAAGCTTTGTCGTATTCTTTTGTCAGTTGGTAATATTCGGCATATGCTGCCAAACGTATCAACCGATAAGGAAGAAATGAAGATGTACTGAGATGCCGCTCTGCTTTCTGCAAATATTCCCATGCTTCCGCAGGACGTTGAAGGCGGGTATAGTAAAGGGCGTATTGTAAATCTATGAGCAGATACAAATTGGTATAGCCGTTTGTCAGTACGGTGGTGCCTTCTTCCTGCAATCTGTTTTTTGCATTGTTGAGTTCCTCCAGATACCGGAACATGTTGTCATTGTCATGCAGATATGAGTAAGCCAGTACCGCTTTTGTCAATAAATCAATCTGAGTGGCAAGGGAGGAATCCGGACTTGTCAGTTCAAAAGCCTTGTTTAGGTAGGTGATTCCTTCTTTGTAACGTAAGGTATTGAAATATCCAGTCATCAGGCATAGGCATGCTTCGCGCATACCGTCATGGTTGCCAAGACTTTGAGCCTTGTCGTACATGTCTTGTGCTTGTTTGAGGGCTAATTCAATCTTCTGGCTGATGACATAGAATTCTATCATCATCTTTTTGCCTCTGAAGTAATGACGGTAGTAGTTGTGCTCTTCAGACAACTGTTCGAGCCTCTTCAGCCATTGTTCTGCATGTTTTTGGTCCAGTAGATTGTAATAATAAATAATGTGTGCATATATGGCCGCACTCTGGTAAAGTATATTTTTCTGGGCGATGGCCTCTTCCAGTAATTTGTTCTCGTAATAGATGAATGTCGGTGACAGTTGGTCAAGCAGTGCTATCTGATATAGGGTTTCCAATCTGGTGGTATCGGCTGGGGAGGCAAGATATATACGTAGCAGGCTATCCTTGGCTTCTGTCCGTCGCACATCTGCGTGTGCGGACGGTAACAGCCAGCATAAGGCAATGAGCAATGTAAATATCTGTTTCATTTCTTATTCTCCTTTCTGCCTGTCTGGCTTATGGGGTGGGTGAAGCAGAAGCGTGAGCCTTCGGCATACTCTGAATCAATCCATATTTGTCCGCCGATATGCTCTATGATAAGTTGGCATATGGAGAGCCCCAACCCACTGCCTTGAGCATTCTCATTCAGCTTTTCAAAACGTTGGAAAATGTTGGCTTGCTTGTCTTTGGGAATGCCGCAACCGGTATCTGTTACGGTGAATAGTACGGTGTCGTCCGTTTCTTTTTCCAGCTTTAGGACAATGCTGCCTTGTGGGGTAAATTTGGTAGCATTTATCAGTAGGTTAATCAGGACTTGCTGCAGGCGTGAGTCGTCAGTCTCGATGGGCATTTCTTCCAGCTCGGTGGTGAATGTAAGTTCAGCTTGTGTCTGTTTCACTTTGTTCACGGTATCTATCACGTTTCTGCAGATGCTTACGGCATCATGTTGTGCAATACAGAATTGCAGTTTGCCGAATTCAAGACTCGATAGATCTATCACGTCGTTAATAAGCTTCAGCAATAGTTCTGAGTTCTGTTGGATAACTTCATTGCACTGACGGCGTGTCTCATCGTCCAGTCCCTCTTCCGTCAATAGGGATGAAAAGCCCGATAATGCATTGAGCGGGGTACGGATTTCGTGGCTCATGTTCGAGAGGAACACGCTTTTTGCACGCATGGCATTTTCGGCATTTATCCGTGATGTTGCCAGTTTTTGGGTGGAGAGTTTCACCTTTTCCCGTTGCCTTTTGAGTAGGATGGCAAGTAGAACAAATAACGTTACTAATGCCATCGTTCCTACCAATATGCTGGTTATGATTTTATTGTATTCGTTATTGCTGGCCGTCTCTATCTTATCTACCTGGTATTTTGCCTTTATCGTATTGATTTGCCGGATATAGTTTTGTGAAGCGAGTGTATCTATAGGAGGATACAATTCCTGGTAGATTCGGCAGGCTTCCATGGCCATGCCTTGTATTTTACAGAGATAGATTTTTTCCAGCGAAGTCCAGCGGTAATACGTGGAGCGCTTATTACCGGAGTATTCTGCTTGCAATTTGGAGTAGATGTCCAGAGCTTGTTTCCAGTATTGTTTGTCCCAATTTCCCATGGCTCTATAGTAGGCGGCAGTGGTGTAATCCAAGTGAAACCGGTAGAACTTCTCTGGGTGCAGTTGGTAGATGGAATCCATTTTGTGGAGCCAGATGTTTGCTTCATTAAGATAGTCTTGTGAGAGGTGTCCATGGGAAATGGCAAAATTCGTCTTTTCGATGCAGAAAAAGAAGTCTGTCGGGTAGTCAGGCTCCTGATATAATATTTTCTCCAGTTCTTCCAGGATTTTTTCCGCTTCTTCCAGACGTCCTTTCCGTTGCAGAACGTTGGACATTTTTAAAAGAAGCTGTGCCCTATATGGATGCTGGTCTGAAATGTTGGATAGTTCAGTCAAAGCATCCTGGTATGATTCCAGGGCTTTATCCCCCATGTTGGCTATTGTATTATAGGCGTCTCCAATGGCCTGGTTGGCCACTACCATACCAAATTGGTAGTCTGTAGCTTTGGCTTCTTCGTACATAAGTTGTGCCCGGTCGCTAAGCTGATATCGCCGCGCAATGTATAGGCATTGGCCAATTGAAGTTGTAATAGAAAATACGTTGTTCTATCTTCATTTGATTGTAGGGTGGGAAGAAGTTGCTCACTCCACGTAATGACGCTGTCTATGGATATGGAGTCATCATAGAGAACTTGTCTTTTGACCAATGATTGCAGAATACTCTGCTTTTCTTGATTGGCTATTGTATGTGCTGATAAGACAGAAGTATACAGTATCTGCCCCAATAGCATCCATATAATCATTTTTGTTCTCAAATGTTTGTTTGCCTCTTTTGTTTATTATTGGCAAAAATAAATATAAACGAGTAATTAAAAAATTAAATAGATGCTTTTTTTCTCCTTTATAGTCAATTTGTTAGCAACTTTATGCAGGAGATTGGAAGGGATTAATAGAGTTCCAAACCAAACTCTTCTTTTAGTTGTAATAGGGCACTGTTCTTTTGTGCCATCATCTGGAATTTTTCAACGCGTCCGTAGGCACGTACCTTTTCAGTAGGAGCACTAATCCGGACAGTCATGGTGACTTTGCGGTTCTTTAGCCGGGTACGTAGGTAATTTTGCAGAGTGGGTATCATGCCGGTAAATTCCTTGGCAACGATTTCATTGTCTACCACAGCCTCAAAAGTTGTGTCATTTATTAAAGTGATGCGCATGTTCTGCATACGCTTGGCTATGGCTACTTGCTCCTTGGGCATACGTCCGGCATACTCCTGCCAGTAATAGTTCAAATCCCTTTCATTGAAGATGTAGTCTTCTTCCGGTTGTGCTGCTTGGTGGGCGGCAGTAGGGTTAGATGAAGGGTTTCTTTGTTCCTCTTCTATATGGGGGCGTTTGATGGAGACCCCTAATCCGGACATTTTCATGACCGGAATTTTTTTCTCTTCTCTCCCTTGCGCCATTAATACGGCAGTAGGTGTAGCATGTGGAGTTGTTGCATTACTATGCTGCGTGGCAGCAGGTTGGGGAGTGCTGTTTGTCTGTACTGCCGGCTGTACGGTTTGTTGGGGCGTGGCAGCAGTGGCCTGTGGCTGCTGAGCGGCGGCAGGCTGCGTGAATATGGGTTTTATAGCTTGTTTAGGGCTGCGCCCATTGGCACCGTCGTCCTCCTCGGCGGTCAGTTGTGCCACTTGTATCAGAGTGAGCTCTACCAGTAGCCGTTTGTTTTTACTGGCACGGTAGTTCAGGTCACAATCGTTGCAGAGCTTCATGGCACGGTAAAGAAAAGGGAGGGGGCATTGCTGTGCTTGTGCCTGGTAACGTTCGCGGATGCTTGCGCCGACTTCAAGCAACGGCAGTGTCGCCGGGTCTTTGCTGACAAGCAAGTCGCGCAGGTGGGATGAAAGTCCGGTGATGAAGTGGCTGCCGTCGAAGCCTTTGTTGAGCACATCATTCAGTAATAGCAACGCGTCACTGATTTTGTTCTCAAGAAAGAATCCGGTTAGTTTGAAGTAGTATTCATAGTCCAGCACATTGAGGTTTTCAATCACGCTCTTATAGGTGATGTGTCCTCCGGTGAAGCTTACCACCTGGTCGAAGATGGATAGTGCGTCGCGCATACCGCCGTCTGCTTTGAGGGCAATGACATTCAACGCTTCCGGTTCAGCAGTGATACCTTCTTTGGAGGCGACATATGCGAGGTGTGCTACGGTATCTTCCACACCAATCCGGCTGAAATCATATATTTGGCAGCGTGAAAGGATGGTGGGCAATATCTTGTGCTTCTCGGTAGTGGCAAGGATGAATATGGCATGGCGTGGAGGCTCTTCCAGTGTTTTCAGGAAAGCATTGAAAGCCGAGGCGGACAGCATATGTACCTCGTCAATGATATATACTTTGTATTTGCCTATCTGAGGTGGTATGCGTACCTGCTCCACCAATTGGCGGATGTCATCCACAGAGTTGTTTGAGGCGGCATCCAGCTCATGGATATTGTAGGAGCGCTGCTCATTGAAGGCAGTGCAGGATTCACATTGGTTGCATGCCTCGCCGTCTGCTGTGGGGCTCATGCAGTTGATTGTTTTAGCAAAGATACGGGCACAAGTTGTTTTTCCCACGCCTCTTGGACCGCAAAAAAGATAGGCATGCGCCAGTTTTCCGGTGGCAATGGCATTCTTCAAGGTAGTGGTCAGTGCACGTTGGCCTACTACGGACTCAAAGGTCGAGGGACGATATTTCCGTGCAGATACGATATAGTTTTCCATATTTGGGATATTCTTTGCTTTTTGTGCAAATGTACACAAAAAAAAGAAATCTTTCGGTTATTCCTCTTATCTTTGTGACGTGAAGTTATATGATGGGCAAGCTCCATCATGAATGATAAATTGCTAAATAGTAGATAACGAGATGGATAAACTTGCTTCTCTTTGGTCTTTTGTCCGCAAGCATAAATATCTGATTACGCTTGCGTTGTTTGCTGTAATTATCGGGTTCCTGGATGAGAACAGTGTTGTACGCCGTTTGGGTTACGCCCGGGAAGAAAGCCGTCTGCGCGATGAAATAGAAAAGTACCGCAAGGAATACGAGGAGAATACCGAACGGCTCAATGAGCTTGCCGTCGACTCCGGTGCCATCGAACGGATTGCCCGTGAGAAGTATCTGATGAAAAAGCCCAATGAGGATATTTATGTATTTGAAGAAGATATAGAAGAATGAAACAACTGATACCTGCCCTTTTCGCAGTAGGGGCCGTGATGCTCTTGGCAGGAGCTGCCGTTTATATCACGGGCTGGCCTCTTTCACCTTATATATATACTATCGGCGCTACGATGGTTGCTTTGGCCCAAATTAATTCTCCGTCCAAATGTAAAAGTCCCACTGTCAAACGCCTGCGCCGACAGCAAATATTCGGTGCGCTTTTGCTGGTGCTTACGGGGGCATTCATGCTCTTTACAAGGGGCAATGAATGGATTGTGTCTCTGACGATAGCCGCCATTCTTGAGCTTTACACTTCGGTACGTATTCCACAAGAAGAGGCGAAAGAAGGTTTAAGCTAAATCCGGAACATATATTCTGCATAAACAAGAGGGGCTGAACTCTTTTATAGAGCCAGCCCCTTTCTCATTTAGTTAATCTTCTGCGTTATCCGTCTATCTTTCTACCTTTTCTACTGTCAGAACTGCCGAAGAGACCCCTGCCGTTACGTCAACTGTGAACCGGTAAGCGACACCGTTTTCCAGGCTTTTGCCTTCTACGAGGCCCAAGTTGCCGGCATCACGTCCGTTGGTACTGTCACCTATAAATACTAAGTCACTGGTGGTAGACAAGGCATCGTTTTTATATTCACCTCCCCAACCTTGCTGGTGGAAGAACTTGAAGTTGATGTCATCAGATTTGATTTGCTCTCCCGCTACTACTGTTACCTGATACTTCTTCGCTTCAATCTGTGACATGCAGAGACCTTTTTCTGTAGTCCAACCTACGGCATTGGTCGCTACGGAAGGTTTACCGATACCGTCACCGATAATCCAAAGGGCGCCGGTTCCGTCATCGTTCAGAGTGGCGGTGCTTGTTCCGTTCATTTTCAATACTTCCAGATAATTCAGGGCCAGGTTGGCAATGACGCGATAAGTTCCATCGATGGGCAGGAACTTCAGCGAACCGTCTTCATTCTTTTCGAAGAAGTCGGGGTCTATCCAATATTGGTCGAAGTTGGGAATGTCTGCAGTGATGTTGTCCCCTTGCTTCAGATTGAGGTCGATGCTGTAATGGTCATCATCCACCATCTCCATTTCAGAACCGTTCAGCAGTAGTTTCACGAAAGGAGCGGCTGCATAAGTCAACGTATTGAAGGAGATGGAATATTCTCCAGCTGACAGATTGGAGAAGGTAATTTCACTGGAGGTACCTTGTGTAATGGCACCGTTGCTCCATCCGAAGTTGATTTCATTCCCGTTGGCGCCTACTTTAGGAGCTTTGATGTAACCTTTCACTTTTTGTGCAAATTCACCGGTCACGCTATACTGATTGGCTGCGACTTTTTCCATGCGGTATTCTTGGTCTCCGGAAATCAGAGTTAGGTAGGGGAAGTCCGGACGACTCAGCGCCACGTCATAGCTTTTTTCTGTAATTGTGAAATTGATGTTCTGCAGAATGAACTTCAATGTAGCTGTTCCGTTGGGAATATTTGCCAGATAGGGAACATATATTTTCCCGGTATAGTCTTGACCGTTTACTTTTGTACGGATTATAGTCTCTGACACCATTTCGTCGCTGAAGTATAACCGCGCTTTTAACGTGGAAAGGGGTACATCTGCGTCCGATGCCTTGATTGTAAAAGGCAGACTGTCTCCGAACAAGGCTGAAGAAGGTTCTGCCTGAAAGTCCATTGTCGGGTTGCCGGGAACCGGATCGTCATCGCTGCAAGCATTCAGCATGGCTATGCCTGCCAATGCCATTAGATAGTATTTTAAGCTTTTCATTATAATCTTCTGTTTAAATTATTAGTTTTATTTTTTCCAACGGTAAGAAACGACTGCTTTGGCCGGAACTTCGTAGGAAAAGTAGTGTGTGCCGTCGCTTACGGTGATTCGCTTGGCATCTGCATTGTTGTTTGCCAATACGAATGCATAGGTACCGTCCGTATTCTCGAAGGCGGAGTAGGTGATTCCGTTGGCTGTGTAACCGGTCGTTCCGATACGTACAGCTCCCGGTTTCACGACTGAAGACATGTGCCCGATAAGGTAATAATGGGAATTACGGACAATTTTAGAATAGTTTGTATTGTCAATATCCACTGCACCGTAGCAGGTCTTGCAAGAACCATCTGAGGGGCTTACCGGTCCCAGGTCACTGTCTAACATCAGATTCCACACAATGGTGCCGCGGCACCAGTTGTTGGCTGTTCCCAATGCTATTTCTTCCATATCGTTAAGCAGGCGTGCTTCCAAATCGCGACCGGAGTTCCAAGTACCGATGGAGGTTTCCGTAAAAAGCAGTTCCTTGTTGGGATAGAGTTTGTGGATATTCAGCAACTCAGAACGGTTACCGCCATAATTATGGTAGGCAGCGCCCGCAATGTATTGTGAGGCTTCCGCATCATCATAAATCTTGGTAGGGTAACTTTTTTGGTCGGCCAGATTGTCGTAGTTGTAGTTATGGTCGAAAACATAAATCTTTGTAGTAACTCCGGCTTCTTTGAAGGCAGGGCCCAGGCCGGTCTTGATGAAGTCACGGGCTTCTTCCCATCCCATGAACAAGGATGCTGAGTTACCGTGGTTCAGCGGTTCGTTCTGCGGAGTCACAGCGTGGATTTTGATGCCTTCCTTTTCGAAAGCTTGTATCCATTTTACGAAATAGTCGCCATACGTTCTGTAATATTCGGGGTTCAAGTGTCCGCTGGTCCATGAGTCAAAGGGTACACGTTCCTCCAGGCTTTTCACTTTCATCCACTTCGGACATGTCCAGGGAGCGGCAATTATTTTGACGGCAGGATTGATTGCTAGAATTTCCTTCAATATAGGAATCACATATTTGGTGTCTTCCATCGGAAGGGCAAAGTGCTCAAGCCCCTTTTCGTCACAGCAAGTGAATTCACTGAATGAGAAGTCGGAACAACCGATGGCAATACGTACATAGCTGAAGCCGTAGCCTTCTTTGTCCGAGAATGTTTCAGTCAGAAACTTCGTGCGGTTCTCTTGTGTCATCTGCATCAGGTTGTAACCGGTAGAGCCGGTGATGGCTGCACCGAAACCGTCCATTTCCTGATAGCGGGTGGCAGGGTCGAGTGTCACGGTAGAAGGTGACATGTTGCTTCCGGTGCCGAAGGCCAGCCCGGACTTTGTCAAATCATAAGTACGACTGGTGTTCGTTACATAGAGGGTAACATCCTTTGCCTCTTCCGTGGGTTGGTCTGGCTTGGGTTCCGGTGTAGGGGTGATGTTACTGTCATTGTCATTGCCGCAGGCTGCCAGTATGGTGAAGCAGCCTAATGCGGTAGTGAATATATTTCTTAAATTCATATTCAATTGATTTTTATATTACTCATTAGTATTAATAGCCCGGGTTCTGTATCAGATTTTCGTTCTGGTCGATGGCTCCTTGGGGAATAGCCAGCAGATAGGAGTTCTCATTGAACAGATTTTCTTGTGCATGGCGGCCGCTGTCTTTGGCGTAAACGGCGTTCATCACTTCTTCTACCTTATTGAGGCGGCAAAGGTCGTACCAGCGCTGTCCTTCAAAGGCAAGCTCCATGCGGCGTTCGTCCATATAAGCTTGGAGCAATGCTTCTTTACTGCTGCGGGTGCTTTGTGGAAGTTTGCCCAGTCCGGCGCGGTTACGGATGCGGTCGATGATGTCGGCTGCACCGTTCAGGTCGGGAGCCTCTCCCATAATTTTTGCTTCGGCTTTGAGGAGCAGGATATCGGCATATCGCAGATAGATAATGCTGTTGAACGCAGAGCGGCATTTGTACATGAAGGCATAATGGTCTGCCGGATAATAGTTGCTCCATCCGCAGTCATACCATACAACAGATTCATTGTAACGTTTCGTGTCTCCTTGCTCTTCATAGAGGCGGATAAGGTCACGGGAAGGGGTAATCCATTTGGCCCAGGTGAAACTTTCATCCCAGTTGCTCAAGTTACGGCCGAACATCCAAGTACACCAGTTGCCGGAGCCGGGAGGAAAGTGGGCTTCGAGAATTGCCTCCTTGGTATTGCGTACCCGGCAGTCTTTTTTTTCCGTATCATACGCCCAAAGGTCGCTGAAGTCTTCCACGAGGTCGAAGCCGTCGGCAGCAAGTTCATCGGCATATTTGATAACCTTTGCATAATCGCGCAGAGGTTTTTCTGCATAGACCTTGGCAAGCATGGCACGTGCCACCGATTTGGTAAGTATGCTCTTGTCTGATGTGTCGTTTGTCGGTGTGTTGGGGTTTTCCACTGCTTCAGTCAGGTCTTTCTCTATTTGGGC
>ERZ857965.1896-NODE-1896-length-19369-cov-12.858911_pt1:0-17500 | contig 19369 bp, 14 predicted proteins | sample MGYA00519758_ERZ857965 | MGnify/ENA primary metagenome ERZ857965 (study PRJEB31778, sample SAMEA3449381) | human gut metagenome | biome: human gut; feature: human-associated habitat; material: faeces | place: United Kingdom | collected 2010/2012 ... | reverse complement strand
TTGCTATATTTGCACCGTTTTCCGCGCTGCTGTGATACAATGGCCCTGCCGTGGGATTTCAGACACGGCAGAAGAAAAATGCAGATCCGCTGTAACCTTTTGCATGCAGCGGACTCTTATAGACAGAACATCAAGATGGGAGGGGCAAGGATGGACACGTTCGACGTCATATTTACAACCTACAGTCCGCTCGTGTTCCGTTACCTGCGCTCCCTGTGCGGAGATGCGGCCGTCGCCGAAGAGCTCACGGCGGAGACCTTTTACCGCGCCTACACCCATTTTGATTCGTTTCGCGGCGACAGCAAGCTTGAGACGTGGCTGTGCGCCATTGCGAAGAACGCATACCTCAAGGACTGCCGGCGCAGCGCGCGCACGGTCGGCGCGGACGCGCTTGAGCCCCTGCCGGCGGAGACTGACTTCGTCGAGCGCTTTCTTGACCGCGAGCAGGCGCGGCAGATCTACCGCTACGTGCACGAGCTGGGCGCGCAGTATAAGGAAGTGTTTTTGCTGCGCACGCTCGGCGAGCTGAGCTTCCGCGACATTGCGGACATCTTCGGCAAGTCCGAATCGTGGGCGAAGGTCACGTACTTTCGTGCCAAAAACAAAATCATCGAACGAATGGAGGGATCGACATGAACCCGATTACCTGCGGCATGGCGGCGGATCTGCTGCCGCTCTATCTGGACGGCTGCTGCAGCGCCGACAGCCGTGCGGCGCTCGAGGCGCACATGGACGCCTGCCCGGCCTGCCGGGCGCAATATGCGCAGCTGCGGCGCGACCTGACGCCCGCTGCTGCTGCGGCGGAGGATCCCGGTACGGACGGGATCGCACGTGCTCTGGCGCGGAAAATGCGCCGCCGCAAGCGCTGCCTGCGCGCGCTCTGCGCGGTGCTGGGCGTGCTGCTGGCCGTGCTGCTGGCCGTGCTTCTTGTGTTCATCGGCAAGACCTTCGTGATCCTCGGCCAGCCGGGCGGCGCTGTGTCTGCCGCGCTCCCGGCCGGTGCGACCGACCTTGCCGCGCGTGAGGTCAGCGGTACGGCAGAGGAGGTCGGCGAGCATGTGTTTGCGACCGGAACGGCGCGGCTCGTCGTCTCGGCGGATGCGCCCGTGACGGTGCGGCTCTGGCAGGTGCGCGAGACGCGCGAAAACACCATGGTCGCAACGCTCGACGCAAAGCACCGGTCGTGCATCTTCACGAATCTGCCGCCGCAGACGCTCTACGCCGTCACGGTGGACGGCGCGCCGGATGTGCAGCTCACCGTGCGTAGCCGGCTCACGTTCCGGGAGGCGTTTTCCCTCATGCTGCAGGAGCTGTGAGCAGGGATAGAAACAGGACAGAAATCGCGAAAGCCCCGCCGGAAAACCGGCGGGGCTTTTGGGGTGTTGCGAAAAGAAAGGGATCGGATCAGTATTTCTGCAGCGGGGCGTATTTCTCATGCAGCGCTTCCTCACGCTCGAGGTCGGACTCGATGCGTCTGTGGCGTGCGCGGATCTGCTCGTGGGTGTGCATATGCGGCACCTTGTACATGTGGTTCTCCTCGACAGCCTCGAACAGGTACGGGCCGACGAAGGCGGGGTTCATGCCCTTGACGGTGATGTTGCTGTCGAACAGGCGGCGGTAATCCCAGTAGCTGTCGGTGGCGTAGAACGGGTCGCACGGGACGCTGTAGTCGGCCGGGCGGTGATCCTCGCTGTTGTGGATGTTCGTGTGCACATATTCGGGACAGAACACGCTCACACCCATCATGCTGTAGTCGGGGTCGTTCTCGGCGAGGTCGCGCACGGCCTCAGCGATGCAGACGGCGGCATGCTTGCTCGCAAGGTAGGCCGTATTGTAGCGCAGGCCGGTGATCAGGCCGGCGATGGATGCGGTGAACAGGAAGTGGCAGGGCGTGCCCTGCTGCTTGAAGATGGGCAGCACCTCGTGCACGTAATAGGTCAGGCCGAGCACGTTCGTGTTCATGGCCCAGGCCCAGTCCTGAGGCGGATGGTTGTAGACCCAGCCGGCGGTGGCGATGCCGGCGTTGGCGAACATCAGGTCGAGCTGGCCGTACTCCTGCATGACGCGCAGGATGCTGAAGCGGACCTCTTCATACTTTGTGACGTCGGTCTTGATGGTGACGACCTTCGGCGCGCCGGCCTTCTCGCAGATGGCCTTGGTCTCCTCGAGACCCTCGGTGTTGATGTCGATGAGGGCGAGGCGCATGCCGCGCTTGGCAGCCTCTTCAGCGAAGGCGCGGCCGATGCCGGTGGCGGAGCCGGTGATGGCGGCAACTTTGTTCTTGAATTCTTTCATGTCTTGACTTCCTTTCTGTTGTGATATGGTGTGGGTTGACGGGGCTCAGGCGAGACCCGGGAACAGGACGCACATGAGCGTGACGGCGGCGGTACCGACGGTCGTGGCGATGACGGTCGTCACGAACAGGGCGGGGTAGACCTCCTTGAGCTTCATGTGGCACATGGGCAGCAGCATGAGGATGCTGCCCGAATAGGGCATGGAGTCGAGCGTGGTGGCCGCAAACGCGGACACGCGGTGGATGGTGCTGGCCGTCAGACCGAGCGCCTGCAGCTTCGGCGCGATGATCGGCAGCGCGACGAGCTGCGGTGGACGAGCCGCCGGTGAGCATGCACATGAGCGCCACAACGACCCAGCAGATGAGGATCGGCGCGATGCTGATGCTTGTGATGGCGGTGATCATGGACTGGAACGCGTCCGTGTTGGTGATGACGCCGGCGAAGCCGCAGATTGCGGCGACGGTCATCGTCATGGGCACGGAGTCGACGGCGCCGCTGTTGAGCATGGCCTTGAGATCCCTGCGGCGCAGCTGCGGCCAGAACAGCACGAGAGACAGCGCGATGGAGCACAACAGGCAGATGTTGATGTTGAGCTTCCAGATGTTGAACAGCAGGAAGAGGACGGCCATCGGAATGAGGGCGACGATCAGCTTCGGCTTGCTGCCTGTGCTGTCATAACGCGGGTCGAGCGGGTGGAGCTCGAAGTGCTCGCCGCGTTTGCGGGCGCGGTTGATGAGCAGGTTCATGATGACGAGGATCGCGGCGATCTCCGCCGCCGCGCCCACGAGACCGGGCACCAGTGCCACATCGGCCGCCGTGCCGAGCACGGTCATGGCGGCTACGTTCGTGACCTGCGGGCTGCCGGGCACGGTCAGCGTGAAGGTGAACGAGCCCGCGCCCAGAATGCCGAGGATGAACTTCTTCGGGATATCGCAGCGCTCGAAAATGACCAGCGCGATCGGGTACATGAGCACGATGACGACGCCGGCGATGATGCCGCCGAGGTTGAGGATGGTGCCGATGACCAGGATCACAGACATGCCGATGAGGTTTTTGCCGGTATTGCTCATGTTCTCCTTGAGCAGGCGGTTCATGACGGTGTCGGCGATGGTGTAGGCGGCGCCGCTCTCCGTGTAGATCTTCGACTGCAGGCAGCCGAAGAGGATCATGAAGAAGAAGCTCTTGACGGCGGTGAACATACCGCTGACATAGTCGCCGACGAGGCTGTCGATAAACGGCAGCGTGTTGCAGGCGATGACGACGCACGCGCCGGCAAATGTGGCCAGATAGACCGACCAGTCTTTATAGCAGAGATAGATAACGATCAGAAAACCAAGGATACAGCCGATGACGCCCAATGTTGACACCTCTTCCGATCGGGATTACACAGATTCGGCCTGCTTCTCGGCCGCATCGAGGGGCTTGCGATCCACCTTCGGGATCAGGTACATAGACACAACGGCGACGCACGAGAGCACGATGCCATAGATGAACGAGGCGGTGTAGCCGCCGGTGGAGGCAACGAGCGCGGCGCTGATGCGCGGCGTGATGAGCGTGCAGAAGATCATGTAGCCGAACAGGGCCACGCCGTAGATGCCGCCGGCGTAGACCGGGCCGTAGGACTTGTTGATCGTGACGGGGTAGACGCTGTTGGTGGCGCCGAAGCCGAGGCCGAGCAGCGCATAGCCGAGGTAGAACATGAACAGCGAGTGCGCGGCGATCAGGCAGATGGCGGACAGGATGCACAGTACGCCGCAGATGCCGTAGACGTGCTTGTAGCTGATCTTGTCGCACAGCGCGCCGAGGAACAGGCGGCTGAGGGTATTGGCGATGAAGTAGATCGACACGCCCAGCGTGGCCGCGCTCAGCGTGAAGCCGGCGTCGGTCATGTACACGGAGAAGCGCGGGAACATGATCATATACATCGTCGGGAAGAAGGCGGTGCACACGATCAGGTGCCAGATGGGACGGGTCTTGAGCGCGCGGCGCACGTTATAGCTCTCGAGCTGGGTCTCCGCACTCGAGGCGGAGCCGGCAAAGCCGGCGGGCGTGTAGCCGACAGGCGCCTGACGGACGCCGAGCGCGCACACGACGCACACGACCAGGGACACGAGGCCGACGATGCGCAGCGTGGAGATGATGCCGGTGGACTGCACGAGCTTCGAGCAGATCGGCGCGAGGAAGGCGGACGAGCCACCGGTGAAGGCCATGCACAGGCCGGAAACGAGGCCGCGCTTGTCCGGATACCAGCCGGTGGAGACATAGGTGGCCACGGTGTAGGCGAGGCCGTTGCCGAGACCCTGCAGGAAGCTGAAGGTCACATACAGCAGCCACGGGGACGACTGCGGCACGAAGCTGCTGGTCAGCGTGCCGAGCGGGAACAGCACGGCGCCGAGCAGCATGGCGTTTCTTGCGCCGATCTTCGACATGAGCGTGCCGCCGATCAGAGCGCCGGGCGTCCAGCACAGCAGCATGGTCGTGCTGACGTTTGCGATGGCGTCTGCGGTCCAGTTAAAGTGTGCTGCCAGCGGGGAAACAAATACGGCTGCAGAGTTGGTCACGCCGGTGATGAGCAAAATCACCAGGCAGCGGATCAGGATTCCAAGGCGGTTGCGATCCATATTCTCGATCGTCTTTTCCATCGAGATTCTCCTTTCTATCATTGACATGGTCCTGCGCTCCGGCAGCCGGGCAGACAGCCGTCCGGAGCGCTCCGCACCGCCGCGACGGACGGCTGCGGAGCTGCGTTCGTGTGTCCCTGCGGGATACACATCGGTTTTGTTCGGTTGTGCCCATTATATTTGCTTGACAGGAAATCGACAATGTTTGCCGTGCACAGTATCCGGTCAAAATTTTGTCATAGAGACCAATCCGCATTTTGCTCCGGAAACCGTTTTTGACGCAAAAAACCGGACCGGCAAGCTTTGCCGGTCCGGTTTTCAGGCTGCGGCCGCCGTCAGAAGGCGACGTTGTTGAGGTAGCCGTCGATCAGAAAAGACAGCTGGAGCGAAAACAGCAGCTCTGTCGTCGAAAGGTCGATCCCGCAGATGGATTCGATCTGTGCGATGCGGTAGTTGACGGTGTTGCGGTGCAGAAAGAGCCGCTCGGAGGTGTGCGCCTTGTTAAAGCCGCATTTGGTGAATACGCGCAGCGTCTGGTAGAGCTCGGCGCTTTTTTCGCGGTCGTAGTGGATGAGCGTGTCGAGCGCGGGATGCCGGATGAAGGACAGCAGGCTTTTGTCCTCGACCTGATCGAGCAGCGCGTAATACGCGTAGTCCGAGAAAAAGAAGAGCTTCTGGTCCGAGCGCATCTGCTTGGCCAATTGCAAGGTCTGCAGCAGCATGTTATAGTGGAGTGAAAGCTGGTTGTTGGCCTGAAAACAGTTGCTGATGCCGACGATCAGCCGGTGCCCCTGCGTGTACTGCTCCAGTGCTGCGCGCTGTTCGGGCGTGATGGTGCCGCCGTCCGCCGCTGTCAGCAGCAGCACCAGATCGTTCTTGACCACCGAAAAGGCCGTCTTGCCGAAGATGGCCTGCATATCTGGAATGAGGCGGGATTTGTAGTAGGCCGGCTCCTTATAATAGACCGGCCGGATGATCGCCAGACATTTCTGCTCCGGAAAGCTCAGCTTGGCCAGCTTCATGCGGCGCTCCATGTCCACGTTCTGCGCGCCGGCGAGCATATCGGCAAAGATGTTGTTGAGCTGGGAGGCGCGGTAATCGATCCAGTTGCCGTTGTTGCTTTTGACGATGCGCTCCTTTGCCGAGTTGGACAGCAGCGGGATGATCTGCTGCTCGGCCGCGCTGAACATGCCGGTCTTGCTCACGATGATGACGTAGCCCATCATGAAATTGTCGTAGACGATGCGCGTGCACAGCAGATAGCGCTGCATGTGCTCGCAAAAGAGCGTGAAGGGCTTGTCCGAGAGGGAATACTCGTTTTTGCGCCGCCGGTCCTCGATGTACTCCATTAGAATATCGCTGCAGTATCCCTGCTCGATGCTCCGCATCCACAGCGGGTAGTCCACATAGAAGTTTTTCGTCTTGGCCACGAGCTTTCCCGTGCTGTCGATCACGACGAACAGGTCGCCGGTGACGTCGGTCATTTTGGTCAGCACCCGGTCCAGCTCCGCACCGTTGCAGAGCATATACAGCACCTGTGTATAGAGCTGCTGGTCGGACTGCTGGTAGCTCAGCAGTTCCTTTACGGTCTGAAACAGCACGGCAAATTCACCGCGATCGATCATGGCGCTGTTCGTCAGTCTGTCCGCTAGCTCCGGCGGCAGCGTGCCGTAGTACAGCAGGTTGGTCGGCAGTACGGTGTCCGGTGTCAGCTGCCCCGCGTCGGCAAAATAGAGCGTTCCGGCCTGCACATCGCTCTGACCGGAGGCAAGGATGTTGACGTCCGCCAGTTCGCAGTCGGAACGAATGTCGATGTACATGAGCATATGCGGCTGACTGGCCGAATGCAGCTTTGTGATCAGTTCGGAAAATTTCACGGTCGTGCCTCCTCGGATATACTAAAATTGTTAAAAAAATATTTAACTCAATTATACTACACGGAGGGGTGCGGGCGCAACCGCTGCCGTTGTGCTGTGCGACAAAAAGGCGGCGGGTCGTTGTGCACGGCACACAACGGCGGTCGTTTCCACGTCGGGCAGGATCGTTGTGCACGGCGGCGGGATTGTCTGTCCCGCACAAAATCAAGCTTTTTTTGGTGTTTCGTGCATATGGAAATTCGCAAAACAGATGGTTAAAATATTTGCAAAGGCACGGATGCGGCGGCAGAATCCGCATCCCATGTCGTTCCTGCACAAGCAGACAGCATCGGTTTCGGAATCCTCCAAAGAAAGAGAAGAAACACCTCATGAAGTACGAAAAACTGTTTCAGCCCGGAAAGATCGGCAACCTCGAGCTGCGCAACCGCGTCGTGATGACGGCCATGGGCGCGCTCATGGGCGACTGGAACGGCTGCACCACGCCGGAGCAGATCCGTTTCTATGAGGATCGCGCCAAGGGCGGCTGCGGCCTCATCATTCCGGAATTCACCTCCGTGGACGCCGACAGCGGCCATTGCAACCCCATCCAGCTCGGCATCTATGACAGCCGGCAGATCAAGAGCTTCCAGCTCATCTGCGAGGCGGTGCATCGCCACGGCGCAAAGATCTTCATCCAGCTGCATCACGGCGGCCGCGAGGCGCCCCCGGCCTGCAACGGCGGCCGTCAGGCCATGGCTCCGAGTGTGGAGCTCAACTCCGTCGTCGGCCGCGCGACCATTCTGCCGCGCGAGATGACCATTGAGGACATTGACAACCTGGTCGAGAAGTACGTGCAGGCGGCGGTCAACTCCGAGCTGGCCGGTGCCGACGGTGTCGAGGTCCACGCGGCGCACGGCTATCTCGTGCAGCAGTTTTTGAGCCCTTACACCAACAAGCGCACCGACGAATACGGCGGAAGCATGGAAAACCGCTGCCGCTTCCTCGTGCGTATCCTCACCGGCATCCGCGCCGCCGTCAGCCGTGATTTCGTTGTCGGCGCGCGCATCAACGGCAATGACTTCGTCGAGGGCGGCAACGATCTCGCTGCCTGCACCGAGATCGCCAAATACCTAGAGCCGTATGTGGATTACTTCAATGTGTCCTGCGGCGTGTATGCCAGCGCACCGACCATGATCGAGCCGTGCTACAGCCCCGAGGGTTGGAGAAAGAATCTGGCCAAGACCATCAAGGCTGCCGTGAATGTGCCTGTCATCGCCGTCAACACCATCAAGCACCCCGAGACGGCCGAGCGCTTCCTGCAGGAGGGCGTGAGTGACTTTGTCGGCATGTCCCGCATGCAGCTGGCTGATCCCGACGTGGTCAAAAAGGCCATGGCCGGCCGTGAGGATCTCATCCGCAAGTGCCTTGGCTGCATGAACTGCAACAAGTCCGTCGTCGCGGGCAAGAACCTGCACTGCGCCATCAACCCCGTCACCGGCCGCGCCACGGTCTACGGCGACGAGAACCTGGTCAAGACCGGCGCCGGCCGCACGGTCGCGGTCGTGGGCGGCGGCCCCGGCGGCATGCAGGCTGCGCTCCTGCTGAAAAAGCGCGGTTATTACCCGGTCATTTTCGAGAGCCGTGACCATCTCGGCGGCAGCGCCGTGCTGGCCTCGAAAGCGCCGTGCAAGGGTATGGTGGCCGAGCTCATCGAGACCATGAAGGCCGAGATGAAGGAGTACCACATCGAGGTGCGCCTGAACACACCCGCCACGGTCGAGACGCTGCGCGCGCTCGATCCCTACGGCGTCGTCGTCGCCTGCGGCGGCGATCAGATCGTGCCGAACATTCCCGGTGTGGACCGCAGCAATGTCTACTATATTGAGGACGTGCTCATGGGCCGCGTCTCCTTCGAGGGCAAGAACATTGCCGTCATCGGCGGCGGCCATGTCGGCCTTGAGGTCGCGCACTTCCTGTGCGACAGCAACAAGGTCACGGTCGTCGAGATGCAGAAGGAGGTCGGTGTCACGATCTACCGCACCGCGCGCTACAAGCTGCTGTCCCTGCTCGCCGAGAGCGGCGTGGAGGTCCTGACCGAGCACGCCATTGCCGGCGTGACCGACGGCGCGGTCGAGCTCAAAAAGACCGACACCGGCGAGGTCGTCACCCGCCCGGCCGATATCGTCATCATGGCGCTCGGTAATCGCCCCGACAAGAGCTACGAGCAGCAGCTCAAGGATGCGTTCGACAAGGTCGTCTTTGTCGGCGACGCCAACAAGGGCGGCACGATGGCCGATGCCACGCTCAGCGCCTACGAAAACTGCTGGTTCTTCTAAACCATACTGAATTTTTTATAAAAGGAAGGCTTTATTATGAAAAACAATCTGTTTGATCTTTCCGGCCAGGTCGCGTTCTGCTGCGGCGGTTCCTCCGGTCTCGGCCTTCAGTTCGCCAAGGCAATGGCCAACGCGGGCGCAGACATCGCGCTCGTCGCCCGCCGCACCGATCGTCTGGATGAAAACGCCAGGGAGATCGAGGCGGAATACGGCGTCAAGGTCTATCCGCATTACATGGATCTGCAGGATTCCAAGAGCATCACGGACTGCGTCAGCGACGTCGTCGCGCATTTTGGCAAGATCGACATTCTGGTCAATGCCGCTGGTATTCCGGGCGGCGGCGACCCGGCCACGCTCACGGACGAGTACTGGCTCAACGTCATCAACACCGACCTCAACGGGCAGTTCTTCACCTGCCGCGAGGTCGTGCGCCAGTCCATGAAGCCCAATCAGTACGGCCGCATCATCATGGTCTCGTCCATCCACGGCGTCTGCGGCCGTAAGGGCGTGGACACGGCACCGTATGCGGCGGCCAAGGGCGGCATCGTCAACCTGACGCGCTCGCTCGGCAACTCCTGGGCGCGCGACGGCATCACCGTCAACTGCATCTGCCCGGGCTACTTCCCGACGGAAATGACCGCGGCCTACATCGACGCGCCCTTCTTCCATCAGGCGCACCTCGAGTGCTGCCCCATGGAGCACCACGGCGAGACCGGCGAAATGGACGGCCTGTGCACCTACTTTGCCTCCCCGGCCTGCAGCTACACCACCGGCCAGATCGTGTGCGTGGACGGCGGCTGGAGCGCCATCTGATCTCTGCCTGATCCGGCTTTCGCCGCGGCGCATAGCGGCGAAGCCGTTCCTCTCCGCGTCGGGCGGCTGTGTATGCCCGGCTGCCCGACGCGTCATGTTTCCCGTATCACCATGCGCATTTCTTCCTTTCATTTTCCCCCCCACTCCATGGCATACGTCCCTTCTTTTCCTTTGCGCGGCAGCAGGTTTTGCTGCCGCGCAAGGCGTTTTGGGGCATTGCGTGCGCGCTTGCGCTGCGCGGCGATTTGTGCTATCCTGCGCGTGAGGTGATACGATGAAAATTCTCATGATCAACGGCAGCCCGCATCCGCGCGGCTGCACATACACCGCCCTGCACGAAATGGAGCGGGTGCTGCGCGCAGCCGGTGCCGAGGTGCAGATTCTGACCGTCGGTGCCGAGCAGATAGGCGGTTGCGTGGCCTGCGGCGGCTGCCGTGCGACCGGGCGATGCGTGCGCGGCGGGCTGGTAAACGATGCCATCGACGCGATGGAGACGGCGGATGCGCTCGTGCTCGCTTCCCCGGTACACTATGCCGGGATTTCCGGCGCGATGTCTGCTTTTTGTGACCGGCTGTTCTATGCCGGCGGCAGTTGGGCGAATAAGCCGTGCGCCTGCGTCGTCTCGGCGCGCCGCGCGGGCACGACGGCCGCGCTCGATCAGCTGGTCAAATACCCGATGATCTCGAATATGCCAGTCGTGTCCTCTCAGTACTGGCCGATGGTGCACGGCGCGCGCCCGGAGGACGTCGCGCAGGACGAGGAGGGCCTGCAGACCATGCGCCAGCTTGCGCGCAATTTGCTCTGGCTGCTGCAGTGCATTGCAGCCGGCGATGCCGCCGGTGTCCCGCGCCCGGAGACGGAAGCGCGCAAGTTCACCAATTTCATCCGCTGATCTGCAGCAGGATCACAAAACAGCCCCCGCAGGCACTGCCGGCGGGGGCTCTTTTGCTCGTTATGTGCGGTGCATTCAGCCGTGTTTTTTCACGCGGCGCTTGCCGGTCATGTGCTCGACGGTCAGGCACAGGACGGTCGTCGCGGGAATGACGGCCTTCGAATACGGAAAGTCCGGCGCACGATACTGCGCCATGAGCACGCGCAGCGCGCGCTCCTTGTCCGCGTCCGGCACGACCGAGATGCGGCCCTGACCGATGACGCTCTCGTACGTCATGGTGCAGTTGCCGTGCTCATCGTCGAGGATGAGCGCGTGCCCGCGGTCCATCTCGAACGCGACATTCGGATTTTTGGCAATGAGGTCGTACTTCGTGCCGGTGTTTGCGCCGTGGAAGTACAGGCGGACAGTCTCGCCGTCCACCTCCAGGCCGAAGTTCAGCGGCAGGATATAGGGATACGGCTCGTCGTGCAGGGCGAGGCGGCAGACGTCGCACCCGCGCATGACGGTGATGAGCTCCTGAAAATCGGTGATCTCTCGATCGGATCTGCGCATGGGAATGCTCCTTTCTGATTAGCCGACCGGCGGGCCGAGGCGCGCCAGCACGTCCTGAAAATAGTCCGGCAGGGGGCAGGTGAACGTCACGAGCTCGCCGGTGCGCGGGTGGAGAAAGCGCAGCGCCCGCGCGTGCAGGCACTGCCCGCTCAGGCCCTTTTCCGGCCGCTTGTGGCCGTAGACCAGGTCGCCGAGCAGAGGGTGACCGATGTGCGCCATGTGCACGCGGATCTGGTGCGTGCGGCCGGTCTCAAGCTCGCAGCGGATGTGCGTGTAGCCGTTGTAGCGTGCGATGACCGACCAGTGCGTGACAGCGCGGCGGGCATTTTTCTGTGTCACGGCCATGCGCTTGCGGTCGGTCGGGTGGCGGCCGATGGGCGCATCGACCGTGCCGGAATCCTCGCGCAGGTTGCCGCAGACGACGGCCTCATACGTGCGGGCCATGGTGTGGTCGGCCAGCTGCGCCGAGAGGGCGAGGTGCGCAAAGTCGTTTTTCGCCGCGACGAGCAGACCGGACGTATCCTTGTCGATGCGGTGCACGATGCCGGGCCGCCGCTCTCCGCCGACGCCGGAGAGACTGTCGCCGCAGTGGGCGAGCAGGGCGTTGACGAGCGTGCCGTCCTCGTGGCCGGGCGCGGGGTGCACGACCATGCCGCGCGGCTTGTTGACGACGATGAGGTCGTCGTCCTCATACACCACGTCCAGCGGCAGGTCCTGCGCTACCAGCTCCGAGGGAGCGGCGTCCGGCAGCGTGACGACAAACGTGTCGCCTGGCGCGGTCTTATAGTTTTTCTTCACGGGTGCGCCGTCTTTCGTCACCGCGCCCTGCGCGAGCAGCCGCTGGGCGGCGCTGCGCGTGAGCTCGGGCAGAGAGCGCGCAAGGAGAGCGTCGATCCGCTCGGCGCTCTCCTGTGTTTGAATCGTTCGTTGTTCCATTAGAAATCCGAAAACTCCGCTAAAATGTCGTCGAGCGAATAGTGCTCGCCGTCCGCCGGGGCGGTGTCTTTTTCCTTGTCGCTGTCCGCGACTTCCGGTTCGGCCGGCGCGGCGGGCGTGCTGTTGAGATAGGCGAGCAGGGGGTCGTCCGGGGCTGTGTCCGCCGGTTTGACGGCGGGGGCAGCCGCCTTGGGCGTTTCCTGCACCGGTTTGGGGGCGGCAGGCGCTGCCGGGGCCTTTTTCGGCGCGGACGGCGCTGCCGGTGTCACCGGCTGCGCCTGCACGGGCGCGCGATCCCACGCCGCGAACGGGTCGTCCTTCGCCGGGGCGGGGGACACGGGCTGCGCGGCGGGCTTTTTCGGCGCAGCGGGCTGCTGTTTCCGTGCGGGCAGATGCAGCTTGTGCGCACGCGCAGGGGCGCCCGGGTGCTGACGGGACTTGCGCGCCTTCTTCGGCGCGGGCTCGCCCTCCTCGCTGCCGTCGCCACGGTAGAAGATGACGTGCAGGCACAGCGTGATGCCGGCGACGACGATGAAGATATCCGCCAGGTTGAACACGGCGAAGCGCATGAACAGGAAGTTGAACATGTCTACCACGTAGCCGCTGAGGATGCGGTCGATGCAGTTGCCGACCGCGCCGGCGAGCACGAGCACGACCGACCAGCGGCCGACCTTGCCGTGCACGACATTGCGCCGCAGGCAGAACACCGCGATGGCGGCGAACACGACCGTGAAGATGACGAAGATCCAGTGCGGCGCGTGCTGCAGGATGCTGAAGGCAGCGCCGTTGTTGTGGATATTCGTCAGCTCCAGCACGCCGGGGATGAGCGTGACGTGCCCTGTATCGAGCGGGATATTGAGCGTGACCCAGTACTTCAGGCCTTGGTCAGCGATGAGGATCAGGATGGCTACGATGGCATACCACATAGCGGTTCCTCGCTTTCGGATCAGGATTTTGGGATCGGGATTTTACTCCGCCTTCTGCGCGGCGACGACGGCGGCACAGCGCGGGCACAGACCGGTCTCGGGGTCGGCCTGCTCGGAGTGCATCCAGCAGCGCGGGCACTTGGTGCCGGGCGCATTGCGCACGGAGATGTGCAGGCCGGGGAAGTTCGTGCCGGTGCCGGTGACGGCGTCGGCCGGCACGTCGCCGCCGACGAGGCACTGCGACACGATGAGCAGCTCGGGCAGGTTCATGCTCTGCACGTCGTCGAGCGCGGCTCTGGCGGCATCGTCGTCGGCGCGCAGCGTCACGGCAGCCTCGAGCGGCTTGCCGATGCGCTTTTCGGCGCGGGCGGCCTCGAGCACGCCGTTGACGTCCGTGCGGACGCGGATCAGCTGATCCCACTTGGCGAGCTCGTCTTCGCTGAGCGCATAGGCGTCGAACGGCTGATTCATGACGTTGAGCAGCACGTTGCGCGCGTCGTCCTCGGCGCGGTGCGGCATGGCCAGCCAGATCTCGTCGCAGGTGAAGGCGAGGATCGGCGCGAACATCTTTGTCATGCTGTCGAGGATGAGGAACAGCGCCGTCTGCGCGCTGCGGCGCTTGAGGCCGTTGCGTTCCTCGCAGTAGAGGCGGTCCTTGATGATGTCGAGGTAGAAGCTCGAGAGCTCCACGACGCAGAAGTCGTTGATCGCGTGCGAGACCACGTGGAATTCATAGTTGTCATACGCCTTGGCCACGCGGCGGATGAGGTCGTTGAGCTTCGTGATGGCCCAGCGGTCGAGCGGAAGCATATCCTCCGGCGCGACGAGATGCTCGGCGTCAAACCCGTCAAGGTTGCCGAGGCAGTAGCGCGCGGTGTTGCGGAACTTGAGGTAGTTTTGCGTCAGCTGCTTGAAGATCTCCTTGGAGCAGCGCATATCGGCGTGGTAGTCGGCGCTGCCCGCCCACAGTCGCAGCATGTCGGCGCCGAACTCGTTGATGATCTCGGCCGGATCCATGCCGTTGCCGAGGGACTTGTGCATGGCCTTGCCCTCACCGTCGACCGTCCAGCCGTGGGTCAGGCACTCGCGGTACGGAGCGCCCTTGCCGAGCGCGCCGACGGCCACGAGCAGAGACGACTGGAACCAGCCGCGGTACTGGTCGCCGCCCTCGATATACATATCCGCCGGCCAGAAGCCCTGGTCGCGCTGCATGGCGGCGACGTGGGTGGAGCCGGAGTCGAACCAGCCGTCGAGGGTGTCGGTCTCCTGGGTGAAGTGCTTGCCGCCGCAGTGCGGGCAGGTGAAGCCTTCGGGCAGGATGTCGGCCGCCGGGCGGTCGAACCAGGCGTTGCTGCCTTCCTTTTCAAAGAGCTTGGCCACGGCGTCGATGCTCTCTTCATTGCACACGGGCTTGTGGCAGTCGTCGCAGTAGAACACCGGGATCGGCAGACCCCAGCGGCGCTGGCGGGAGATGCACCAGTCGGCGCGCTCACGGATCATGCTCTTCATGCGGTCGATGCCCCAGCCCGGGACCCAGCGCACGTCGTCGCACGCGGCGCAGGCCTCGTCCTTAAAGGAATCGACGGAGCAGAACCACTGCGGGGTGGCGCGGAAGATGATGGGCTTCTTGCAGCGCCAGCAATGCGGATAGCTGTGCACGATCTCCTCGGAAGCGAAGAGGGAGCCGGCCTCCTTCATATCGTTGAGGATGACGGGGTTGGACTCCTCCACGAGCATTCCCTCATACTTGCCGGCATAGTCGGTGTGGCGGCCCTGATCGTTGACGGGCACGACCATATCCATGCCGTAGCGGCGGCAGGTCTGATAGTCGTCCGCGCCGAAGCCGGGCGCGGTGTGGACGCAGCCCGTGCCGGAGTCCATCGTGACATACTCGGCGTTGAGCAGGCGGGACGTCTTCGGCAGGAACGGGTGATCGGCGAGCATGTTCTCAAAGAACGAGCCGGGGTGCGTTTCGAGAATTTCGTACTTCTCAATGCCGCCGACGCGCATGACCTTCTCGGCGAGCGCTTCGGCAACGATGTAGATCTCGCCGTTATCGGCCTTCACGAGCGCATAGCTCTCTCTCGGATGCAGGCTGATGCCGAGGTTGCCCGGCAGCGTCCAGATCGTCGTTGTCCAGATGAGGAAATAGAGCTTGCTGTGGTCGACGTGGGAGAGCTTTCCGAGATCGTCATGCATCGGGAACTTGACGTACACCGTGGTGCAGGGATCGTCCTGATACTCGATCTCCGCCTCGGCGAGAGCGGTCTCGTCGCTCGGGCACCAGTACACGGGCTTGAGACCCTTGTAGATGTAGCCCTTTTCGTACATCTTCCCGAACACCTTGACCTCTTCGGCCTCAAACTTCGGGTCCATGGTGAGATACGGATGATCCCAGTCGCCCAGCACGCCGAGACGCTGGAAGCCCTCGCGCTGGATGCCGACGTACTTTTCGGCATAGCGGTGGCAGGCGGAGCGGAACTCGCTCACGCTCATGGCCTTGCGGTTGAGCCGCTGCTCCTTGATGATGGCGGACTCGATGGGCATGCCGTGGTTGTCCCAGCCGGGGGTATAGGGGACCTTATAGCCGGTCATGGATTTATAGCGGCAGATAAAGTCCTTCAGGCACTTGTTCAGCGCGTGGCCCATGTGCAGATTGCCGTTCGAGAACGGAGGGCCGTCGTGCAGAATGAAGAGGGGCTTGCCCTCGTTGCGGCGGAGGGTCTCGTGGTAAAGATCCATGTCGTACCAGGATTTGAGCATGCCCGGCTCACGCGCGGGCAGACCGGCACGCATGGGAAAAGCGGTTTTCGGCAGATTTACGGTGGCATTGTAGTCCATAGCTGTGCAATTCTCTCCATTCGCTGACAGAGCGGGGCCGATCGAGCCCCGCCCTGTGGGTTTTTTCTTTAAAAATCAGAATTTGATCTCCGGGGCGTCCGTGTCGGAATCCTCGGGCTTCTGATAGACAGCGTTTTCAAACGCCTTGACGTAGTCCTGCTCGTCCTCGGCGTCCGGGTAGAGGGGAGACTCCTCCTCTTCCGTTTCCGGCTCGGCTTCGGGTTCGGCTTCCGGCTCGGCGGCGGGGAGGACTTCCTCCTCAACGGGCTCGCTCTCGGCCGCTTCCGCGGGGGCGGCGATGGCCTTCTTCTCGGCGGGCGCAGGCGTCACGACGGCGCCGGTGAGGTCGGCCTCGGCGAGCGTGGTAAGGAAGGTCTGCTCGCGGTCGAGCAGCATGCGGACCTTCTGGATGTATTCCGCGGCAGCGGCGCGCGCCTTCTCGCAGCGCAGCTCCTCGGCCTTGCGGTTGGCCTCGATCGCGCCGATGGTGCGGTCAGACTCGGCCTTGGCGGCGGCGAGGATATCGTCGGCTTCCTTCTGCGCGGAGGCGACGAGGGCTTCCGCCTTGGCGCGGGCGTCCTCTTCGATGTTCTTGGCGAGCTTCTGCGCGGAGACGAGCGCCATGTTCATGGCCTCCTCCGAGCCCTGATACTCGCGGATCTTGTCGGCAAGGTATTTCATCTTCGCGTTGAGCGTGGCGATCTCCTTCTGGGAGGCAGCGGCGTCATTGGCGAGCTCGTCGAGAAAATCATCGACCTCGTCCATGGCGTACCCGCCGATGCGGGCCTTCTCAAAACATTTTTCGCGGATGTCCTGGGCAGTGATCATATCTTTCTACTCCTTTCCGGATTCTGTTTTCTATCCGTCAGCGCCGTGAGGCGCGGGAACGCTTGATTAAAAGTATTTTTCGCGGGATTCGACGGCGTTGCCGGTGTCACCCATGAAGTCCATCCCCGCGGGGGTGATGATGTAGGTGCTGCCGGAGACCTTCTTGACCTTTCCGCCGAGCGCATAGGTAACGCCCGAGAGAAAGTCGAGCATGCGGCGGGTCAGTTCCTTCGGCGCGGTCTCCAGATTGAGCACGATCGCGTTGCGCTCGGCAATGCGGTCGGCAATATCCGCGGCCTGCTCAAAGCGGTCGGGGTGCACGAGCAGCAGCTTCGGCTGCGCGCCGCCGCTCTGCGGACGGGCGGGCGCGGCATACCCCTGCTGGGCATAGGGATCGGGCGCATAGCCGCTGCGGGCATAGGGGTCGGGCGCGTAGCCCTGCTGGGTATACCCCTGCTGGGCGTAGCCGTAATCCTGCTGCGCGTAGGGGTCGGCGGCCTGCTGCTGCCGCGCGGCGCGCTGGTTGGAGAATACATACGGCCGGCGGGTCGGCTGCACGGGCTCGGCGCTGCGCGGCGCTTCAGCGTAGGACGCGTAGGAGCGCG